>TARA_R100000664_G_scaffold7326_1_pt1 | contig 12596 bp, 15 predicted proteins | sample TARA_R100000664 | Tara Oceans TARA_R100000664 (sample SAMEA2622705) | marine metagenome | biome: marine biome (ENVO:00000447); feature: deep chlorophyll maximum layer (ENVO:xxxxxxxx); material: "saline water (ENVO:00002010), including plankton (ENVO:xxxxxxxx)" | depth 115 m | reverse complement strand
GGTGGCGGTGGTGGTGGCGGCGGTGGCGGTGGCGGCGGAGGAGGTCGTGACCGCAGAAGAAGAGAGCAAAGATAATGAAAGTAAGAAATGCTAAAATACAGGATTATGACGATATTAAACGTTTAATGATAGACTTTGCTAATTTTAATCCTATAGAAGATTTGCATAATCCAAAGTATGACTTTGTGCATGTAAACAATGTAATAGATCATATACTTAAAACAGGTATTGCACTTGTTTGTGAGCATGATAAAAGAGTAATAGGTATGTTATTAGCCACAATACAGGGAGATTTATGGTTACCACATGTAAAACGCATGACAGAAGTAGCATGGTGGGTAGAAGAACAATACAGAGGTAGTACAGCAGGTGCTAGATTGCTAAACAGATATGTTGCAATAGGACTGGAAGCAAAGGACAGAGAGCATATAAGTTCATTTACACTAACAACATTAGCAACAACACCAGATTTAAAATTAGAGGACAGAGGCTGGGAGCCTATAGATTATAATTGGGCATTTAGAGGATAACAATGGCAGTATTTACAGCAATAGCAAGTGCAATAGTAGTTAACATAGGACTAACAGGTGTATTAGCCACAATAGCAACTAGTATTATTGCGGCCGGACTTGCATACGGTACAGCAAAAGCATTAGGTGTGTTTAAACCGCCTAGTCTTGATACAGGACCAGATCCAGGTGTAAGAATACAATTACCACCTGCTACAGATAATAAATTACCAATACTTTATGGTAATGCATTTACGTCTGGGCCTATTTTCGATGCCGCAATAAGTAATGAAAACCAAACAATGACATATTGTATTGCACTTAGTGAAGAAACACAAACAGGTACTTTCTCTTGTAATGAAGTGTTTATGAATGATGTAAAATTAGTGTTTACAGGAAATACTGTAACAAGTCATATAGATCCTAACCAAAGTACAGATACTTCATTTAATGGTAAAGTAAGATTAAACATATATCAGGGCGGTAGTTCAGGATCTGATGTTATTTTCCCTGCAAGTGGAACAGGTAGCAGTACAGCCGCTAGTGCCATTGTGCCACATTGGGGAGCCAACCATACTGCAAATAACATGGTGTTTGCTGTTATGCAAATAGACTATGATGCAGAAAATGGACTTACTGGTTTACCACAAATGACATTTAAAATGCAAAATACACTAAACAATCCTGGAGATGTATTATTTGATTATCTTACAAGTACAAGATATGGAGCAAGTCTTACAAATGCACAAATAGATGTAAACAGCATTACAGGTACTGCAAATACACAAATGAAAGGGTATGCGGCAGAAAGTGTAACCTACAGGAACCAGAGTAACGTAAGTAGCACACATAGTAGATATAGTATAAATGGTGTGCTTAGTACATTTAATACTAACAGTGATAACATAGATAAAATATGTCAAGCAAGTGCAACCTTCTTTACATATGATGTTAAAAATGGTAAATTTGCCGCTGTTCCTAATCGTGCTATAAGTACAGCAGAAAAGGCTAACTGTTTAGTGTATAATGATGATAACATTGTTAGTAAAATAGACATAAGCAGTACAGAACTTTACTCTTTATACAATGGTGTAGAAGTAGAATTTAGTGATAGTACCAGGAAAGACCAACAAAATACAGTAAAAGTAGAAACAGCAAACAGTGACCGTAATCCTAATGAGCCAGATAATGTGTTACAATACAAGTTAGACTTAGTAAACGATAACATGAGAGCAGAAACACTTGCTAATATTGACTTGAACCAAAGCAGAGTAGGTACAGTTATACAATTTGAGGCAGATTATAGTGGTATGCAAACAGATGTAGGAGATATCATTAAAGTAACAAATAGTCTGTATGGTTTTACAGATAAGTTGTTTAGAGTTATGAGATGTGTTGAGAAACAAACACCAGAAGGTATGATAACTGTACAAATTAGTGCAATAGAATACAGTGATGATTATTATACTCAAGCAAATATAAGGCAAACACCTGCAGATGTTACAATAGATATACCTAAATTACCAATTATAACGCCTATATACTTGCCTAAAGTGTATGCTGGTACATATGGTAACAGTAGTGCATTACCAGGTAGTGTTTTTGGTAATGTTATTGTAAATGATGCAATGAAAACGTTTGGTGCAGGTACTCAGTTAGCAGATAATCCATCCTTTAATGCAATGGTATCAGGAACTACATTTAATAATGTTATGACACCAGAAACATATGACATAGATGGTGCTGATTTAGGAGATTATGAACTTACAGCAGTAGCACAACTTACAGGACTAGTAAATGCCACTTATGACTTTGGACTAAGAGCAAATGCAGACGTTGTTTGGGCAAATGCAACAGCAACGCATACACAAAGTATAAGTCAGGAAATGAACTTTGTGGGACTGCCAGATGATGCTGTACCTCCTCCAGTAAGTCTTGCTAAAAAAATGAATTTAACAGTTGCAGGATCAGGAGGAGCCGCAAGTGATATGAATCCTGCTAATGTTACAGTCACGTTACAAGGATATAGTGATATAGGCACTAGTGGAGGCTTTACCAGAGGCATGAGTAATATGGGATATCAGTTCCTGAGAGTTACAAAAGGTGAGAGATAATGTATAGAACTATATACGAAAAAGCAACAGGTAAAATACTTATATCCAGACGTATGAGTGACGAATTACTAACAAAAAGGCTAGCAGATTATCCTACACAAGGTGCTTTAAACGTGTTTACTGCAGATGTAGACAAGTTCAAAGTAAATCTAAGCGATTTAACAATAGAAGCAGTAACACCTGTAGCAGAGGATTTGCAACATTGGTTGAGACTACATCGTAATGGCAGATTAAAAAGTTGTGACTGGACACAAGGCGCAGACAGTCCTTTATCAGATACTAAAAAAGCCGAATGGGCTACTTACAGACAACAACTAAGGGACTTACCTGCAAGTTATAGTAATTTAACAGATAAAAGTAGTATAACATGGCCAACAAAGCCAACATAAGGAGAAATGTTGTCTCCGTTGTCTCCGTGTTCTCCGTTAAATCTGCAAGAAAGGATAAATAGTAACATAACAATAAGGCTATGTGCAAACATGCATGTAGCAAGTTCCAAAAGGAGGCGAGCATGAGTGGAAGACTCTTATCATTTGAAAATTACATAGGTGGGGCAGATAACGTCCAAGTTATTGAAAAGTTCCCATCAGAACAAAAAACATTCACTTACAACTACGGTGTAGATATATCTAACTATAATTTTGAGTTAGATGCACAAACAATAGTAGTTGATACACTTACTTACAATACATCAGACGGTAATCCTAACTTTACAAGTAGTACTGTTTTAGGGTACTTTGCCAATGTAGATATAGATGCCGCAAATGTAAGTAACAGAGATAATAGTGCAGGAACAGTAAACATCACTATGCCTGCTAACTTAAATCCTAGTAATGTTTTAATGCCCGATGCTCGTACAAACGTTCCAATTACAGTATTTTCTGTAAAATGGACTAATACTGGTGTAACACCAAATACAGTTGAAGCCCATAGATGGGCTGTCATTGACAGATATAAACCTGGTGACAAAGCAATAGGAAACATATTAGCAGACACATCATTTGTTACAATATAAGGAGAACTAAATGGCTTTAGCAAATATAACCGTAAGTGTTACAGAGCCTAATATTGCAGTTAGTTCTGATAATGTAAACGTTTCTGTAAGCAGTACAACTAGTAATGTTACTGTAGGTAACGCAATTATTACAACTGATGCTGAGATAAGGGCGGCACTTAGTAATACATCTCCTATTTTATATAATAGTACTACAGGTGTTATATCTTTTGATAATAGTGGTTTTGTAACAGACAACACCCTTACTATAAACAATACAACTACAGGTATAAATGATACACTAACATTAGGTAGTAACCAAACACTTACTGCAGATGCAATTACAGAGGGTAATACAAATCTTTTCTTTACAACTACCAATTTTAATACATCTTTTGCAACAAAAACAACAGATAATTTAACAGAAGGAAGTACTAATCTATATCATACGACAGGTAGAGTACATACTGCTATGCCTTCTTACACTGGTGCTTTAACAAATTTAACAGGAAATATATCAACAACTGCAAATATAGATGCACAAGGTGGTATGACTTTGTTTGGTGCTTTAACATCAAATAGCAATATATCTACAACAGCAAATATAAGTGGTAATTTTATCTTAGGTAATATAAGCCAAGTATCTGGTATGTACAGTGACAGTGATGTAATTAGTCTTTTTAGTAATTATGCAAATGCTATAAGCACTGAATCAAATGTTGTTTTAACACCAAATACTGCTGGTGGTACTTCTAAAGGAACTTTAATTATTGGAAGAACAGATAATGAAGCCTCCATGATGTTGACTGGAGGTTCAGGTGTAAGTATAGGACCTACACTTGCAAATGCAACTGCAACACCTATAATAGAATTTTTAGGTACTAGATTAGATGCAAATGCTAGTCCAACCACAGGCGGATACGGGTCAGGTAAAATAACATTAAACAGTGAGCATATTGGAGGTAACAATCTTTTATATTTAAAAGCAGGTAAAAATCAGTCTAATGCAGGTGCAAACAATGTAGGATTACAAGCAGAATTTTATGCACAAAATACCAGTGGTGGTACTTCTGGTGTGTACACAGACGGTGGTTTTAGAAATCACTTTACTTTTTTTGGCGATACTAGAATTGAAGGACCTAATAATGCAGGTGCATATAGCGATGACGACAGACAAGCCATAATTGAAGGATTTAACATTAATGCATGGTCTTTAAGATCCCAATCTGACGGAACAATAGGCAGAAATTTACATGCAGGTGCAAATGCTGATAGTGTGCATACATTTACTGGTAACGTTGATATCACAGGTAACATTACAGCAACAGGTAATATAAATTACCAAAACGTTACTGATTTATTTGTTAGAGATCAAAGCATTACATTAAATGCTAATGCGGCCACAGATGCTACCTCAAGTATAATAATAAACAGACCACAAGCAGGAGCAAATACTGTATTACGTTGGAACGAAACAGATGATAAATGGCAATTTAGTAATGATGGTAGCACATACCAAAATTTAATAGGTTACACAGATTTTAGTGTAACAACAAATTCAGCAAGTGGAAGTGGTGCTTTAAGTTACAGTAATACAACAGGCGTATTTACTTTTACACCTGCAGATATCAGCGGATTAGGTATTACTAATGCTCAAGCACAAGCCTTTATAGAATCCAATGGCTTAGATATGACTGCTAATGTTACAACAAATGCACTAATATCAACAACTGCAAATATAGATAGCACAAAATCTATAAATTTAACATATCCAGATACAGTATTAGAAGGTATTAAAATAGTATCTGATACATCAAGTAGCGGACTTACAATATTAGATGTAACTAGTGCAAGAAGTGGAGACGCAGGTCCTCAACAATTTTACAGAAAATCTGCAGGTAGCATAGCATCACCTACAGCAATAGGTACAAGAGACTATGTAAAACGTGAGAAATACTTTGGGCATGATGGCACTGATTATTTAGAAACAATGGGTGTTATGGTTTATCAGGACTCAGATGTAGGCTCTGTAAGCACAAATGTTGTACCTCTTGCTTATGAGATATATACAGAACAAGGTGGAGATGTAAATCACGGCTTTAACCAAAGTATTGTACGTTTTGATGCAGACAGAAACATTATCTTTAATGACACAGGCACAAGAACATTTGGTAATGGACAAGGTAATGCTAACATCAAAATGGACGGTTCCATCAATACTGTTAGTAATATTACTGCAACAGGTAACATATCAGGGGCACATATATTAGTAGGTACAAATATAATTGGACCAGGTTCAGGACTTACAGGACTAACAAGTAGTCAAATGACAGACTTTGTTAGTGCTTCTAATAATGCTATATCGGCTAATGTAGGTGCACTTACAAGTGCTATATCTAGTTCAGAAAATATTACAACAACTGCTAATGTTCAAGGTGCATATGTTTTAGGCAACGGTTCTGCATTATCAAGTCTTACATCTAGCCAAATAACAGACTTTAGTAGTGCTTCAAATAGTGCCATAGCCGCTAATTTAGCCGCACTAACAAGTGTTATTAGCACAACTGCTAATATAGATACTACAAAGCAAATAAATGTAGACATACCAGATAGTGTAACATCAGTACTAAAAGTAGAAGCAGAAACACCTAGTTCAGGTACAGTAATATTAGATGTTACAAGTGCCAGAAGTGCTGATGGTGGACCTCAAAACGAATACAAAAAAGCAACAGGTACTATTGCATCTCCAGGTGCTATAGGAACACGTGATTATGTACAAAGGAACCTATATTATGGACATGATGGTACAGATTATATCAATACATTTGGTACAATGGTGTATCAGGACAGTGATGTAGGTGGTGTAAGTACAGGTAACGTTCCATTAGCATACGAAATATTCAGTAATTTAGCAGGAGACTCTAATGACGGCTTTATACAAAGTATTGTTAGATTTGATAGTAACAGAAACATTATCTTTAACGATAATGGTACTAGAACGTTTGGTAATGGACAAGGTAATGCTAATATTACACAAGATGGCACAATTAATACTGTTAGTAACATAAATGCAACAGGTAATATTAGTGGTAACTATATTTTAGGTAATGGTAGCCAACTTACAGGTGTTTTAACAAATACATTTAATCAAATACTTGTAAGCGGACAAAGTAATGTAGATGCTAGTGGTGTATCCTCACTTACTCTTGCAGAAAGTGGTGATATAAGCATTACAACAGATGCCGCAAACAACAAAGTAACAATTGGTGGATCTGGCGGTGGTTTTGGTAATGCTAATGTAACAACATTCTTAGCAAGTGCAACAAGTGTAGGAAACGTTGCATTTACAGGTAATTTAGCAGTAGAATCAGGTAATACATCCTTCTCACCAAGTTCCTATGAGGGTAATGTTACATCAGGAGATAGGGACAGAATAGTATTCAGTTCAGATCCAGGTTTTTACGACGGACAACCTGTACTGTTTAGTGGAACTTTAAACAGTGACTTAGTGTTCCTAAATGGTAATGTATTTTTTGTTAAAGGTGCAGGTATTAGTAATACATATGATTTATTTACAGATGCAGGGTTAACAACAGGATTACAAAGTGGTTTAGGTACAGAATCACCTAACAGTCTTGCCGCAAGTGCCAGAAACGAATCCAATAACAAATCGGACTTCTTTGGTAATGTAAACATTAGTAGAGGATCTACACTAAATTGTGATAACTTAAAACCGTTTACGCCAGGTGGTACATTTAGACTCAGCAGTCTGAGAGCAGATGATGTAGGCTTAGGTAGTGGTGGTACTAACTTCTTCTTCCCGGAAACAGGAGGAAACACAGAAGGAGGCATACTACATGCACACAGTGACAATGTAGGTACTTGGGAAGACGGTATAAGACGTGAAAGTGATAATAGTGTAGATATTATAGAAAGTAAAATTTACAGAAACGGCAGTAATGGTACAGCAATGGACTTTTACAAAGCAGGTGGTTCTCAAGCAAGTCCAACAGCACCAGGTAGCAATGATTACATTGTGCAAATGGATTGCTTCTTGCATGATGGAACACAATTCCTAAATGCGGCTGGTTATCATGTTTACCAGGATGGAGATAGTGGTAGTGTAGGAACAAATGATACACCTGTATCACACGAATTTTATGTTAAAAAGGATCAAACAGGTTTCCAGAAGTCTGTAATGAAGTTGACAGCAGATCAGAAGATTATATTTAATGATACTGGTGTTAGATCTTTCGGTAACTATAAAGGAACAGCAAACATCAGTGCTGATGGATCATTCCATACAGCAGGAGATGTTACAATAGATGGTAGATTAAAATTACCAACTTATACAACAACAGAAGTAAATGCTTTGAGCAGTCCTGCCGCAGGAGATGTTGTGTTTAATACAACAGAAAACACAATATGTTTCTATAATGGTAGTGCATGGCACAAAGTAACTTCAACAGCATTATAATAGGAGAATATTATGCCACATAAAATGGGTCACAAAAAGAAGTCTCAACGGGGAGGCAAAAAGAAGAAAGGTGGAAACAGAGGCCGTAGTAAACGAGGATAAATGGGCTACTTATTTTGCAAAAATACGCAAAGTATGTCCCTGGAGTCTGAAAGCCTTTATGAAAGACAAAATACTGTTTGTGGAAACAACTCCTGTATGTCTAGATACATACGCAAGGTTGTTCCCTCACACAGATTATGAGGCCGCAGTATATAAGTGGCCAGATGCCACCGTTAAATGGTTAGAAACATTATGTGCAGGACTAAATGAACAGTATGACACAGAATGGTTATGGAGTCATCCAGATGAAGGAGGCAACAGTACACACATACCAGTACTTATACAACAAGATGCTACAAGATTAGCAGAACTAAGGGAGAAAATAGGATATGTGGAAGAAGATTAAAGAACAATTAAAGGCATTTTGGGAAAAATGCAAGGATTTATTAGGATACTAGTATGCCCAGAGTAACAACAGCAGAGTTACATTGTGAAATTGAGCAGGTCAAAAAAGACGTAGATATCATAAAAAACAATCACTTGGCACACATTGAAAATAGTGTGTCAGTACTGCAGAGTGATGTAAAAGATAATAGAAGATACTTTGACGACCGCCTAAACAAATTAGACCAAAAGATATGGACACTGGTGTTGCTTACTCTTGGCACTTTGGCTAGCACAATAGCAGGAATGATGTTATAATGGCTACATTTAGAAGGCCCCCAAAAGATAAAAAAACAGGATTGCCTAAAAAGTATCTGTCAGGTACAAAAGGTAAACAACGTAAAGAACTAGCAAGTGTAACTAAACGTATGGCTAATTTAGCCAAAGCAGGTAAACCTATACCTCAAAGTCTTATAGAAAGGAGATTGAGACTTGGCCGTAAGTAACGCAGTAAGAAAAGCACTAAAAAACAAAGGTAAAGAAAAAAATATACCTGTATCTTTGCTTGTTAAAGTGTATGAAAGAGGGCAAAGTGCATGGCTTACAGGCAGTAGGCCTGGTATAGGCATGGCACAATGGGCAATGGCCCGTGTAAATTCATTTATAAGAGCAACAACAAGTGGCACAAAAAAACACGACACAGACGTACACGAAGATCTTAAAAAGTTCAGGCGTGAACAACGCAAAAGAAGATTAGGTAGATAAAATGCCAATAGCACCAGATTACATAGCAAAAGTAGCCAAAAAAGCATTAGAGGTTAGAGAAACGTTACCAAAGAGCCGTCAAGCAGGGACGCCTGTAGGACTGGCAAGAGCAAATCAGTTAGCAAATGGCGATAATCTATCATTATCTACACTTATCCGTATGCGTAGTTACCTTATAAGAAGCAGACAGAACTACAGACAAGCCAAACAAAGAGGGTTGGATGCAAGTAACAGCAAAGCCATACAAGCATATATGTTATGGGGCGGTCCTCGTGCTTTAACATGGGCACAAGAACAAATAAGTAAATTACAAAAATAGTAATATTTTATTTACCATTTTATATGACAAAATCTTGTTTTAAAGATAAATAAATGTGTAAAAACAAAATAGGAGACCAAAATGGCATTAAAAAACGGAAATTGGATAAGAGGATCAGGCAGTTATACTGAGTATAGATACAGGAAAGCAGAAGACAGGGACTATGTGAAATCACATAGTCTGGGCACTTTAGCAGACAATCCAGACTCATTTTACAGTAAATGGGGCATACATGCAACAGAATTAGCAAAACAGGAAGGTGTACATACTGCAACTATACATATGAGAGTGCAAAATTATGGCACTCCTTTCCAACGCAAAGCAAAACCCACACGATGTGAAGCATTACACAATAAAACAGATTATGAACTGGGTATGGAGTTAAATTTACATCCACAAAGTATCAGACGCAAAGTGGAAAAGTATAATAATGCATATTACGAAAATCCCCGCCAACAACATCCTCTCAGAGGCAAAGTAGTTAGTGCATTACATGATTGGAGAACAGAAGTAAAAAGAACTAAGTTCTGGTTAATGCCTGAACATCCTGATTATCCACATGAAGCAAGGAAAGGACTATGAGTAACTCAGTAAGTTATTTAGATATACCTGCAAGAGACTTTATGTGGGACGATATACTGGAAATAGGATATAGACCTAAACCAGGTAATAAAAGCAAGTATGTATATATGCACACAGAGGATAAAGAGTATATTTACAGTTGGTTCCAACGTTTTTTAGCAGAAGTATGCCAACTTAGTCAACATGATCCTGTATTATGGGAAAGCATGAACAAACCTTTAGATGTAGATTTACTGCCTAAAAGCGGATGCTTTAATCATCCTTTGTTAGACAATGTAAAACGTAAAAACACAATGATCAGTTATATATCTGGTGTTTTAAGCAATTATTACAGGAATCCAGCACAAGACTTTACTAAAAAGCAATTGGATTACTTAGTAGGATGTCAAAACATGATATATTCGTTTTTTAGAACCAGAGGTGTAAACATAGGTTACAACAGCAATAACTTTACACACAACGAACTGCCTTACAAAATACAATTTAGAGAATATTAAAAGTAAACACAAAGAATAAAAAGCCTACTGTAAGTAGGCTTTTTTGTGTAAAATTTTACTTCATCAAGAAGTTGAAGCGGACGTTTTTGATTTCGGAAACCACTCTGAATCAATGTTTGGAACAATAAGCATATGAACGTTATTGTGGGAAAAATATTTTAGGATGTAATAAAACAAAATTGTATAAACAAAAATGTAAAAAAACATATCGAAAAATTTTTGATATCCGCTTCAGTATATATTTATCATTATGTAATAATCTGTATAAAAAGGCTGGCAATATAAAAATCACGAATATATGTTACAATGGACAATATAACAATTAAACAATGGACAAGGAACAATGAACAATAGACAATAGACATATATTCGTGATCTGACGAAAACGAATAAATTCGTCTCCGACTCCTTATTGGCAGGACTTCGTCCGCTTCGCTTTGCCAGGCCATTTTGATATACAGGACGGCGGCAAAAAGATAAATACATATGTTGGAGACCACATTGTTTATAAAAAGGAGAAATACACTATGGAAAAGAAATTACAAGCAGATTGGAATGCATACTATTTGCAAGGTGCAAAAACACTTAAACAGATTGCAGATCCCTATCACGTAGATATCAGTATAACAGGTGAAAAGCCTAATGGCAGACGTGCAATGAATATAGACATATATTTAGAAGCAGGAACACCCCCATTAAAGTATGTAACACACATGGTTCCTTTTGCCAGGAAGTATGAAGTGTTTGCTAATTTACAACCCAAACAACTGAAATGGGCAGGTTGGGATACCATAAAACAAAATTATGAGGAATACAGAGATTATGGTGTTCAATATGGCAAATGCCAACACAGAGCAAGAAATACAAAAGTATTAGCCAGAGTTACAGTTCCACATTGTGCTAGTGGTATGTATATACACAATAACAGCATAGTTGCACACATAATGCTGTTTGATAAAGAATACTTTATTGAATGTGTAGATGAAACCAGAGAAAAAGCCAGAACTATATTTGTAGCCAGAGGAAGTGTTACAAATAAAGAAGATGCGCCGTTATTAGATATAGACGTATAGGAGAACACAATGATTAGCAGATTTAACATAGATATGAGTGTAGACTTTGATTCAGGCACCGTAACAATACACAAAGATGGCAAAAACCACAGTAAGTATATGATAAACAATCTACATACAGATAGTGTATTACTGGATGTTTTGCGTGACGATATAGATAAAACAGACAAGAGTGTGTTAAAATTATCACACCCAGAGATATATAAAAAGTTATTTTTGGAAATACCAGCAACACAGGCCATGATACTAGAGTTAATAAGGGGCAAAAAAGTAAAATGAATACTGTAGATTTATTAAAATGGGCAAATGCTGTATGTGAACACAAAACAATAATAACACAAAGAGGTAATTGGGGACCACACAATGCCAAACAGGTGTGTTTGGACTGTGGTAAACATATTCGTTGGTGTAAAACCCAGCAAAATCCTTATGAAAAACGCACTGGTAGTAAATATCAGTATGGAAGTAACACAAAAACAGAAAGAAGTATTACTTAACACTCGCAGAACAGCCATACACATGTTTACCTGGGTATATGACGTGTTACAGCAGGAAAACATCAGCCAGAAACAATACAATCTGCTGATCAGGATACACGATATGTTGCCAGCAGAACAGTTGGGATATATTATACACAATGATACACTATATCCAGTGCCCAGAAAAGTAAAAAAATACCAAAAAACATCGCGTGGCTGGCAGGAAACACAGTTGTGGCGTAAATTTTCGCCAAAGAGATAAATATACAGATACGCAAACAGTAGCGATAATACTGATAATACAGGAGATGCCAATGTCAACTGATGATAAAGCAACACAACAACCTAAAACACCCTATAA
>TARA_R100000664_G_C2759902_1_pt1 | contig 12620 bp, 25 predicted proteins | sample TARA_R100000664 | Tara Oceans TARA_R100000664 (sample SAMEA2622705) | marine metagenome | biome: marine biome (ENVO:00000447); feature: deep chlorophyll maximum layer (ENVO:xxxxxxxx); material: "saline water (ENVO:00002010), including plankton (ENVO:xxxxxxxx)" | depth 115 m | reverse complement strand
GTGTTGTACCAGCCGATGTTACATAGTAAACCAGTGTTGACTGTTTTGCCCGAGAAGTTCTTGAGTCATCGTGTTTCTGACGTTGATGCTAAAATGCCTAATGGTCTAGGTAACACTGAAATAATTTTAGCTCAAAAGCGATTGCGTAAAAAACTTAAATTAGACAACCGATTTCAGACCTACGAATCTGCTTTGATCGGTCGGTTACTATCGCTAGACATAGAAGAACTGGATGTTACTGATAGTATTTGCTTAGACCGACCAGAAATGATAGCGATGTTTATGTGTGACAGTGATTTGTATAAAAGATTTCTATCTGACATCGGTGTAACTTTCGAATATGATCATGCTAAACGTGACGTTTTCAAAAGAAAATATCGGTTCTATGAAACAACATTGGGTATTTTAAATGACATCGTTTATTGCTTTTCTACGCAATGGGATAATAAATACAAACAGTTGGACAGATCGTTGATTAAAAAGCTGTCTGACAAGCAGAAAGAATTGAAAACTTTTATCAATCAAATTGAACAGAGAAAACTCGAATTAGAAATTAAATTGGACAAACGTGGTGAGCACATCATGAAAAAATATCCTCTTTTGAGGTTGTTTGACTCTTACGCTTTCACTAAATACTCTGATGAGATTAAAAAATATTTGAGTCGGTGAGGTTACCATATGTATAGTTTTTGGATTTCCCCTCGGGGTGAAATTGTAGGAACAACTGAAAATCATATCAACACTATCATAGCTCAGCCCGAGAAATTCGGGCTTTCTATGGATAGGATCAAAAAGTTTTATGATTACTACAATGAACCAATCGGGGTTGAAGCGAATGCTCGTGAGAAGATTATTGGAATGGTTTTACAACAGGGATGGATTCGCGTTCGACAATACCGCAACCGTTGGAGCATGACAGTAGATCGTTTAACACCTAGTGTAAGAAAGAATATTTCAGTGTTTATGGACAAGGCTTTAAGCGGTGGTATACAGAACGTACGAAGACTTGATAAGTATGCTGAGATGACGATTGTGGAATTATCTGGGGGTGTTCATAAATATACCTTAGAAGAACTAGGAAATTATGTTTTAGTTGAGACGCATAAACTCGATGAGAGTGTGTGGCTGGATGATGGAAGTGTGTCACAAGTTATATCTGCGTCTGATTTAGCTAACGCTGTTCCTATCCCAATATATTTTGAGGAAGTTATGATCGACACCATGATGAAAATTGGTTCTTAAGTTAAAAATATTTTTGACATTGAGACTGTATTATCATAAAATGCCCTAGTAGTTAAATTGCTAGGGCATTTTTATTTCTTGAAGGAGAAAAATATGAGTCAAACTGAACTCACAACACGCAATGTTAAAATTTTGCAATCTTGGGTGCGTATGCTCAAAACCGAGACATGCAACAAAACATTGCTTGGTAACAATTTTGGTGTTAGTCCACGAACAGTAGGACGTATTCTTAAAACTTTCGGTCTTGCTGGCACCGAAGAAGAAGACCGAGAGATCATCGAAGACATCATCGATAATAACATCGCCTCCCCATCATCGGAGTTACGGGATGCTATTATTGAGCATTACCTTTATGACGAGAGCGATGAATACGACGAGAGCGATGATGAGTCGGAGATGGAAGTATTATCTGAAGACTCTGAAGAAGAAAACGATTCAGAAGAATCAGAGACAACAACAGGCGACTTCGCTGGGGATGGCGAATTCATCTATGATGAAGCTGTTGATTTATCAGAAGAAGAAACTATTCTTGATTACACTATCGCGAAAAAATGTATTAACATTATCTTGGAGTCTGGCGATACGATCGCCATCCCAGATGGGCATGATAAATTCCAAGAAATTCGCGACTGTTTGTTAGCTGATACCGAAGAGAAAGAAACCGAGGCGTTACGTCTGGCTTCTAAGAAACATGAGTTGATCGGCTGGGCTAACCGAATTTACACAATTCGAGATAATCAAATCTTGATGAAGGGAGAACCACTTTCTAATGATTTTACTCAGTTAGTATTGGATGCATTCAATAATAACCGTCCATTTGTGAAATTCCTAAAATTCCACCAACGATTGATCGAGAATCCGTCGTATCGCGTGGTCAATCAAATGATTCCGTTTATGCGTCACAACGATATCGAACTTGACGACGATGGTTTTATTATTGCATGGAAGTCAGTGTCTGACGATTACACAGACATGCATACTGGTAAAATCGACAACTCGGTTGGTAAAAAAATCAAAATGCCGCGAAATGAAGTCGATGACGACCCAGACAATACATGCTCCGCAGGGTTGCATATTTGTGCAAGAGAATATATCGGGAAAGTTCTTAGCGTTGGTCGGGTAATGCGCGTTCGAATCGATCCTTATAATATCGTGTGTATTCCTTACGATTATCAAGGAACAAAATGTCGTTGCTGTGAATACGAAGTACTCGAAGAAGTATCACGTTGGTAATATAATAAGCGAGGGAATATTCCCTCGCTAACTTTCGAAGGAGATAAAATGAGCGATGCAGAAGTAGAAAAATTGGAATTAGCTTTCGACTGCGACGGTGTTATGTGTGATTGGCATGGTGGCTTTATTGCGCTTGCTGAGTCGAGAGGTCATGTATTAATCAAGGATCATCCTCAAGACACCTATGCGATGCATACTTGGTTTGAGGATATGACTGATGAACAGTTCTTAGAGTTAGTCGTAGAATTCAATAGTGAACCAGAACATATTTCTCATATGAAGCCGTTAAAAGACGCACAGGAAGTTATTTCTAAGCTAGCTGAAGAAGGACATACCTTATGCGTTTTAACAGCAGGTGGTGATGATGCCAAAACAGTAGCGACAAGAAAACAGATGATCGAAAACCTTTTCCCTAATTGTTTTAGTGAAATTCGCGTTATAGGGTTACGTGAATCCAAGAAGAAACATTTGCGAGATATTAACCCCGACCTCTATATTGAAGACAACATCGAACATGCACGTAGTTCTATTGAGCTTCTCATTCCTACGTTGGTTATTGGTACTACATACAATGGTGGTCATGACGACATAGTTTACGTTGGTGATAACCAGAAGCCATGGAGTTGGGTTTATCATGCAGTTCGTATGATTAGCCGTGAGGGGGTCGCATTACATACAGAACTTATTGAGAATTTGCAAAAATTGCGAGTAAGCTAAATGGCTTTAGAATGTGCAACGCCAGTGAAAGAGTTACCGCTTGGGGAGTTACTTGAGCGGTATATCTGCATTTTTCAACACACCGAATATGATAATATTCAGCCCCTTATCGCACAGTCGCCATTTCAAACAGCAAAAATTTCTGAATACTGCAATTGGGATGATTACATAACCAGTTATATATCTTCATTCCAATATCATTTAAGCAATGATGGCGACTTGTCGGTAACAGTTGAATTATGCTTCAGCTATTCGATCAGCAACCAGTTTTACCAACGCAATGATCTTTCTAATTTCATTGAGTCATTTTTTAATAAGTCGAGTGTGATGTGCAATATATCAAAAATATCGAACGGATATATTTTGGCTGAAATAAAAATACCGATCAGAGGAATTATGGTATGAAATACTTTTACAAAATAATTTCAAAAATACTGGCTATTGAATTTATCGCTAAATTCATCATTAAACAGTTTGCTAACCAGCACCCAGACTTCGCGATTCTTGATGAGAACGGTGTTCCTTATTTAGAGCGATGGTGGGTATTTAATAGACACCCAGTGAGTGGAGAGACATTATCTAAAGGGTGGGGATGGACGAGATTTTTTCCTTTCAGTATTAGAGTCCATCGTTTTCGTTCTCCCGACAAAGATGAGCATTTCCACGATCATCCGTGGGATGCGGTATCTTTAATATTTGCTGGTTCTTATGTAGAGAAAAGAACTGATCTACGGATGAACCCAATAGCAAAAACACCATATGATTACACATTGCCTTACTTTTTGGAAAGTGGTGATGTTAATTTTATAAAAGCTAATGATTTCCATTCGATTGTCAAAGTAACGCCAGACGATGCTATCGACAGCCTAGGGGTATGGACAGTATTCATTAATTTCAAAAAGAAGAAATCATGGGGATTCATGATGGAAGATTGGTCTATTGTTAACTGGACGAAATATTTGAAAATAGATTGAAATTTGTTTTTGTAGATGATATTATGGGTGCCTGTAATGAAAATAAAGTTCGATAATGTTGGAGAGCTATGCGAGGCGATGATATATGCTGTTCTTAATCGTATGATTTACGTGGCATTTGATATCAGCAATAGCAATAAAAGTATAGTTAATCGTGGGATTGAAATGGATGCAAATGACGGACGTGCGAATGTGTATGCGGAAATAAACAAACACACACGCAAATTTCAGTTCGAAATAAACATTGTCGATACCTTTCAACATACAACAACCATACCGATTGAAGAATACTTCGATTTACAAGAAATGAAGTTTCTATCAATTGATAAAATACCACTTTTGAATGAGAAGGAAGACAAACGATGCACCTATTTCTTTCGTTAATATCCAAGAATGCCCCGTATATATTTTTGATCGTTTGTATCGTTGCACTGTTTATCATTCTCGCAGAGCATCATATCCACTCACAACACGCAAAAGGAGCCAGAGCATTTCCGAGACTCCCCGAATTCTTAAGTAATATTGTGTTGCGGTCTATGCGATGGTTCACATTTTCGTGTTTCGTGACATTTGTAATACTATCATTGTTGGTGGTAGTATCTGGCATTTTCAGTACATATTAAAATTAAAGGATAATCATGATAGAGCAAGTACAAATCTGGTATCAACAATTTATGACATTTGCAAACCAAAACCAGATGGTAGCTGGCGCAGTGTCACTATGGGGATTAACTGTAGTTTCTTATTTATGTCGCGGCATCCCGAGTGTCATTTGGACGTGGTTAAAGCGAAATTGTGTTACTACGATCACGTTAAACAACACTGACTGGCAGAGACAGTTAATGATGGCGAATCTGTTAGAATGGTTGAAGAAAAATGGTCATACTAAGTTCTCTAGAACTTTTTCTTACACACCGAGATATATGGCAAATGAATATGATGGTGAAGAGTCTCCGATTGTTTCGGTTGGTTATGGTATTCATTACTTCTTCTATCACGGACGGTTCATGTGGCTGAATCTTTCTAAGTTAGAATCGTCTGGCAGTGAGCGCCAGAAAGAAGAAATCAGCATATCTTTACTAGGTCGCTCTAAAAAACCTTTCAATAAACTAGCTGAAGATTTCACACCGCCTAGAAAAGAAAATAAATATATTCATGAGTTTGATATGTCTTCTAATGATTGGGTTCCAGTCAAACGAGTTGTTGAAAAGAGACTTGATACTGTAGGCATGAATGAAAACGTTGAGAATTTTGTTAAAAAGACAATCGATGACTATTTGAACGCCAAAGAATGGTATTATGAGCGTGGTATCGCTTATAAATTAACAGCTATTCTACATGGCAGGGCTGGCACAGGAAAGACATCGCTAATCAGAGCCATTGCTACATATTACAAAAAGAACATATGCGTTCTTAACCTGTCCAAGATGTCTGATAGTAGTTTCGCAAGCGCTATTAACAACTTACCAGATAATTCGCTGTTAAGCATAGAAGACTTTGATTCGTTCAGCGCTGTTAAAGATAGAACTCAGAAAATGAAAAATGACAGCGATGAATATGAATTCTTGACATTATCTGGCGTACTAAATGCGCTCGATGGGGTTTCAGCACTAGACAGCACTATCATTCTGATGACAACTAATCACCTAGACCACATTGACAAAGCAGTGTATCGTCGTGGTCGTGTAGATCATATCGTCGAAGTGAACGCGTTGGAGCCAGAAGTTGTTAAGAAGCAATCTGAGCGAATTTTCCCAGACTACGAATTCCCAGAAAATTTCTTCAATAAACCACTGGTTGGATGTCATATCCATGCGGCAATTATTCATGCCATGGATGATCCAGAAAAATATGTAGAATACTTAACGGAAGTATGGAATAATAATAACCATCTGGTGTCGTCTTAGGGAGGTAGTGATGGATGATTGTTCTGATGCGTTAGGGTATGAATATGATATAGAATATTCTCTTAATTCTGATTGGCGCAGTGACGTAGACTATGTACCATTCAAGCATTTTGATGAAAAGGTTGCTTTTGAGTGGTACACATCGGGTTGGCTATCGCGCAAGATATTTAACCCAAGAAATGATGACAACCAAAATTAAATGTTTGGAGAGACATTATGTTGAATAAGAAATATTTGGCGTATGCGTGTAATTATCTCGTAATGCGTAGAAATAAAAATTATTTACCCAAAACCTATTGTAGTCTTATCGCCTACGTCATTGTGGCGCTTCATTTTCTATTTGTTTATTGCATAGCGATCGGATTGATACCATTATGTATTTCTGGAATTCTGTATGACACCGTTGGTGGTATTCTATATGACACAGGAAATGTTGTGAATGATGTTGCTAGACAAGGGATAAACACCATTGCCACTGGGGTAGGAGCCACGGTTGGTATTGCTATGATTATTGGGTCATTTTTATCATTCATCATTTCTATTTTCATAATGGCTGTCGTATTTGCTACTGTCATTGTCGTGGTTGGTGGGGGCGTTGTTTCTGCTATACTATGGTGCGGTAGAGAAATCATCATGCTGGATATGATGACACCATTCCGTAACACTGCTTCGAAGTTCTGGGGTAGCGTGAAAACTAAAAAAGAAAAGTTTTGTAAACCAGTAAATTATGATGAATAAAATACCATTTTATCAAAATACAACCGAAATGCGAGAGTGGGTTAGCACTCTCATTGAACTAGGAAAGATAAAGTATTGCAGTCGCACTAGCTTGTTCTATGAATATAATAAAGAATTGATATCCGCGATTTATGATGCAACGGATGCTGACGATATCAGTTGGGTGGTTAACCAGAAGATGCAGATTATTAAAACGAAGGAAAAAATATTTGACATCTATTGGTTGTCACGCAATGTTTCTTTACTAACCCGAATTCAATATAAATTCAATTTATATGGTCTGTTTATAATAATCCTTTTAATTCTAATAGGCACACTTTCGTGGTTTTATTATTTTTAGTAGTTTAGTAGGTGGTAAAGAATGAAGTTCGTTTATTATTGTCAAAATTCAGCAGAACAGCGCGAACATCTATTAACTCTGGTCAATCAAGGTTATATACGTAGACCGACTATGTTTAATATCAAAAGATTCGATAATAGAGTATTTCTGTTTTCTTCTCTTGGCGTAGACCCCATATATACATACGATAAATCTATTGCTATATACGCCATTAAAAATTCAGAAGTGATAGAAAAGTTGATAAAAATTCCTGCCGATAAATCTATAAAACCAACTTTGGTTGATATCACGAGGCACGAAATTGTTAAAAAGATGTCGCTCGCACTACTATACACAGTATTCTGGACATGCGTATTCTATTCTTACCTGTCTTGATTTGTAATTACTCGTACCTTATGGTATCATGTCTTCCTTGTTAAAAATATTTGAGGTTTGATATGATAATCGGGTACGAGGACGGTGATTGGGTTTCATTGGCTTTGTTGGCTATTAAAAACAAAGCTCCACTTTGGTTTGCTCATGGATGCAACTGTCAAAAATTAGAAGACAACGGTGGGATTGCGGGTCAAGTAAAAGAACGCATCCCTGCGTTGTATCGCACCGAAATGATTGCCAACACCAACCAGACAGGTAATCTTTCTTACTATCTCCCCAACGGGAACAACCATTCGTTGGTTCTTATCAATCTATACACACAATTCTATGGTGGGGATGATGCTGATTTAATACACATCGCCAAATGCTTTGAAAAATTAGAACAAATCTATACCAGAATTAAAAACGCTGGCGGTAATAAACAATTACCACAAGAATTAGTTATTCCTCAAATTGGAACTGGTATCGGTGGGTTGAAATGGAGTGATGTGTCTCGCGTCATTGATGAATCAACACCAACACTCCCTGTGCGAGTTATCAAGTGGAACGGTTAGTGTATCGACACTTATGAAAGAACGCCCAACAGTAAAACACCCGAAGGAGATAGCGGAGTTTTTGTTTCATGTGGTTGATGAGCTACGTAAGAAGAATTTCGACATAGATTCTGCTATGATGTATGCTGAGGATATTTTGGTTAAATTTCACATAGAGAGTGGTTATAGGTGGAGCGGCGAGACAGTTTATGTACGTTCGGTATACTTTGGTGTTTTTGATTCTTTCGAAATTATGTCAACTGTACAAAACACGTTTTCACGAAGCTATTGTTCCTACATCGAGACCGTTAAATTCACATGCTGAGGATTAGTTTATTATGTTCGAACTTTGCAGATTTAAAAAATTAGCAGAAGCTATAGAGTGGTATACGCAATTAACATCGAGTGGAAAAATACACCTTCGATTATACGACAGTTCTGCTGGTAATTTATACATGTGTCTTGGTGAGCTTAGAGACCAGAGCTTCAGAACCACGCATGAAAACTGTATAAATTTATTACATGATGTTGGTGTCATGATAACGAAAAATAGAATTGAAAGTTCAGACCAGTACAAGCGCAATATCTCGTGTGAGATATTTTTGAAAGCAGTGTCAAAACGAGATACAATTTCTACATCTTTAAGCATAGGCAAACCGAGGTCACCTAAAGAAGATATCAGAAAAGATTTAAACAAATTCATAGGTGAAGTATAAGAAATGGTGGTTATTCATGACGCGTGAAAATATTTTATTTGATGTTGACATATGCGAAGAAGAATGCGCTGAATTCATAATGACTTTGAATGACAATAGAAAGATGCCAGCATTCATATTAAAATCGAGTCTGATCATTAACAAATTAGGGTGGTCAAGAAACAATCAGTTAAAGTTCGCCAGAAACGAAAACATTTTATCTGCCACATCAGATTTTTTGGGCGGTTGTTTTACTATAGATAAAGAGTTTATGAACTATGTCGATATTTCGTATGGGCGACTTAAAATCGATTCCGAAAAAATACAAAATAATAAATTTGATTTTTCGGAACTACCATTTCAATTATATGCAATGTCGGTTTTAAACTGGTTACATGTTAGCACGAGTGTGGTTGGGATTCAGTTAGCAACCAACCCTAGTAACGTATTAAAAGCACCGACCGTCGATCTGCCAGAAATAATGAATAGATATTTTCTATCTTATGTTAATGACCATAACGTCGGGATAATTGATTTAGAAGATAAGTTGCAGTCTGAGTATGAGGTAATGAGTAGAAATGAATTTTGAATCGATCGACGAAGCAGATGCGTGGATGAGTAATCTTATTGATACTGGTAAGGCGCACTTGAGAATTAATATGGGGTTACCCCATACATGTCTCGGTGACCCAAATGTTGGTGATTTTAACACAGTGAGAGATAACATGAATAAGTTAGCTATCGAAACTGGTGTGACTATTAATAGAATGTCAGTGAGTAATAGCATCAGCGATGGCTGGTGGGGGAGAAAAGTCAGCTTTGTATTGAATATCTCTATACCTTTTGTTGTTGGACATACTCACGGCAAAAAACCAGCGAAAAGTGGTAATATAACAACCAGCAGAAAATTGGTACGCTTTTTCTTGTTAGGAAAGATGAACGAAGTAGAATCTTCCGCTATGTTTAGTGGAACAGGGGCGGTATGATGAGACCATTACCAATATTCGAGATTGACTCAGAAAAAGAAGAATATTTCAAATATCATATTAACAACGACAATTTGCAGAATGTTAACAAGAAATTGGAATCCCCATACGACGAAGATATGGTGACTAGAGTAACATTCGGGGCACTCGTTGATTTTTATTTCAACCCACGAGATTTATTGGGGTAATTTTATCTTTAACTCTTAGGTTCTATTATGCGATTCAAAAATATACAAGAATATATACAATGGATTACTGAGTTGAATATTCACCAGTTGTTAAATGTAGTCTATGTCGAAACAGATGTAATGTGTGCAGATGCGACATTGTATAGTTTTAACTACCTAAGCGACATGTTTGATACCGACATAGAAGACTATTTGCCACCTATGTGTTATGTTTCAATATCCGAATGTAAGAAACCGTGCGTAGTGGAGATATTTGGGTTTGATGATAATGTAGTTGAAAAATTGTGCGTTGAAAATACAAAATATGAAATATTGGGATGTTCTGAAGGCACGTAATGTTTTTATTATCCTTTACACGCTGAATAGGAGCCAGTATTGATGTCGGTTTTGATAAAAATAAATGAATATAGTGAGTTTTTAAATTCATTAAGCAGAGAATTAGAATGTCCTTTGTGCAAAATAGATGCTGATAGAATTTTGCGCCGTATTAATACTTATAATGACAAATTTCGTATTGATTTAGAAGAAAATGGTATTGACTACGCAACTGCGATGCTCATCAGAAGAATGTTCGTTGTTAACCCGAATGTGGTCTCTGATTGTAGACTATTGCTAGTTGGTAATAACAAAAAACTTAATTTTTCTAAATTACGATTTTTGTTCTATAAAGCATACCCAACTGTTCGTGGAGCTATAGAAATAGAAAGAGTTTCGTTAGGGCTTATTCATGACCCATACGTAGTATTAGATATACCAACTTCCGACTTGCCGTATATCGTAGAACAATATTCTTTAATCGTTACTAACCAAAACAACTACGCTGGGATAGAAAAATTCGAGAGGGAGTTGATGAAGAAATATGAATGACCTTGAAGATTTATGCAGAGAGATGATTATTGAAATATCAAGTGTTCGTACGTCTATGAGATTGAAACTAGGGAACATCACGATTTTTAATAAAATAAACGAATATCTTGAGTGGGTAAAAACTATGGAAGATTTCGCGTGTTTGAAAACTAGCAAGAGCGGAATGGTGTTAGTAACCGCGTTAGAATCAACTGACAAATATGACAGTGATATCAATTTATATATGCCACGCGGTCTGAGAATCTATCCCACAGTTGAAGAAAACGAATTAGGAATAAATGAATGCGTACACATTATTTACGATAAAAATGTCGATCGGAGACTGCTCACAATAAAGCAACAAAAGAACCGCATATGAGTATAATCGATTCATCGAGGTTTTGGGATAAAAATTCGATAAAAGAAGAAGCTGTCGAATGGTTTAATAATCTCGCGATGACTAAAAACATTGAACTCCACATATATAACAATCGGATAGGCAACGTTACTATATGTGGGGATATAATAGAAAATTATAGTGTTTTGCTAATTTCATTTTCTAATATAAACATAAATGAAAATGAAATTTGTGCTACGGCATGTATGAGTCTTATGAACCATATTACCCCATTTTTGATTGAAATTGTTACAGAGAGAATTGATATATGAATACAGATTCCATTGCATTCTTTAGTGTATATGAGTATATAAATTGGGTCATTTTTATGGTCGAAGCTGGTTATTTACATGGGGGTGTTTACCCTAAAGAGGGTGATGACGGTCGGCATACTATACATATTAATTTCTCTGAGCTAGACAAAATAGATATTCCTTCTAACTGCAAAGAAGATGAAGAATACCGTCTAATTTTTGTAACTGGATCGAAAAGATATCTCATCGGAAAACCAGCGAAAACGGGTTATCTTTCTGTAGAGTATGAATTGGTTGTTTATTTGCGTGGTGATAGCTATACTACATATAAGAGTCTAATTTGAAATACAAAATCGTGTAGGGCAGTAGGGTTTTCTATAAGCACGAAATAATTGACAAAGGATGCTGTGATATGATTTTTGGAGTTAAAAACTCGCATGAGTGGAGTGAATGGGTACGAACTCTAGTTGATACGAAATACTATTGTGTGTATTACTCCGATATATTCGAAGGAGGGATGGTGGTGCATTCTGATACCCACTCATCCCCATTGTTAATAAAATCACTGTCCCCTCGTTTCTCAACATGTTACGTGACAGTTCTGAATGAGGTACGAGTACTAGGTATAGGTGAAAACGGTAAAAACATAGAAGGCAGATTCAAATTGAAATTAAAATAAAGGAACCATGCATGAAAGAAAATAAAGTATCATTTGGGATTACTGACGAGATGACAGAATTTTTCAAAACACTGTTTAATTTTAATATAATCGAAGTAAAAGACCAACGAGGTATGGAGCTTTCGCGTGTTAAGTTGAACTACAGGACTTGCTTGCTTGACGGTTCTGGTGTAATTACTGGTAGCAGTATAAATAAAAAATTCTTAATAAGCGATTTATGTGAATTTTTTGGGTATCAGTATTCTATGACATCTGCCACCAACAACGCAACGGATACAACGTGGTTATATATGAATGTTGAATATCGTGCTAGGGTATCTACTTTTTTCTGTGTTAAGAGAATGGTGACGGAACATAATACTGATTGGTGGTAACTACCTATGTATATAACACCAGCCGTTCGCTAAATATGCTTATCAAACATCCTGACATCAGCATTCGTCGTCGATCTTTTACTTTGAAATCATGGGAGCTATAGCATGTGTGAGGTAGTTCAATTTCGTGAAGAGTTTCAAC
>TARA_R100000664_G_C2759906_1_pt1 | contig 12646 bp, 2 predicted proteins | sample TARA_R100000664 | Tara Oceans TARA_R100000664 (sample SAMEA2622705) | marine metagenome | biome: marine biome (ENVO:00000447); feature: deep chlorophyll maximum layer (ENVO:xxxxxxxx); material: "saline water (ENVO:00002010), including plankton (ENVO:xxxxxxxx)" | depth 115 m | reverse complement strand
AGTAGAAAGTGCGTGATCTTCTAAAGAAAGTTATATATAAAGGGGTACCCCTACTAAAATGACCTTTTGACTTTACGTGACAACAAATTAAATTATTAAGACTCTTTTAAAATTTAATAATATTTTACTAATATGGCTCTAGATTTATTTAAATTCTTACGTGGAAATAGCAAAAGGAAAGAAAAGAAAAACTATGACCCTTCTAATCCTTTAAGCTCAACTAAGTTTTTAGAAGGCATGGAGAATACTTCTGTTCAACCAGCAGATCCTCCTGAAGTCATTGGAAGAGGCAAAACGGCAACAAGAAGAATTTTAAATGCACCAAAACCTCTTCGTTTACAGAGACGTAAACCACAAGAGAGGACGTTTGAGAATCGCCTTACTTTTGGTCAAATAAAAAACTTAAAGAAAATTGGTTTTGAACCTAACGAGGATGGGTCTATCAAAATGGATATGGGTGCAAATATTGCAAAAGGCAGTAGGGAGGATATGGCTCAAAAATTAGTTTTTAGAGATGCACTACGGGTAATAAGAGAAAATCGAAAATCTGCTGCTCAAGCACGATACGACGAACAAATGAAAGCCCGAAATAAAAGAGTAACGGCAATGAGGACAAAAGGAGGTCGGTTTAGGCCAACTAATTTAAAACCTGAAGATCTTAAAACTCTAAGGCAAGCTGCTCGTGATCAAGCTTTTACTAACCCATTAGGCGAAAACACAATGTTAGGTAGAGCATCTGCTAATAGACAGCAGAGACAACTTGCTATGAAGCAAAGGAACATTGCTCGTAAAAAGGAAGACAAAGAAGATAACAAATAAAATTTATGAGTTTAGAAGATTTACTATCAACAGTACAACCTTTCGGGCAATCTATGGCTGCGGGCAAGAGATCAGTCGGGCCACGGTCTGCCAAGTTCAGAGTAGCTGCTCGTAGGCTCGGAGGTAAGTTTACTCCTGAGGGTAGACAGATGTTAATGAAAGGAGAACAGCTTCGTTTGATGGAGCCTAACATATCTACCCCAGAGTCTAGAAACCTTATTAATAGGGGGGAAGAAATTAAAGCTGCTTATGCAAGTGGAGGTTTGAAGTTTGCTAAAGATCTGAAGCCTTTGAGGAGACAGTGGTTCCAAGATGTGCAGGCGGCTAATTTATCTGCGGAAGACAAAGAAGGTATTCGCCAGATGTTTAGCCAAGATTTCTTAGATGCAGGTAAAGAGTTAGACGCAGAAGCTCAAAGAAATTTCAATCTTAAAAACCAAAAGTTTGGTATACAGAAAGCTAGACAGGATATTCAGAGGAATCAACAAATACTGCAAACAGGGCGTTTAGGTTTAAAACAAGCTGAAAGTGATTTTAACAGACAGCAAGAAGCAATAAAAAATGAAGCTGGCGTTAGTGAAGAAATTTTTAAAATAAAAGAAGACCTAAGACAGGCTACTTATTTGAGGGATGAGAATGGTAATGTTATAGAAAGACAAACTCCAGATGGCCCCGTCCCTATGGAAATGCTAGGGGAAGACGCTGAGAAAGCTAGACTTAAAGCTAATGAACGAGCACTAGATGCCATAACAGGCATTTTGGCTACAAAACCAAATCTAACTCCCAGTTCTTTAAGAGCTTTAGATTCTGTAGCCCAACAAGCAGGCAAAAAAGTAACAAGATTAGAATCACTTAAAGATAGAAAAGACGCTAATCAGAGAGCAATACAAAGCCAACTTTTAAACATAGGAGTTCCCTTAGGTATTAAAGATCTTAATTTTTCTAACAATGAACCTGCAACTATAACAGAGAATTTAAGAAAAGTAACTAAAGCGATTAAAAATAACTTGATAATAACACAAGGAAGAAAAGCAACAGAAGATAAGATAAATTTAATCAAAGAAATTGCAGTCCCTTACATGGCATCTTTGAAAGATTTTCCTGAGTCTTCGGAAGATTATGAAAGTATGCCTGATCGGGTAGAAGCTGGAAGAGAGTTTCTTAATGGTTATGCTGAAAGAGCTCGTGATTTTATGGAGCGTATTGGACTTGAAGATCCAAACTTAAAGCAAACTTTAGATAATATAATAAAAGAAATATCAGCCGAAGAATGGGCTAATGAAGCAACTGGGGCAGTAATAGGCAGCGAGTATTATTCTGTAGCATCAAAAATAGAAAATTTAATGATAGCAATAAATGGAAGTCTTTATTCTCCTCTTTTAAAACAGGTTACCGAAGCGGAAGAAGAAGCTAGGAAAAAAGCTGAAGAAGGTTACTAGCCTTAAATATTTATACTTATGTCTGAAAAAATTGATATAAAAGATAGTTTAACTTGGGGTGAAGTTTCACAACGATCAAAATTTAAAGTTGATCCATCTTTACAAGATGAAAATGGTGAAAGCATTGCTCCTATAACACAGCTTGCATCACATGCACGGAACAACATTATCAGGATAGTAGCAGAAGGTGTAAACACGAACAACAGACTTTCTGAAGATTTTAAAGCTTCTTACAACAAGGCACTTGAGTTAGATGAAAATGTAGGTTCTTATCAAAATTGGGTGAGTCAAGTTTTACCAAACGAAGTAGACAAGAAAAAAGAGTTAAATCTTTTTGAAACATTAGATTTAAATTTAAATGAAACTGGTGGTAGTCTTCCCCAAGAGTTTAAGAAATCAATTGATGACCCTTCTTACATTTCTCCTGACTTAGTTCAAGCTCAAGACACGTTTAACGAGTTAAAACAAAAAGCCATTCGGAAAGATCGAACTAGCGAAACAGATCCAGAAAACTCACCAAGCTTGCCTTTTGTTTCTATAAAAGATTCTTTTGGAAACGATACTGTTTCTTTAAAAGGGGCAAATAACTTAAAGACTACCTATACATCACTAGAAGAGGCTATAAAAGAATCTATTAATAGAGGAGCTTTAAAACCAAGAGATTTGCTTACTTTATCTAGCCAATTAAAATTTGCAGAAGGTACAGAAAAAACTTATTCAGATCTCCAGAGAGAATTTGACTTAATAGTAAAGGTTACTGATTACGCTCAAGAAGTATCCAATAAAGCTTTACAGGAGCAAGCTCAAACAGGGCAAAGCATATGGGTAGAAAATTTTGGGAAGAAATCAGAAGCAGTTAAAGCGTTGAATGCTTTAGCACTTGATGTTAGATCCGAAGACCTATTTCAGTATAAAACAACCGAAGACCCTGAAACTGCGTCTATAGTTGACAAAATCCCTAAATTTATCAAAACACCAATAACCATTGGGGCTGCACTGGTAAGAGGCCAGACTGCTGCCCTTCAAATAGCACAGGGAGGGACAAGTCCTTTAAGATTCACAACTCCCTTCACTGACTTAGAAGAACCCTTAGGTTTTGCTGTGGGGAGACTGACTGAAGATGACCTTAAATTTATTAATAATAAAACAGCGATAGCAAAAATACTTAGAAAGGAACTTGAACTTGATAACTTGTCTGATGATCAAGTTATTGAATCTGTCAGGGATGCATTAGGCGCAGGGCTTCATGCGTCAGGACAACTTTTTTATGTTAAAGACAAAAAGAAATTGTTTTTGAACATAAAGAAAAAAGAAAACTTTGGGACAACAGTGCATCCTAAGTTGTTTTTAAATGACGATAATTTTGAAAAAGCAATCAAACAACATCCTGACTTAACAACAAAAGACATTGAGATACTCAATGATAGGAAAAAAATATTTTGGGAATCACAAGTAGAAAGTTTATTAGGGCTTATTTCACAGAACGGAGGAGTTGAAAAGAAATGGAGGAAAACTCTAGAAAAAAATAATTCTTTAAAACCAGAAAAACAAAAACTTTTACCTGAACTACTGAAAGGTTTTTTTAATGATGAAGAAAATTTTAGTTATGTCGTAGATAATTTCCGTCACTTTGGACTTAGCCTCAAAGAGTCTGTACCAGTTCTTGTTCATGGTGTACTTGGAATGCTTGGAAATGAAAACAGCGTTAACAAGGGTATTCAGTTGCAACTTAAAAAAGAAGAACGTAGGGCACTTTCTTCAGCTTTTGGAGGAGGAGGGTTTTTCTTTGATCTTGCGGGAGTAGGTGGTGATTTGGTGCCAGACTTAGGATTAACATTTGTAGGTATGTCTCCTGCATCGGCAGCAGCTAAAAAAATAGCTGTAGGAGCAGCAACAAAAAAGTTAGCAGCTAAAGGATACAAAATAACTAAACTTAAAGGGACATCTAATGCTTTATATAGTGCTTTCTTCGCTAGTGATACAGCAGTAAAAACGAAGGTAGCTGCGGATTTATTAAAAAGTGGAGTAGTTGCTCCTCTCAAAACAAAAAAATATTCTAATGATATAGTCAAAGTTTTATCAGATGATTTAGCTTCTTTAGCATTAAAGAAAACAGATAAGCTTACTAACTTAGGGGCTCTTGCTTTTGGAGTAGGAGCTCCAGCGGGACTTAGGTCAGCTTCGTATTCTTATTTTTCTTACATGGATTCTCTTCCTGACAATTTAAGTTTTGAAGAAAAAAGAGAAAGAGCTCTTCCTTTAGCTCTTCTTAGGGGAGGTATAACAGCCGCCATAACTGTAGGAGCTAGTTATTTAGGAAGAGGAGGTGTAGAAGCTTTTGCAGCGAAGAAGCCAAGCAAGTTGCTACAACTTAGAGGGTATAAGCCAGTTAAGAATGCTTTAGAAAATTTAGCGAAGATGTCTAGAGCTACTGATAAAGCAGGCAAGTCTTTACTTGTTTCAGAAGTAGCAGAAATATCTGCGGCTATAGCAAGGCAGGGACTGAGAAGATCTATGCTCTTTGGTTTGGGAGTTAAGACTGTAGGAGGAGACCTACTCAAAGTCGGAATTGATGAAGGTATTGAAGAAGGGCTTGATGAATTTATTGGTAGTTTTGTTGATGATTTTGGCACTGGTAATAAGACTACAATGGAAGATAAACTGGGGGCATTTGCTTATGCAGGTTTACTTGGTTTAAGTATGGGTGTTGGAGTATCAGGTGCTGCTAAATTAACAGGGGCTGCTCGTGCTAAGTTAGGACTAGCAGATACGACCGAAGCAACTGAAACTGCCTATAAACAATTAGTAGATATGGTCATGGATCAAGCTACTACTCTAAATGAAGCTGCAACGAATGCTAGAAATGCACAAGCTCCATTAACTGCTGAGGTGTTAGAGCAGAACAGAAATCAACTTTTAGCTGGAGTTGCTAAAGATCCTGTAGCTCCCGCAGCGTCATTTAGAATGAGTGTTACTAGAGACACAAATATATCTGAAGATAGAGATCCTAATGAAATTGTTACTGTAAACGCTGATGAAGTAGTTGGAGTAGCAGAAACTACTAATGAGCAAGGCGAAACTATATTTGCGGTAGAATATTCTCCTGCCGATGCGTCAGGCCAAGTCCTTACTGCATTTACAAAAAATGCATCAGTTGCTAGACTGAATGTCAGGACAAGAGAAAATTATAAGATCGAGCAAGATATCATTCAGGAAATTAAAGATGAAGTTCTTATTCCTAACGTCGATGACCAAAACGAAGCTTTAAGAACTGCTGAGGGTGTTGAAGCAGCAGCTAATAATTTTATTAGCAAACACGAGGTTGCTCTTAGGAACAACAACATAAAAGTTTTAATTGATCCTACTGAAGAGCAGCAACAAGGCTTTATAGATTTAGTTGAAGACAACGAAGCATATGAAATTCTTCAAGGTGCAGAGAGTTCAGTTCAAATGAATTCCGAAGGTGAAGTGTTTATTATTATAAATACTGCAAATACTTCTGAGGTAACAAACTCTATACCTAAGCAAAGAAGAACTACTTACATGCAGAGTGTTTTTACTGAGGCTCTCGCTAGTTCTTTTGAGTTAGTGTCCACTAGAGATAAATACTTCAATATAGATCCAGAGGCCCGTGGGGATCTTTCTTTAGAAGAATTTGTTAGGATAGACAGGTTAACTATTTTTGAAGAAATGTCTCAATATGAAAGAGACTGGGCGGCTTCTCTTATTTTAGGAGAAGATGTTGAAGAGGGATTATCTGAAAAGGTTTCTGATAAATCTTTAATTGCATCTACTCACATCAATTCTTTGCTACAACTAGACATGTCTGGTCAAGTTAAGGGAGTACAAAAAACTGCATGGTCAGGTAAGAGTCGTGGAGGTGCTTTATCTAAAAATGTTAAACAGAAACTTTATGACATCTTGTCTTATCTCAGGGCTGCTGTTAGGACTGCAACAACAACTGCTAGCAGAGATTTCCTCAGAGGGCACATCAATTACATATCTGATAATTTAACTAAACCTTTCTTTGATGCAGTAGCAAATCTTAGTGATGCAGATCAGGCACGAATTATTGATGGAGTAAAGGACACAGAGGCTGAGATTTCTAGTGAATTAGTAAACCCAATAGAAGACTCTCCTTTAGTAGGTAGCTTACCACAGGCTTCTTTAGAGACTGTACCTAAAGAAATAAAAATTTCGGGTACTGGTAGAAGCAAAGGCTCAGGAGCTATTCCTAAGAAAAAGAAAAAATATGATCCTTCTAATCGGAAACCTGTTTCAGAACATTTAAAAAGAGCCGCAGATAAAGAATTACCTCTTGAAGAAAGATTAAGGAGGAAAGAAAGGGCTCTTAGAAACTCGAAAGAAAGAGGAATAGAGCTAACTGAGGCAGAACAAAAAATAGTAAGTGATCTCGATGAGGAGATCAGTGCTAATAATCTAGTTGTTGATAATTCTTTTATAGCTGTAGGAAAAGAATATTCTAAACAAACTGCCGAAGTAGATTTTACTAGTGAGTCTGAAGCTTACGAGGACATGCGTTTAACAGATGACGAGCACGAAGTTATTGTTGAAGTATCAGAACCTGCTATTTTCAAAGATGGGAAACTTGTAGGGGGTAAATTTTTACCTAAAGTAAAAGTTGTTGTTTTCCCTAAGAAACAATCAGCTAAACCTTCTGCTCTTCCACAAGCAGAAGTAGAAGGATTGAACTTTGCTGATGTAGAACAACCTACTTCATCAGATACTGTAATTGGTCGTAATGAAGATGGCGATCTTGTTGTGTTCCAATCAATGACTTTAGCTGAGGCAGAGATTCATTTAAGTAATTTAGAAAAGTTGAAGGGTCAGTTTATTGATCCGTCAACACCAGTAAAGATATTTATATCTCCTAACTCTACTCCAAACACAGACGCTAATACACAAGTCATATTACAGACTCAAGTTAAGTCTTCATCCTTCTCACTGAACAGTGTACAGGGTAGCCCTGATTCACCGTCGTTGAGACAAGCTATATTGGAGAATCCATTGTTTTCCAGAAACATGGTAGAGAGTGATTTAGATGGAGATAATATACTTTATAAAATGGAAGAAGATCCTGACCGACCTTCTTCAATTAATTTATATGCTGTACCTAAAGTTCTTAGGTTTACAAGAGAGCTAACGCAGGAAGATATAAGTGCCCTAAATGAGGAGGCTAATGGTGTTAACGCAAAAAACTTCAGTGAAGAGACTACTCTTGAAATACTTAAAAATGTTATAGGAAATCCAATTGAATTTGCTCCATCTCTTTCTCAAGAAGCTAAGGACGAAATTGATGTTAATACTGAGCGGTCATCTGAGACAGCTAGTGAGGATTACATTGAACCTGTACAACAAACCAGCGTAGAGGGTACAGGTACAGATACAGAAGATCCACCGAAGGCGAATAATAAACAAAAAGAAAATGATTTAAAGGTAGCGAAGAAAATCTATTCTTCTTTACAGCGTAGGTTACTTAGAGAAGGTACAAGATATTACGAGGGAGTGAGAGAGGGTAATGCAGTGGCTTGGTATTCTAAGGCTAAACGCATGATTGGAATAAACCCAAGCCTAATACCGAGTCTATTGAGGGATAACAACAGGCTTGCTGCGAAAGCAATAATGAACTTAGCCGTTGATGAAGAGTTAATCCACCAGATTTCTTGGGAGACTCTTACTTATAATGAAAGGAAGAAGGCAATACAAGAGCTTCTAAATGCTGATCGTAGAGGGGCGAACGCTCTTATCATGATGGTGCAGGAGTATAACACAAAAATCAGAGGATACTCTCCAGATGAAGCTATACAAATTTTAAGATTAGGATTACCTGAATCAGACTCTCTGCCTGAGGGTATTGAAGATACTCCTGCTAATAGGGTTACTAGAGACGAAGTAGCTGAATACATATTTGAAGAGTTGATCCGTAAACATGTATCACTTGTTAATGGTAGGGGGGCTGTTGAAACAGATTATACTTTCTTAAAGCAAAAAGAAAATCAGGGTGTGTTGAAGGTGTACAGAAAATACATTGAAAACTTTTTCGTGGGCAGGCTGAAGGCTAAGAAAGCATTGAGAAAAGATTCTAAGCTTGGGCCGTACTATGCCACGGCTGTAGCTAAAGTGGCTCAAGAATTCAAAGCAGCAAAAGAGGGCTTTAGAAGAAGACCCGACTACGACAAGCTGGACTTAGATATAGATTTAGGTGTGTACTCAAAACAGAGTACTTTGATAGGTACTGAGATTTCTACTGTTGCTCCAGAAGACGAGCAGAGAGAAGAGTGGTTATCTGAAATTGATCCTCAGGAAATAAAAAAATCTGTTGTAAAAGGAAGAACGGTAGGTACAAGGAGTCCTTCTGCTAAAGGTAAAGCTGGTGAAGGTGTAGACCCTAATAAGGTAGTTACACTAAAAGATCTAAGAGAAAATCCAGAAGCATATAAGAAGAACGCTTTGATACTTCTGAACTACCCTATAGTTGCTAGAGAGTTTAAAGCTAATCCTTTGCTGGAGAAAGTAAGAAAAGCTAAGGCCCCTGTAAACAAAGCTGAACTTAAAAAGCAACAGTTAAGGCAAGATTTAAAGTCAGCTAAAGCTACATTAAAGAATGACCTGATTACTTACAAAGTAAATGAGAGATCAGATGAGCTGAAACCTCAAAGAAAACAAGAGGCGGATGACTTAAAGAAACAGTATGCGGATTCTGAAGCTGCTGTTAAGCAAATAGAAAAAGAAGTTACTAAACTTAACAACTCGTTAAAGAGAGCTAAGAAAAGACTTAGGGAAACCATAAGTAAAGAGAACAAGAAAGTTAATGCTCTTATAAAGAAAGCTCAGGCAAGGGGTAACCAAGCAGATCTAGAAGTATTACAGCAAAGGAAAGCTGACATAAAAAATATTCTTAGTAATGATGTTAAGACCGCAGAATTGATTGAAGGTATAAACAACAATATTGCGGACGCTAAACAGAGGCTTTCTACTATAAAGAAATTGTCTAACGCTAATAAGCGTTCTTTTGAAAAAGCCCTTAAAGAATTTAGTAAACCAACAGTTAAAAGAACTTCAATTAAAGTATCAGCTTCTCAAGTTGTAGATACAATAGAACAATTTGAGTCAGACATTGCAGAGGGTACTCCTGTGCGTGTTGGTGCTAAGTCTCTTGTAGTCAAGCTCAATGCTATCAAGAAGAAAGAAAAAGAACTAGAGTCAGCAGTCAAAGATGCTACAAATAAAACTTCAAAGTTTGGAGATTCTCTCAAGAAACTATCTCAGTCAGAAAGAGCGTTCCCTATCGAAACCGCTGATGAAATATTTGCAAGTTTAAATGACGTTGCTCAGAAAAACTTGAGCTTGTTAATTAATCTGTTCCCACAGGATCTACGTGTGTACGCTTCTCTGTGGTATGATGGGGCTAACATAATTGCTAACAAGTTTGCAAAAACATTTGATATCTCTGTCGAACAAGCTGCTGCTGTACTTGCTGTATTTAGCCCACAAAAGGACTGGTACATGAACGTGGCACTGGCAGAAAGAACAATGCATATATTCAAAGCTAGACAATCAGCTTTGTTTGATTCTTCCATGTCATCTAACTTCTTGAGAAGAGGGGGAGAGCCTGAATTAAAGTATGATAAGAATGGCAATCCCTTCTACGAAGGAAATGCACTACCAGTATATGATGAAGATGGTAACCATGTCACTGATGAAAATGGTGTCTTGCAGTTTGATAACTGGAATAATGAGAAAGCTAAAGACAAGTTTGAACTTACAAAGAAGATTTTAAGTTTAGGTTTGGCGGGTAAAAGATTTAATGAAATAGAGGCTATCTCTTTTACACACAAAGGAAAGCAAAAGAATTTTTCTAAAGAAGCTTTACAGGCTCGCTTCATCAGAATGTTCTCTGAGGCTGCGGAGAATGAAGCTCTTAGAGATCCAAAAACATTCAACGTCATCAGACCAGACGGAGCTATTCTTGAAAGACCTTCTATGTCCGAGAAAGGTGCTCCAAGATCTATTGCATGGGGTAGCTATGTCACTATCGAAAAAGCAATTAGGATTTTAAATGCAGATCAAAAAAATCCAATGGATGTAATATCCAATGAGCTTGGATTAATGCATAAGGTCAGGTCTTTTTACAACAACATAGTTGACCCATCTAGCCGTGCTGGACATGTAACTATGGACACTCATGCGATTGCGGCTCTTCTACTTAAACCTGTTAGTGGAAACAGTATAGAGGTAACGCAAAACTTTGGTGGTCAAGGCACAGCGTCTGATTCTAACTTAGGTATCAGTGGCTTGTATCCTGCATTCGCAGAAGCTTACCGCTCAGTTAGTTTTACAAATGACACCACTGATTTGGAATACTTAGTTCGTGAGATCCAATCGATTACATGGGAGTCAGTGCGTATGTTGTTCCCTTCAAAGTGGAAGTCAAACAAGAACCATGTCCGTGCGATTGAAGAGTTACACGCAAAGTATGAAGAAGGAATAATTAGTTTAGAACAACTACAGGAACAAATATATTCTTTTGTCCAGACTTCACAGGCTAAAGGAATGCCTGCTGATGAAGCATTGAGTATTAGTGAAGGTATTCAAAGTGCAAACACTGTGAGAGGTTTAGGTGTAGGTAGACCTGATTGGGGGCAAGCAACTTCTATCAGAGTAAATGCTCCTCCAAGTGAGCAAGAACAGTTCAATACAATAAGTTGGAGGAATCTCGAAGCCCGCCATGCAGAATTAGCAGGTATGGATATAAGTGAGAAGAATGTCCGTAGAGAAGAGATTGAAGATCTGTTTAAAAAATCTTCAAGAAAAGCAGAAGAGAAGATACCTGACTACTTTGAATTCGAGGCTCCACTAAGTCTAACAGGTGAACAAAGTTATATCTACAAAAATCCTAAAGGTGTCTACCTCAAAAGAGACGCAAACAAAAAAGACTATAACCAGTTTATATTAACGCCTGCAAACAAGTACATGTTTAGCCCAAACATAACGGCACGAGAAGCCGCCATTGCATTAGGGCTAAACGAGTATGTAATCGTAACGGAAGCAACAAGTAACTTAGAGCCCGACAAAGTTGTTATCCATGTTAATGATGGTACAACTGAGCCATATAATAAAACAGGTGCTGGTGTAGAGATTGTTAAAAGTTTCTATGGAGATGAGGCAGAGGTTCTATTTGATATAGAGAAAAAGATGGGAGTCCCTCTTAGGGATGAAGACAGACAAGGAGACTTGAATCAACTCAACAGATTCTTATACGACAGCAAAGGAAGATTGATTCCTCTCAGCGTTAGGTTCGCTCCTTACAGTGAGGTCTCATACCAGCCTCAAGATGTAAGAGATCCTATAGAACAGTTTGGTGAGACTGAAAGAATATTAAGGAACCCTTATGATGATAGTGCAAGGAGAGCAGAGTACTCACTCGATTTTATTGTTCCTATAGATAAGAAGCTGGATACAAATATACAAAGTATCTTAAATACTGTTATTGATTATAGGAACGCCAGCAATGAAGAATCTGCTATGGTGCCTATGGCTAGGTTTTTATTGGAGACACTTTCTGATGAAATGTTGAGGTGGAGGGTTCACCACGATCCTAACAATAGAGATGGTAGGAGTTATTCTTCTCCAGATCCAGATATAGGTATCATGCTTGCTAGATCTCTTGAGATGATTGTCCCTAAAGATTTTCCTCTAGCTGAAAAAACTACTAGATATACTAACTATCTTAGTGACAGACAATGGATTTTAAAAAAATTTAAAACACCTCTAGATGCTATTACAAAATGGAAAGGAATTAAAGATGCATTAGATCCGATTAACATCGCATCAGAAGATAGCTATGAATACTTACCTGATGTAGAGGACTTCGGAAACTTTAATGACCTTCCTCCTGAAGATAAAGAAATTTTAAATGAATTTATAAAATATAATGTCCACAATTATGAGGTTGGAGTAACCATATTTGATTCTAATGGAGACGCAGATCTAGACGAGATAGGAAGATCAATAAAATTAAATTTAAAAGATAATCCTGACTTAGAAAAATATATTGATTGGAGTCATTTCTTTAACTTTTTTAATCGGAATCCTTACTATGATGATGAAGGTAGAAAATATCGAAGGAACAGACCAGACCCTACATCAAAAAAAGTATCATATAAAGTAAATGGAGTAGCTCCTTCTACAATCATTCATGAAGTTTTCCATGCTCTAACCCAACGTCAAATAGATAAACATGTCATAAGCAAAAAAGCAAAAGGGCTAAGGTTGTATAGTATATACAAAAACAAATCTGTAGATCCTTCAGTCCCTGAACCTTTACGAGAACTCCTTAGGGTTTATTTAAAAGCAGTTGATTATGG
>TARA_R100000664_G_C2759912_1_pt1 | contig 12743 bp, 6 predicted proteins | sample TARA_R100000664 | Tara Oceans TARA_R100000664 (sample SAMEA2622705) | marine metagenome | biome: marine biome (ENVO:00000447); feature: deep chlorophyll maximum layer (ENVO:xxxxxxxx); material: "saline water (ENVO:00002010), including plankton (ENVO:xxxxxxxx)" | depth 115 m | reverse complement strand
GAGTAGAACAGGAGACTTGTTAATGGCTGAACAGACATTTAAATCACCCGGGTTTTTTGAAAGCGAGATCGATTTATCTCAAGTTGAAAGTTCGGTGTCTGGAATACCAGCAGGAATTGCTGGAACTGCGCACATGGGACCGGCATTTGTCCCAGTGACTGTTGGATCTTTTATTGATTTTGAAAATAGATTTGGAACACTAGACCCGGAGAAGTTTGGACCTTACGCAGTTAGGGAATTTTTAAAGTACAAGACAGCTGTAACTTATGTAAGAGTTTTAGGTGCTGGGTCAAACAGCAGGCTGTCAGACTTTACAACAACAGAAGGTGCAGGAATTGTTAAAGGCGCCGGCTTTGTATTATCGGGGTCTGCTGTGGCAGCTGGAACAGATAATGGACCTACTTACGATAAGGGAAGAAGACTAGGTAGCATACAATTTATAACTGCTCGGCACTATGTATCAACATCATTAGAATCAGCCGGATATCCAATTTTTTCAGATAACGATTCTACACCTTTGACAGATGATACAGTAAACCTTGTAAGGGGAATGATATTAGTTCCTACCGGAACAAGAGTTCAAGTGTTATCATGGGCGTCATCATCTTACGGCGGGTCACTCGGAATCCCAGCACTTTCAAATAACAATGATATTGCAAAGCCGTCTTCGCAAGGGTTGTTTAAAGTTGTGCTTTCTTCATCTGCAGGTTCTAATTTTGCAGCTGATGATGGATTTAGTGGAATCAAGATATTTAGCTGCTCTCTCGACCCAGCAAATAGTGCATATATAGGAAATGTTCTTAATACATCAGCTGAGATGTTTCAGAAAGAACAGCACATGCTCTATGCCCACTTTCCCGTAGAGAATGATGTTGCTGAAGTAGATAGAGGGTCAACGAGCAGGCTGTGGGCTACTGTTACAGGATCTATATGTCTAGCATCGGGTTCTGAACTTGGCTCTTCTAATTGTGGACTTGGTAGCACAGTTGAATTTAATCAGCTCTATGGAAGGTTTGACACTAGGTTTACAACTCCTTCCACTACATTCTTTATATCGCAACCGTATGGCGGAATTGAATACGACCTTTTCAAAGTAGAGTCTATATCTGATGGAGCTTATGCAAATACTAAGTTTAAAATATCAATTAGGGATATTAGAAAGTCAGATAGTGAAGGACAAGATCCGTACGGTACATTTACTCTAGAGGTAAGAGAGTTCACTGATTCAGATACATCACCATCGGTACTCGAAAGATATACAGGTTGCTCTTTAAACCCATATGATGAAAACTATATAGCAAGGAAAGTTGGAGACTACAAACCTTTCTATAGATTTGATGAGGTTCAAGAAAGTGAAAGAAAAGTGGTGGTCTCAGGAAAGTATCCCAATATGTCTAAGAGAATAAGAGTGATTCCTTCTACAGCTCTTGATAAGGGAGAGATTCCAGATTCTGCGCTTCCATTTGGATTTAGGGGAATTGAAGTTCTCAAGACAAACGACTCACTTACAGATGATTCCACTGCTCTTCCTGGTACAGATACTGTAGCAAACAATTCAAGAAGACTGGGAGCTTGCACAGGCGCCGGCTTTAAGCCGTCATGGGGATCTGCAATGAGTAGGATGTCTAACTCAATAACTGGATCCATTCTTCCTCCAATCCCACTTAGGTTTAAGCTGACAAAAGGGAATGTTGAAAAATCACCCTCATTTACAGGAGAGCCTGGACAGCTTGAGCTAGTCGATGCAAGACTTTACTGGGGAATTAAATTTAATAGGCTTCTAAGGACTGGATCGGTTACGACTGTAGATGCAATCTTTAGATCAAATGCTTCTGACCAGCCAAATGAAATAGTTGAAAATTATACAAAATTCGCAGGAATAAGAAAGCTTGATATGCTTGTAACAGGCTCCGCTGCAGATTTATTTAATAATAATAAATTTACACTTGCACGGGTTTGCTTCTATAACGGAACAGGCTCTCATACAGACAATGTTGCACTTTCAATTGCAGAGCAAATTACAGGATCTGCAAGAGAGCATATTAGAGAAGCAGCCTACATTAGAAATGGAGTAAATGATCCCAATACCTATACAATTAGAGATGGATCTCTCTATAATAATCGGCTTACAATGGCATCTCTTGCTGCAATTACATCGTCTGTTTATTTTAATAAATTTATAGATTATACTAAATTTACCAATATTCTGCATGGTGGATTTGATGGCTTGAATATTCTAGATAGGAATATGACACTCATGAATGACAAAGCCTCATCAGCAGATTCAGGAGGATATGCATCAACAGGTATTCTTGATATTGGTCTCAGTACAACAGCAAATAGATTTGGATCTGGAGAAGATAACTGCACAGTTCAAGCTTATAGGTCAGCAGCGAGAATTCTTACAAATGAAGTTACATGCAGATCAAATATAGTCGCTATTCCCGGCATTAGAGATGCAGCTCTTACAGATTATGTTGCTGAATTACTTCCAGGGTATGGAAAGGCATTTTATGTAATGGATATTCCATCTTATGATGCAAGTGGAAATAGATTGTTCAAAGATAGCGAAAATATTGCAAACGTTGAGAAGACTGCACAGCTATTTGCAGGAAGATCTCTAGATACAAATTATTCTGCTGCGTACTTCCCAGATGTTAGAATAGAAGATCCTATCAACAATAGACCGGTAGGAGTACCTGCATCAGTTGCAGTTCTTGGTGCGCTATCATACAATGATTCTGTGTCCTATCCCTGGTTTGCACCTGCAGGATTTAACAGAGGATCACTTGGATTTGTAACAAATACAGATGTAAGATTAAATCAACAGGATAGAGATACTCTTTATGAAAATAGAATTAATCCGATAGCATCATTTCCCAATGCAGGCTTTGTTATATTTGGACAAAAGACTCTACAGATAATAAAGAGCTCTCTTGACAGGGTAAATGTTAGAAGAATGTTACTAGAAGTCAGAAGGCTAGTTTCAAATGTAGCACAGAATATTGTTTTCGATCAAAACACACCAGAGACACGTGCAAGATTTGTTTCAGAAGTCACGCCGTTGCTAGCAAATGTTCAATCTCAGCAAGGAATTGACCAGTTTAGAGTTGTCATGGATTCAAGCAACAACACTAGCGAAGACATAATGAATAATATCTTAAACGGTAGAATAGTTATTGTCCCAACTAGGGCTGTTGAATTTATTGCAATTGATTTTATAATAACAAGTACAGGTGTAGATTTCGAGTAGTTAATATTTAACTTAGATAATGGAGTTCATTTAGATGGCAGAGAAAGTTTATAAAAGCGCAGGGGTTTTTGCTACAGAGACAGATCTTTCACGTCCCACAGCTGCAGGACCGTCCGGTGTTCCGGCTGGTGTCGTAGGCACTGCTGAGGGAGGTCCGGCATTTGTTCCTGTAACAGTTGGGTCTTATTCTGATTTTAGAAGAATATTTGGCGATGCAGACGGATCTAAGTTTGGTCCGCTAGCTGTGTATAATTTTCTTCAAAAAGCGGAGGCACTTACCTATCTTAGGGTGCTTGGAGTGGGAGATGGAAAGCAAAGATCTACTGCGACCGGTAAGGTAAACAGAGCGGGATTTGTAGTAGGAAACAATCAGGTTCAAAATAATGGAATAGTTTCCAGAAATATTCATGCAGTTCAAGGAGCAGCCGGCAGTCACGCACCTGAAGGGAGAACATACTTTTTAGGATGCTTTATGTCACAGTCTGATGGAAGTACATATCTTTCAGATGCTGGAATTCAAGATGCTCCTGGAGCAGGAATCTCAGGCTCAGCTCCGATTATCAGGGGTGTATTGCTTGCACCGTCAGGTGTCATTCCACAACTTTCAGGTGGATATCTTGCAAACTCATCAGCACCTTCACTATCTGATGCAGCTGTACCCGGAGGTGCAACTCTCAAAGGATCGATGACAGGAAGCGTAAATATTTCAAATGGAATGTTCGGTATTCTTTTAAACGGATACATTCCACCCACTGATTCAAAGTGGTCAAATGTTATTACTGCGTCTTTTAACGCAGATAATAGTGCATATTTCGCTAGAAGTCCACTTATCAATAGAGATATGTCAAAGATAGAGGAGGCTGGACATTGCCTTTATTCTTGGTATGATATAAATCCAGCATTTGCAGTAGTTACAGGTAGCGGAATACTACAAACGGGAAGTTTTACAGATACCGTAGTAGGGGGAGTAACTCACAAACTAGAGGATATAGGATTTATATTAACAGGATCTGCTCCTAGAAATACTTCTGTAAATAACGTTACTCCTAACTATGAGTCATTTGAAGATAGATTTCAAAATACAAAGACTCCTCACTTTATATCGCAGGACTTCGGTGGTACCAAATACAATCTATTTAAAGTTGTCACTAGGGGAGACGGGGGAGATCTTGCTTCCAAATACAAAGTGTCAATTCAAAATATAACCCCTGCGCCTGCGAATGCTTCAAGTCAATATGGAACATTTGATGTTTTAATTAGGAATCATGATGATTCTGATAGAGACCCACAGGTTGTTGAAGCATGGATCGGTCTAACTCTTGACCCATCTAGTGAAAAATATGTTGCAAGAGTAATTGGAGATCAGTATACATATTTTGATTTTGATCAAGATGTCAAAAGCCAAAAGCTTGTAGTAAAAGGAGATCATGCAGGATATTCAGCAATAGTAAGGGTTGAAGTTCCTAGAAATGTTGAGCTAGGAAATATTCCACAAGATTCGCTTCCAGTAGGTTTCAGAGGTCCATCTCACCTTGTTACATCCGGAAGCGGTCCGCTTGCATCACTGATCAATACCAAGGTTCCTGGCTCTGTACTTCCCGGAAGTTTACAAAATAGAGGAACAGCAACAAATCGTCCTTATTGGAAAAGTGCAGTTACACTTCCGATAAGGCTTAGGAATGATATCAAGACACCTGTTGTAAGCACTGGAAATCAGACAGCAGATGCAGCATTGCACTGGGGAGTTCAGTTTAAGAGGCTAGTTGCTGAAAATAAAGTGGTTGGACCTCTTGGTAGCACATACGGTAATGAGCTTAGAATACTTAATTTAGAATCTGCAGCATATGATGAATCTATGTCCAATAGATCACTTTATTTTCCTAATTTTGACCCAATATCTTTTAAGTTTATAGTTGGTGATAATCCAGGTGCTGCTGATGTAAACGGTACAGTTTTAGATTCAGATAGATTTAATAACAATATGTTCACACTTGAGAGAATTAGAGTTAAGACTGGATCTAATGGGCTTGCAGATAGCACGATGTGGCAAAGTGCATCATATATTAGAAACGGTGTATGGGTAAATGCTTGGGAAGATCTAGGCTTTAGATTCTTAAAGGTTTCTGATCTTAGAGATAATGCAAATAGAAGATACGGAAAGTTTACAGTATTTATGCAGGGCGGCTTTAACGGAACTGATTTGTTTAATAAAGCAAAGAACAATCTAACAACTGTTGCATGCAAGAGAGAGATGGACGATGTAACAAATCAAGGTGGAATAGAGGGAGCTACAACTGCAACATATAGAAAGTCCATAGATATAATGGGTGTTAAGTCTGATGTTGATATTAAACTTCTTGCAATTCCAGGAATTAGAAATGCAGGTGTAACTGATTATGCAATGGACGCAGTGGAAAGTAGATTTGATTCAATGTATATAATGGATATTGAGCAAAGAGATAGAAATAACCAGGTAATGACATCATCTGTTGATGCTAATAATAATGCTCTTTTTCCCAATGTGCATTACACTGTATCGGGATTTGCATCACGAGGTCTAAATACATCTTTTACAGCTGCATACTTCCCAGATCTCGTTATGAAAGATCCGACAAATCAAAATGAAACAGTTGTACCCCCATCTGTAGGCGTTTTAGCTGCTATGGCAACTACAGACAAGATAGCATGGCCATGGTTTGCACCAGCAGGGTATACAAGGGGAACTTTAGGACCCTCCATAAAGAATGCAACACTTACGCTTACAAGACAAAATCTAGATGATCTTTATGCAGAGAAAATTAATCCAATAACATCTTTTAGCGGAGGAGATCCGATTGTGTGGGGGCAGAAAACTCTGCTTGCAGATGCATCTGCGCTAGATAGGATAAACGTTAGAAGGCTTTTGATAAACGTTAGAAGACTAGTTAAAAACGTTGCAAACTCTATGCTTTTTGAGCCAAATAGACAAGAAACACTTGACAGGTTTAATGCACTAGTCAAGCCTATAATGCAAAGGGTTCAGAAAAACAGCGGTGTCGATAGATATAAAGTTGTAATTGATACAACAACAACTACACAGGCAGATATTGAAAATAATACAATAAGAGGAAAAATATATCTTCAGCCAACAAGATCAGCTGAATTTATAGCACTTGATTTTACTGTTACAAATATGGGAAATTTTGACAGTGTTTAAAATAAAAATACGTAATACATATAAATGGAACTATTAGGAGAATATTAAAATGGCAGAAACACTTTCAGTTAGCGAAATGCTACCCAATAGATTTGAGCCCAAGAGACAATTTCGGTGGGTTTTCGCTATTGAGGGTATTGACTCATTTCTAATGAAGACAGCAAACAGGCCCCAGATGAATTTTCAAGAGCTTGCGCTACCCTTCATTAATTCATACAGGTATATTGCAGGAAGAATGCAATTTCAGGAAATGCAGCTAACACTTTACGACCCCATAGCACCCTCTGGAGCACAGCAGGTCATGGAATGGATTAGAACTCACTATGAATCAGTTTCAGGAAGGGCAGGATATGCTGATTTTTACAAGAGAGATATTCAGCTTAAACTTCTTGATCCGATTGGAACAGTTGTTGAGCTTTGGGATATAAAAGGCGCATTTATTAAATCTGCAAATTTTGACTCTTTGACTTACGAGAATGATAGTAACCCAGTTACAATTAGTTTAAACCTTAGATACGATAACTGCGTACTACAGTACTGATTACTTCTTTACATACTTTTTAAAACCTCCAATATAATTGGAGGTTTTTTATTTTACATTATGAGTAAAATTGCTTAGATTTATCTAGAGGTATATTAATGGAAAATTTGCCAAAACAGGATCTTGTTAAAGAAAAATTTAACTGGGAGATACCAGTAGAAGCTATCCCTTTGCCATCTGAAGGGAAGGTTTATCCTAAATCTTCTCCACTTCACGGAAGAGAGATGCTAGAGATAAAGGCAATGACAGCTCAGGAAGAAGATATTCTTTCATCTCCTGGGCTTATAAAGCAAGGAACTGTTCTCAATCACCTTATTGCATCGTGTCTAATAGATAAGTCAATAGACGTGGGTGAGATGCTAGCTGGAGATAGAAATGCAATAATGGTTGCAATTAGAATAACCGGCTATGGCTCAGACTATAGGGTGAAGGCTACGTGTCCTTCTTGCACCAGAACAAGCGATCAACAGTTCAATTTAGGTCAACTAGAGATAAAAAGATTAACACTGAAATCTGTATCTCCAGATGGAAATGTATTCGAATTTGTACTTCCTGTCACAGGCAAGACTGTTAATTTTAAATTTATGACAGGTAACGACGAAGCAAGAAGGTCTACGCATATGGATAGAATGGAGAAGGCGACAGGTCCATTAGGAATAGTAAGAGGAGTTACCTCTCGACTCGAATACCAAATTATATCAATAGACGGTGTTGAAGATACAAATGCAATAAAGCAGTTTATATCAAAGATGCCTGCAAAAGATTCAAAGACATTGAGAAAATTTATAAAAGATAACGAGCCCGGTGTTGATCTAAGTGGCAATATATTCTGTCCTCATTGTTCTTATGAAGGGAGGGTGGCGCTTCCGATTGGCGCCAGCTTTTTTTGGCCCGACTGGTAACATAAGAGAAGACTTTCTAGAAGAAGCGTTCCTGTTACAGTATCACCTAAAAATGTCATATTCTGATATTAGATCTATGCCTCTTCCCTATAGAAGGTGGTTCATAGAGAGGCTTGCAAAAGAGTTTAAGAAAGAAGCAGACGCAAGAAAGAAAGCATCTGACGAAAGACAGGGTCTAAGAGATATACCTATGGGTGAAATGAGCGATATGATGAATAAGATTCAACAAGATATGCCTCAAAATACACCAGAGAGAAAGTTTAACAATGGGTAAACTTAAGAAGCGTAATATTTAAATAAACGAGATCGGAGAAAAAAGTGTCACTAGAAGCAGAAGTTAGAGCGTTAGTTGCAGCACAGCAAGATCTCACAGAGGCAATTAGAAGCAACTATGGGCTTAGGGATAGAGATGGCGACGGCAGAATAGATACGGATGATGCAAGCCTTTATCCTACTGCACCCCCTTCATCTCCTACAAGAGTAGATGTAAGAATTAGAAGAAAAATAGATGACATGCTGGACGCAATTGTTCCTGATGCAGCTCTAAACACTATGAATGCAACATTTTCTGTGCTAGACAGGGGAATGCTTCAGTACATGAATGAGCTCCAGGATCACCTAGGGGGAATGGCAGGAACTAGAGCATTTAGAGAGGGAAGAACTCTTGCATCCAGATATTCTCAAGAAATATTACAACTAAACAGAGCGCTCAAGGGAACTGCTGATATATCTATAGATGGTCTTAACATAAGCCTGCAGGATATGCTGGGTGATACTGAAGAGGTTGCGAAGTTCTTTGATGAGCTAAGAGCTGGATCAACAGGATCTGCAGATGGGCTTATAGCACTAAGAACCGCCACTCATGATACAATGGGTGAGATGGCAATGTTTGGAGGTCAGCTAGATCTTTCAACTGAAGAAACTGCAACGTTTGTTTCTCGTGCAATAGATTTGCAAAATGAAGCAAATACCAGTCTTTTACGAGAAGCTGCTGTAATGTCAAGCAGGGCTGCACAAGTTACAGGTGATTCCGGTCAAGAAATACTTGATATAGTCGAAAAAATAACAAGAGATACTGAAAGATATGGAAATGTTAGTGCAACGGAAGCAGCAAGAATAGGTGCAAGCCTAAGAGAGCTGGGACTATCATACACTGAGCTAGACGGAATGGTTGATCAGTTCTTTGATTTTGAAAGTGCTGCACAGTCAGTTTCAGCACTTACGTCGGTTTTCGGTGTTCAGATAGATGCAATGGAAGCGATGAGAATGGCAAACTCTCCTGACCGTCTTCAGTTCTTGCATTACATTAGAGAGCAATTTTTAGCTACTGCAAAATCTGTTGATGATATGTCTCTTGCAGAGCTTAGGCTTATTCAGCAGCAGACAGGACTTGGATCAGTATCTGCAGTTCGTCGCCTACTTGATCCTACGAAAGAGATATCTTCTATAGAGGAGCTAGAGGCTGCAACAAGTGGCGGAATAGGTAGTGTGCAAGAGAACATGGAAGAGTTACAAGACTCTCTAAGAAACTTTGGAAGAACAAGCGAAAGATCTATGCAAGAGATAAGAGACATAATGTACAATGCTCTTGTCGCAGATATGCAAGAGACACTTCTAACTGCAACTACACAGTGGGAGACTTATTTTCAGGGAATAGCAAACCTTGCTGAAACCAATATAGGCGATGTTATGGAGATGCCAGCAATAGCAAATGCTGGTGAAGCAATAGACGATCTTGTTGTTCAATTTGGAAACTTTGAAAGAGAAATAATTGGAGGCATTACTGCTGGAATAAATCTTCTCACAGAAGAGCTAAGAACACTCATAAATAACTTGCTCGAGGGCACAAGGGCGGAACAGAACTCCCCATCTGAACTTGGTCTCGAAATGCTAGGTGGGTTCACTCAAGCAATGGCACTCCTTCCAGAAGCAGTTAAAGGTGATTTTGAAAGGATGGTTGATCTTTCGGCAGATGAGATAAAAACTCTTCTTCCCACAATACAGGGCGAGGCTAGGGAGTTTGCAGAGTCTATTGGACGTCTTGGAATAGAATATACCGACCTTACTGATAGGGAAATAAGGCACTGGGCAGAAGAATTGGGATTCCAATTACAGGAAACAGCAGAGGGTCCCGAAAGTGATCAGCTCGCTTCAGTTATGAGTACATTTGCGAATAGAAGGGCAATAGAGACCAGAGACGTTTCTGATCAGATACAAGCTGTTTTAAATCAACATAGGGGATCTAGTGAAGAGCTTAGAGAGTCAACCCTTAGAGCACTAAGCGAGGAACACGAAGTAGATGTTGATATTCTAAGAGAAGCAATGATAAATACAGATGCTGAAAGCAGAAATGCAATATTCAATGCACTTACAGAAAGAAGAAGAGAGAGTAGAGCTGAGGCTGAAGAAGCAAATGGTACTGTTGCTGATCTAAGTGATGCACAGCGCAGGCAGATAGAGCTTCAAGGACAAATAAGGGATCTTTTGAGACAAGAAGGTGTAGACAACAGGACGCTAGAGAGACTTATAGAACAGGTAAGGGATAGACTTCCTGCTGACGGATTAGATATGAATATAACGTTTAACACTGACGGTGCTATTGAAATTGACGGAAATGAAGTGGGCCAGGTTCTATTTAGCAAGCTTATAAATGGTGAAATTGTAGCACCTGATGGAACCAATATTAGGCTAGTATTCACAGAATAAAGGATAGTGACATGAGAAACATAATAGATAGAATTATGCAAGATGATCTTATAAAAGAAATTTCAACATCATTAAGCAAGGAGGAAATGTTAGAGTTTGAATCGTGGATGAATGAATATATTTTACCATTAGAAAGCTCCATATCATCTGTTAAAGATCTTATGTCAACTGAAAAGACATCCGAAGAGCTAGCTGATGCAATTAACAACCTGTTTACAAGCGAGGGAGTAGAGGAGGTTAGAAAATGTCTACAAGAGAAAGACTAATTGATTTTCTCTCGGAGTACGATAAGGTAAAAGTTGAATCTGGAAGAAACAAAATAAGCTATAAGGTAGATGACAATAACGGGAATCTAGGGCTTGAGAGAGGTGTTGATGACTTGGGCATAGATCCAAACACGGGTGTTCACTTGCTGAACATAACTGACGAAAATTTAGGCGGTGAAAGCCTTATAAACGATTTTCTTCACTATCTTACTGAAGCAGAGAATTATTATTATATTAAAGAGGGAGCCACATCAGCACAGCCTTTATCAAGGCTAGATGACTCCGGGCAGCCAGTTGTTCTTAAGCCGGCCGAAAGTACTGGTGCACATAACGTTTTTGCAGGTGCAACAGCGCTAGGTGACACTTTATCTGAATACTCCAACAGTGGACAATTTTTTAACACTTCAGAAGACATGACTCTTTCAAAAATAGTGAGCAAATATGGAAATATTACGCCTGATACCGAGGGAGATGATTCTGTAGACGGTGCAAGAAGCGGAAACACACTATTATCAACAATATCTGGACAGAATTCTGCAAATACTTCTGGAAACACTTTTGTAAATACATCTGACTCTGACAAAGATAAAAACGCAATCCGAGGCGTAGAAGATGTTCTTTTAAAAAATAATCGATTTAATACTAGTGAGGAAAAGGCATTTGCACCTTATGATAGTGACTCTCTCAATTCAGATCTAGAAAGCGGAAGAAACGGAGTAGGGACAGAAGCTGTTCAGACAGAATATGGTAGCTATGATAAGGAGGGAATACTTCTAAAAATAAAAGATCTTCAAAACATTGGTGCATCTTTAATGCTCAAATCACTTGGCCTAGACCCTTCTTCTGTTTCGGGAATGTCTACCAATCCTGATAATTTTAACTACGATAGTGATGCAGTGTGGGCAATTTCTTCAGCGCCTCAGTTTGCTGGTATAAACAAGGCAAAGGCATCAAACCTTCCCAGAGATGCATTTGGAAGCCCTTCGATTGATGGCACTGGAGAATCTCCATACGCAGATAGCGGTGCATTTAATCTTTCCGACCCATCTTCATATGGAGCGGATTATACACCAGACTTCTTTTATTCAAAAAATAATTCAATTAAAAGTATTAGAATTAGAGCTGCGGCATCTATATTAGCAATGTTACATTGGGCAAGTGATCTTGAGGAATTAGTTAGAGATTTTTGGCCAGGAGGTGCAAAAGATCTGGGAAGGGGTCCGTATAATATGGGCCAGGCAAAAATATCAGCAGCAACTGCAAAGTTTCAACTCTTTTCAAAACTTATACTCCCACAGACAAGATTTCCATATGGAGAAACCATATCTATGGGTGCAAATGTATTATTCGGAACAACATTCTCAGAAGCTACACCTACATCAGGAAAAATAGATACAGTTTCTAGCTATCAGACTGTATCAGAAGCTCCTTTATTTTGGTATGCAATTGCAAAATCATTTCTAAAAAGATATCAGAAAGTTTCCATGTTGATGAAAGATGAAAATTTTATATCAAATCCTTCTTCTGCAATATCATCTATTCTTGCACAAGTTGCAGATAGTGGGATGATAGGAATAATACGAACCCTTTCCCAGATTGGTGACATTGCATTGTATGCAACGGGCGGAAACAAAGATATGGCAGATGCAATGACAGACCCTGTTAGACCGTTTAATGTTGACATGCTTCCTGATAACCCGGCAACTAGAATTTCAAAAAGTAGATCTAAAAATGGCCAAACATCAGCAGCTCTTGCATGGAGGGGAAATTCAGTTCCAGGAATGCATCTTCTACCAAGAAACGTTGTAAAGGCAACTATTGATATGGACAACCTTGCAGTTGGTGCAAATCCTGTAAAGGGTCATACGACAAATGACCT
>TARA_R100000664_G_scaffold20834_1_pt1 | contig 12773 bp, 13 predicted proteins | sample TARA_R100000664 | Tara Oceans TARA_R100000664 (sample SAMEA2622705) | marine metagenome | biome: marine biome (ENVO:00000447); feature: deep chlorophyll maximum layer (ENVO:xxxxxxxx); material: "saline water (ENVO:00002010), including plankton (ENVO:xxxxxxxx)" | depth 115 m | reverse complement strand
TCAATATCCTGTAGATATGGGAGTAGAACCTTTTAGATTTATACACTGGAATATACAAGCTGTTCCTTCTTCTATTAGTAATCAAAATTCTATGAAAAAATGAGTTGGTATAAAACACAAAAACAAATGATTGAAGAATTAAATTTAGACATTTTTTCTAAAGATCCAATAAGTAAAGTTATGGATCCAATGAGTCCTATTGATGTTCACAACAATCATTACATTATGGAATTAAAAAATAGAGAAGCCTACGCGCCAGAAACATTTAATGGCTCTTTAATAGAAAAAATGAAATACGATTATTTAATTAAAAACTGTGGAACTAAAATTCCTGGTTATGTGTGTAGGTTTAAAGACGGATCTTATTGGGCTTGGAACTTAAAAAAAATAAATGAACCTAAATGGTATGATAAAAAACTTCCAGAGACAACGCATTTTGAAAGAAAAGAATGGATTAATAAAAAAGTAGGTGATTTAACATTACAAGAAGGAGTAAAATTAATATGAGTTTTAAAAAAAATAAATATATAGTTATTAAAGAAGCTGTGCCAAAACAAATAGCTGAATTTGTATACAATTATTTTATATTGAAACGACAGGTTGCCAGAACATTATTTGATAAAAGATATATATCTCAATTTACAACAGAATTTGGTGTGTGGAATGATGAGCAGGTGCCTAATACTTACTCTCACTATGCAGATATAGCTATGGAAACTTTATTGCTTAGAACTTTACCTATTATGGAAAAGCATACTAAATTAAAATTAAACCCTACATATTCTTACGCAAGGATTTATAAACAAGGAGATGTATTAAAAAGACATAAAGATAGATTTAGTTGTGAAATATCTACTACTTTAAACTTAGGTGGAGATTCTTGGCCCATATATTTAGAACCAAAAAAGAACGTAGGTATACCTGATGGTAAAAAAATAACTGTTTCCACTAATAATAAAGGAGTTAAAGTTGATTTAAGCCCTGGCGATATGTTGGTCTATAGAGGTATGGAGCTAGAACATTGGAGAGAAGAGTTTCAAGGTAAAGACTGCGCACAAGTATTTCTACATTATAACGATCAAAAATCTAACGACTCCGATAAAAATATCTTTGATAAACGACCTCATTTAGGACTTCCATCTTGGTTTAAACAATGATACTAGTAAACAGGAGTGTCTGGATCCACCAATCACCCCAGACACTCTAGTTTATTAGGATTATATGAATTTAGGATTTGCAGCATTTGGCGAAAGTACCTTTGGAGGTATAGGAGATACAGGCGGTACAATTTTTATTACCGGTATTGGCTTAAGTTTATCTACAGGTACCGTAACAGCTAGTGCAGGATCCATTGTTTTACCTACTGGTTTAGAGTTAACAGTCTCAACAGGAACGGATATAACCTTTACAATTAGTGGTTCTACTGGTACATTGACAGGAGTACCGTTGACATTATCAACAGGAGACGAAAATATAATTACGTGGAATACTATTGATCCAAATACTACTTCAGTTTGGACACCGATAGATCCAGCAGAGTAGGAGATAAAATATGGCATCATCATATTCAACAGATTTAAAACTAGAAAAAATGACAACCGGTGAAAAAGCTGGTTTATGGGGAACAGTCACCAATACAAATTTAGAAATTTTAGAACAAGCAGCATCTGGATACATCAGCGTTGATGTAGCTTCTTCAGATGTAACATTAGATTTAACTCAAGGCGCTACATCTAATGGTAAAAATTTAATGTTTAAACTAACTGGCACTTTAGCAGCTAATAGAAATTTTATTATGCCAGCTTCTTCAGAAAGAGTTTTTGTTGTTCAAGACGCTACTACAAGATCTTCTTCTAACTATACATTAATAGTTAAAACTGCATCAGGAACTGGCTATACTATGCCGGTAGGCGCTACTGCTTTAGTCTACTCTGATGGAACAAATACTAATTTAGCTTTACTTAGAAAAGGAACTGTAAGTCAAACAGCTAATTACACAGCAGTCTCTGGAGATGTGGTATTTTGTGATACTCAAACTTCTGGAGCTTTTACATTAACTCTTCCCGCTTCTCCTTCTAATGGAGATGAAGTAACTATAATTGATAGTGCTGGTTTCGTAGCTACTAACAACTTAACTATTGGTAGAAATGGTTCTAAAATTAATGGAGCTACATCTGATAAAGTAGTGTCAACTAATGGTTTTGCATCAACTTTTATTTACACAGGCTCAACAAGAGGCTGGGTACCAAAAGAGAACTATTCATAGGAGCTAGCTTATGGCTCTTGCCGAATTTAAATTTCTTCCTGGAATTGATAAACAACAAACGCAAGTGGGCGCGGAAAGACGTTGGGTTAATTCTGATAACGTTAGATGGAGATATGGTTTACCTGAAAAGGTAGGAGGCTGGTCTTCTCTTTTGACAGACACAATTGTAGGTGTAGGTAGATCTCAACACGCTTTTACAGATTTAGATGGAAACCGATACGTGGCCATTGGAACAGATAAATTTTTATTAATTTATTATGAAGGTCAATTATATGACATCACACCTTTTCGTTCTAACAACGCAGGTGTTCAAATTACATTTACTAGTTCTACTTTAGCAACTAATAGCACTACAGTTAAAACTTGTACTATAACAACTAGCACTGCTCACGCTTTAGAGCCAGGAGATATGGTCGTATTAGACTCTGTAACTCTTCCTGGAGGAACAGGATTATCAGCATCAGATTTTGAAGATAAATTATTTCAAGTTTTAACCGTTCCCACATCTACTACTTTTACTATTAATTCTTTAAACCAAGCAAGTTCCGTAGTTGGCACAGGAGGAAGTATGACTGTGCAACCTTATGTAACTGTAGGCCCTGCTGAACAAACTTATGGATATGGGTTTGGTATTGGTGAATGGGGCGGAACTGTTTCTGGAGCTGTTACTACAACAGTTAACAACGGTGGCGTATTAGCAGCAGGAGCAAGTTCTGTTATATTAACCGACACATCGTCTTTTCCCTCTACTGCTGATGGTGGTGGAACAATTTTAATTGAAAACGAATTAATTACTTACACTACTAATACTACTGCTAGTAATACTTTATCTGGATTAGGTAGAGGAGCTCAAGGAACTTCAGATGTAGAACACGCTAACGGAGTGACAGCTACAAACGCTACAGATTATAACGGATGGGGTGCAGCTGTATCAGCGTCTACAGTAAAACTAGAACCAGGGTTATGGTCTCTTGATAATTTTGGACAAGTGCTAGTAGCAACAATAGCCAATGGAAAAACATTTACGTGGGACTCTAGTATAGCAGCTAATTTTTCAACAAGAGCATCAACCACAACAACTAATTTTATAACTACATCAGCACCTACAGCTGCAAGAGTGTCTATGATTTCACCAACAACAAGACACTTAATTTTATTTGGTACAGAAACCACAACAGGTACCCCCAGCACACAAGATGATATGTTTATTGCGTTCTCGGACCAAGAATCATTGAACACATTTACAGTTACTGCAGACAATAGTGCTGGTACACAAAGACTACAAGATGGAACTAAAATTATGGGAGCTATCAAAGCAAAAGATAATATATTGGTTTGGACAGATACAGCTTTATATACAATGAAGTTTGTAGGTGCACCATTTACATTTGGCTTTGAACAAGTAGGAACTAACTGCGGTTTAATAGGTAAGAATGCTGTTATAGAGATAGATGGTGTTGCTTATTGGATGAGCCCTAAAGGTTTCTTTCTATTTGATGGTACCGTTAAATCATTAGGATGTAGTGTAGAAGATTATGTATATAATGATTGTGACACTACTAAAGGCCAACAAATTACCGCTGGAGTAAATAATTTATTTACAGAAGTTAGTTGGTGGTATCCTACATCAGGGTCTTCGTTTAACGATAGGTATGTTGTATATAATTATGGTGAAAGTGTAGGTTCAAGAATACCGGGAGGAGTATGGTATATTGGAACTGAAGCTAGAACTTCGTGGATGAATGCTAAAATTTATCCTAATCCTTTTGCTCTTAAATATAATTCATCAGGCACAGGATCTTTCCCGACTGTTATTGGCGAATCTGGTTTAGGTTCGTCAACTTATTTTGAACAAGAAAAAGGAACAGACCAAGTTAATGCAGATGGATCTACTACAACAGTAACTTCTAATTTAGAGTCTTATGATTTTGATTTAGATTTACAAGGTAATGGAGAATACTTTTTATCAATAAGAAGATTCTTACCTGATTTTAAAACACTAGTAGGCACTGCAACATTTTCTTTAAACCTTAAAAACTTTCCTGCTAGCTCTGCATCAACTAGCACTTATAGTCCTTTTAGTATAACATCATCCTCTACAAAGTTTGATACAAGAGCTAGAGCTAGATTTGCAAGTATTAAAATACAAAACATATCTGCTGGTGAAGAGTGGAGATATGGAACTTTAAGATTAGATGTACAACCGGACGGTAGAAGATAATGAGTATAAGTAAATTATTTACATTTGTGGGACCAACAAACACCTCAACAAATTTTACGGATATAAATCAATTTGACAACATTACTAACACAGGAGTTAATCAAACTGGGGAAGGCATAATGGAGTTATTAAAAACAGGTGGAGAAAAATTTAAAAACGCTGCGGTTCCTATATTTAAAGATGTTGCGGGAAGAACGATTGCATCTCAAGCTTTAGGAAAAGCAGGTGTAAAGTTTAATCCATATTTAGGAATAGCAGGTTTGATTTTTGGCGGACTTAAAGGTGGAGACTTATTAAACCAACCTTATATAAGTGGAGTTACTACGGTAGATCAATTTGGAAATTTAATTAGTGGGGCAGAACTAGACAGACAAAATGCTTTAGGTGGTTACTACACTGATGCAGCTAGAGATTCTAGAAGAAGAGATCAAAGAATTGCTTTTATGGAAAAAAGAAAAGCACGATTAGGAGAGGAAGCAATTTCTGCGGCTAATTTAGCAAGATTAAAAGCACAACAAGCACGAGAAGAAGCTGCAAGACGAGCAGAGTTTAATAGAATGATGGAAGCAAGAAGAGCCATAGCGGATGCAGGTAGTGGTTTTGATGATTATGGTGCGGGACAAGCCGCGGGAATGGGATTTGGAGGAGGAAGAACTGACCCTACAGATAAGAGTTAATTATGGCAAAAGTAATAGTTAAAATACCAGAACCTAAAACCCAATATGATTTCTCTAACCAGAAACAAATATCAAGAGCTTTATCAGCTATTGTTGAACAACTTAATTCTACATTCTTACAGGATCAAAAAGAAGAAACTGAAAGACTAAACTGGTTTTTAACATAATGGCAAACGCATATAAAAATATTCAAAAAACAATTAATGCTGCAGGATCTGATGTAGATATGTATGAGTGTCCAGCAGCCACTACAGCTGTATTTAAATCAATAAGATTGTTTAATACCCATAGTGGAACTCTAACTGTAACAACAAAAGTATATGATAGTTCAAGCACAACAGATTTTGAGTTTAGTACTAATAATCCAACAGCTAGTGACAGTGCAGATATGTTAACATTTAATAACGTATTAGTTTTGGAAGCTGGTGATAAATTAAAAATGCAATGTGCAACAGCTGATAAAATTAAAATGACAGCTGCTGTGCTACAAATTAGTAGGTCATAATGCCATTTAGAGAAAAAGGGTCAGTTATTGTAAAAGATGTAAAGGGTCAAAAGGTAGAGGAGATTGAGAGTGAAACTATTATTACATTAACTAATAAGGTAACAGGACACGAATATATGTCAGATGAAGCAGCGGAGAGAGATGTAAATGATCCTAATACCTCAACTAAAAAGGAGGACTTGAGAAGAGACGTTACTATTGATATAAAGAAAATGCCTGATCTTTTCACAAAGACTGGCTTGTAAAACGTTGATTTTTTATATAGAGTATAAAATCCAGGTGAAATTCCTGCCTTTTTAAACAAACAATAATAATTATGGCTATAACTAGAATGCAATTACCCAGAGAAATGTACGCTAACGGAGAGTTAGTAGAGATGATGGACACAGAAACTTTAGAAGCTGGAGCTCCTAACCTTAGATTACGTGGAGATATGACTCCACAACCACAACCACAAATGGAAATGGAAATGGAATCAGCTGGTGGTATTTATAATCAAGGCAGTGACAGAAAAAACGCGTCAGCTGTTTGGAACAATATGGACCAAGGTGATAAAGAAATTTACGATTTTAATTTTGAAATATTTTTTCAAAGCGGTGATTGGATGGATTCGATTTTAGGTATGGGAGAGACAGAGGAAATGGATAGAATGCCTGCTGCAATGGGTGGTATTATGGATTTAGATGCTGGTAGACAAGGATACAAGTTTGGAAAATTTGTAAGAAAAATTACCAAAGCCCCTAAAAAAATTTTTAAAAAAACAACTAGCGCAATTAAAAAAATTGCAAAAAGCCCAATAGGTAAATTAGCGTTAGCTGCTGGTTTAGGTTATTTAGGAACCGCTGGAATTGGATCTATTGGATCAGGTCAAACACCTTTTCTGAAAAGATTTTCTCCAGAAATGTTTAAAAAAGGTTTAACTAAAATGAATCCTATAAGATTTTTGGGACAAACTAATCGTGAATCTAAATTTATTTTACCGAAAGCCAAACCGACAGCAACTAAACCAAGCATAATGCGAGACCTGGCTTTAATTGGTATTCCTTCTATTGTAGCAGGAGCATACACAGCAGCTCAACCAGAAGAAGATCTTGAAATGGAAATTTCAGAAAGACGTGGCACAGATGATGTGGTAGCACCTGTTTTAGCTAACCTTCCTGAGTTTAGATTTTTAGTTGAAGATGAATATGTCAAATCAGCAGATGGTGGTAGAATAAATAAAGCTGGTGGAGGTATTATGAATATGGGTGGAATGGAAATGGATTTAAGAGGCGGTGGTTTTGTGCCTATGGGTAGAGCAGAAAAAGCAGATGACGTACCAGCAAGACTATCGAAAAACGAATTTGTATTTACAGCAGATGCTGTTAGAGCTGCAGGCGGTGGAGACGTTGATCGTGGAGCAGACAAAATGTATAACACAATGAAACAACTAGAGAGCAGAGTAGTATAATGGCAATACAAGAAACTAGAACATTACCGGCACCGTTTATTGAAACATTAGGTAAAGATTTAGCAAAACAACTTCCTGCATTAACTGCACAAGCTTTAGATACTTCTAAATTTGCACCTAGTGTGGCACCACAAGACGCGCTTCAAACGCAAGCAGCTACAATGGCTGGCACAAGTGGTCAAGGTATTGGAGCTTTTTCACCTTACTTAACAGCAGCACAAGGATACACAGGCCCAACAGCTTACCAACAATTTATGTCTCCGTATCAACAAGACGTAATTGATGCGAGCTTAACAGAATTTGATGCACAAGCAGGAAGACAAAGACAAGGAATTAGAGATAGAGCTATACAAGCTGGAGCTTTTGGTGGCGGAAGAGAAGGAGCAGAGTTAAGTCAATATCAAGCAGCTTCCGATAGAAATAGAGCAATACTTCAATCAGGATTATTACAACAAGGTTTTGGTCAAGCACAACAAGCAGCGGCACAAGCTTTTGGTCAACAACAAGGACTAGCTAGTTTAGTGCCATCATTATACCAACAAGATATTGCGACTTTGGGATCAGTGGGCGCAACACAACAAGCCCAAGCGCAAGCTGAAAGAGATGCAACAAGAGAACAAAACAGAATGGCTGCCTTTGAACCATATGAAAGATTAGGTTTCTATCAATCAGGTGTAACTGGTTTGATGGGAGGATATCCAGGTCAGTATCAATTTAGTGCAATTCCAAATCCAACTCCATTACAAACAGGATTAGGAACAGCAGCTACGTTGGCTGGTATTTACGGAGCAGTTAGAAATCCAGGAACAGCAGCTACGTTTACTGGATTACAAAACTTCCTTGGTGGCGGAACAAGACCATAATGAATAGAATCTTAAGAAGACCTATGTTCAGAAAAGGTGGCTCTACCGAAAACCAAGGTATTATGGATGGTATGAGACAGAGATTCAACGAAGGTAAATTTGTACAAGAATTAAAAGATAGAGTAGCAGCTGTAAATAAACTTGCTCCATCACAGCCTGCAAGTTTAAATAATTTTTTAATAGATTTTGGTTTAGATCTTATGTCTAGATCACCTCAAGGTAATGTATTACAAACTGCAGCGTCCTCAGCAAGAGGTCCTTTCCAAAGATTTCAACAACAAAGAGCTCAAGAAGTAGCAGCTAATAGAAATTTAGTAGGTAGTTTAGCTAAAGGTATACAAGAGAGTAGAGGTAAAACATCTAGTCAATTATTAAGAGCTCAAGAATTATATACAAAAGGAGCTATAGATCCAAGAGATGGAAAACCTTACGATAGTGTTAAAGATGCGTTAGAATATGTTTCTCTTTCTGCAGCTGATCCAGCCAAACTTTCTATTGAAGGACAAAAAAAATATAGAAGAAGTGAGTTAGGAAAAGAAAATGTTATGGGTGAACAAGCTGACAAAATTATTCAATTTGAATTTGAAATTAAACCTATGATGGATGAAAAGCTTCCAGGTCATTCGGGAATGTTACCAAGTAGTGGAATAAAACGTAGACAACTTCTTCAACAAACTGCATCAGGAGCATACTTCTTTGATCCTCAAGATGGCTTAGTTAAACAGTGGGTTGGTTTTAATGCAAACGGTCAAGAAGGTTGGGATTATTTAGACCAAAAAACATTTGAATCTAAACCAGATTCTGAAGAAAGAGAAGACATTCAAGTTAGTGAAACACTAGAAAATTTTCCTGACGAACCAATGGCATAGGAGGATAGATGGCAGTAAAATATTCTAGCCCTTTATCCGGACCCGAGCTTAATAATGAAACAAATTTTTTTGTTTCAGGAGCAGCAGGTATTGCTTCAGGTATTATTAAAATTCCAGAAGGTGTTGTATCTCTTGCTGCAGAACTCATTGACCTCGGAGCAGGAACGGATGTAGCTGCAGACGTAGAAAAATTTTTTGACAAAATAAATCCTTTTGAAGAAATAGCTGATGACAGAGCTATTGGTAAACTTACAGAAGCCTTAATTCAAATAGGTGTACCCGGAGCTGCAGGTTTTAAAACTGCAACTAAACTAGCTGACAAAGCATTAAAAGCAAAAAGAAGTGGTAACTATGCTAATCTTAAAAACCCTAATCTACAGAAAGCTGTTAAAAAAGCTGGTGAGTTAAACCAAGCAGGTAAAACAAAAAGATTTGCTGCGGGTGTTGTGGGTGGTGCAGCAGGTGAAACTTTAGTAGCCGATGTAGAAAACATAGGAACTTTTGGTGATTTGTTTGGTGGCGGACCTACTGAACTTCAAGAAGAAACAGGGTTTGAGGACAACAGAGGCGAAGCTTTAAGAAAATTAATGAACAGGGTTAAGTTTGGTTCTGAGTCTTTAGCCATAACTCCTTTCGTATATGGTGTGGGCACAGGTGCCAAAGCTTTAGCGCAAAGAGGTAAAGACTTAGCATACAGCAATTCTCAATTTGAAAGATTTGTAGATAAGATTGGAAGCACTTTTAGAGCAAGAGGAGCTAAACCCCAAGAAATATTTGAAGCTAAGATGAGAGAGTTTGGTAGAAAATCAAGAGATGCTAATCGTGCTACAGAGCTTGTTAAAGGTATAGATAGAAACGTTGATGAAATGTTTGGTGGAGTACAAGGGGTGTTTGATAAATCTACAAGAGTTGAAAAAGATAAATTTTTAGGTCAAGTAAATGAATTGCTTTTTAGTGGTAATTTAAGAGGACGAATGGATCAAAGTCTTAGAAATACTATTTTAAAAACAATGAAGAAAAAAGGAATTACTGAAGAAAACCAACAATTGTTAATGCAGTCTTTAACAGGGGCAAGAAAAGAGTTTGCTGGTTTATTAGATCTTACAGCAAAATCACCTGGTGTGGGTAAAACAGAAAGTAAAGTAAAAAATTTAGAAGAAATAATGGGGGACAGAGTTAAACAATATCTCGGTAATACTTATAAAATTTTTGAAGATAAATCTATTATTCCTTTTGCAAACTATAAACCAACTGATCAAGCTATAAACAATGCAATGAAAATTTTTAAAAGATATGGAAAAAAAGCTACAGGTAAAAGATTAACTAATCAAGAAGCCAGATATATGGTTGACAAGGTTTTACAGACAGCGAGACAAAGTAATCCTAAAACTCAATTACCAAGATTTAAATATACCAACCTAACTCAAGGTGCAACTAATCCAGAAACATTTAAAAACTTTGTAAGAACAGTAGAGAAGGGAAGATACTTTACAGATCGTGGAGGACCTACCGTTATAGGTCAAGGTAGTAAAGCTTTCAGAGAACTGTTCGGTAAAATAGAAGACCCTAGATATTCTATTTATAATGGAATGACAAAAATTTCTGCTATGGCAAGAAAAAATCAATTGTTTGGAGAGATAACACAAATGAATGATGATTTAATTAAACAAGGTAAAAGAGGATTTTTCTTTGATGATGAATTAAAAGCAGCAAGAGCTTTACCTAATCAAGACATAGTTAAATTAGATAGTTATCTAGATCCTTTAGTTAAGGACGGAAATTTAGTTAACCCATTAAAAGGATATTACACTACCAAATCAATTGCAGAAGGTTTAGGAAATGCTGATAAAGTTTCTAAACTAGTTAGAGGAGAAAGAGAAGGAGCCAACATAGCAGAGAGAGGCATCTCTTGGTTATGGAGAAATTTACTTTTATATCCTAAAGGAATATCTCAAATATCTAAAACTGTTTTATCCATACCAACCCACTTACGAAATTTTTTTAGCGCAGGAGCATTTGCTGGTGCCAATGGAGTCCTGTTTGAAAATCCAGCGTTAGTTGCAAAATCATTTAAAGATGCTTTTGGCCCTTTGCAAGTTGGAACAAGATCAGCTGCAGGCAATAAAAGGTACCAAGAACTTTTAGAACTAGGAGTGGTTAACTCTCAAGTTCAAATAGGAGATCTTAAAAATCTTTTAAAAGATGTTAAATTTGGTGAAACTGTCCAAAATATGGATGGTATTTTAAAACCAATGATCAACAAATTTAAAAACGTCGGTAAAACATTTCAAGATTTATATGTAGCAGAAGATGATGTGTGGAAAATTACTAACTTTGCTGTGGAAAGAAACAGACTACAAAACGCTTATGCAAAAGCTAAGCTAAAACCATCCGCCAAAGCTTTAGACGAAGAAGCTGCCAACATTGTTAGAAACACTGTTCCTAATTATGCTTACGTATCAGATTTTGTAAGAGCTATGAGAGCAATACCGTTTGGTAACTTTATGTCATTTCCATCTGAAATTTTTAGAACCACAACTAACATAGCTAAACGAGGATTAAGTGAGATAAGAGATCCAATTACTGGTAAAATAAATCCTTTGACTAGCACAAATCCATTGAAAGCAGTAGGAATGAAAAGGTTAGCTGGAATGGCTACTACACTAGCTGTTGTCCCATACACAGCACAAAAAGGTGCACAAGCGTTATACAACGTCACCAATGAACAACTAGAAGCTTTAAAAAAATTCGTACCAGAGTGGTCTAAAAATTCTGTAATTTTACCTGTAAGAGATGAGGACACTGGTAAACTTAAATATATAGATTTTAGTCATAGTAATGCTTATGACACCGTAGCAAGACCTTATTTAACTTTGTTAAATAATATTCAAGCGGGTATTGATAACGAAGAGGTACTAATGAAAGGTTTTGTAAAAGGTGTACAAGAGGCCGCTGGTGAAGTAGCCGATCCATTTATTTCTGAGTCTATTTTTACAGAAGCTTTATTTGATTTAACAACAAGAAGAGGTAGAACAGCAGACGGAAGAGAATTATACACAGACGAAACTCCTGAAGGTGATAAAATTGATATTCAAATTAGACATTTAGCTAAAGCTTTATTACCTAGTATGAGACAATACGAAAGATTAACAAAAGCTGGTCTTGATATACGTGGTAAAAGAGGTGAAAAGTATGAACTACCAGATGAGGTTCTTGGTTTTGCAGGGTTTAGACCAGTTCCAGTTGATCCAATAAAATCTATGGGTTTTAAAATTTCTGAATATCAAGATGGTATTAGAAATGCTAGAAAAGAATTTACTGGTGGTGCGTTTGGAGTTTTATCAGGTGGTGAAAAAACACCTCAACAAGTTTTAGATAGATACATTGCATCTAATCAAGCTAGATTTAAAGTTCAGAAAAAAATGTACGAAGATTTAAAAGCAGCTGAAATATTGGGAACAGAAGACAGTGAACTTTTTGGAGAATTTAGAGACAGACAAATAAGTGCAAGAACTTACAACGCATTATCGCAAGGAATGTTTGATCCTTACTATCCTTCAAGAGGAGTGATAAGTAAATTCCAAGAAATTGCAGATGATTTAGGTGGTATAAATCCATTTACGGAAATACAACCTATTATAAACGATTTATATCAAGATCTTAATGGATTAAGTTTAGATATGGATTTTGAAATAGAAGAAGGTTACGAAGACATAGAAGAATTTATAAGTCAGGCCCCACCTTTACCACAACAACCACAGCCAGTTGTGCAAAGTCCAGTATTAACGGGACAAATTAATCCACAAACAAGGTTGACACAAACAGAAACAGCGTTATTGTCACCAATGGAACAACTTATAAGACAAAGAAGTAGAACTTAATGGCAATAGAACCTAAAACAACAAGAGAACATATTGTATCC
>TARA_R100000664_G_scaffold8479_1_pt1 | contig 12815 bp, 19 predicted proteins | sample TARA_R100000664 | Tara Oceans TARA_R100000664 (sample SAMEA2622705) | marine metagenome | biome: marine biome (ENVO:00000447); feature: deep chlorophyll maximum layer (ENVO:xxxxxxxx); material: "saline water (ENVO:00002010), including plankton (ENVO:xxxxxxxx)" | depth 115 m | reverse complement strand
TAAGTTCGACTTACTTGGGCTTTCTACGCTGAAGATGATGGAGGGCTGCATCGAGCACATCCTTCGCCGCCATCATGGCGTTGAGAACCCGACATTCAACGACGTCAAGAAGTATTACGACGAGACCATCCATCCAGATGTGGTAGACCTTGATGACAAGAAGGTTTATAAGAACACATTCCACCGAGGGAAGTGGGCTGGTATCTTCCAGTTTACTGAAACTGGAGCGCAGAACTTCTGTAAGCGTGTCAAGCCCAACAACATCATTGATATCTCGGCTATCACCTCGATTTATCGCCCTGGTCCTTTGTCTGCTGATGTGCATGAAGAGTACATCGAAGCCATGGGCCACCCACATCGCATCCAATACCTATCGGATGACGCACGAGAGATCACGCAAGAAACGTTTGGATTCCTAATCTTTCAGGAACAGATTGCATTGCTGGCTAACAAGCTGGGAGGGCTGACGATGGACGAGGGCAACTTGCTACGCAAGGTGCTCACCAAGAAAGGTACTGGCAAGGGCGGCATCAAAACAAAGCTTCGTGTGAAGTTTGTCGATGGTTGTGTTGCCAACGGCATCGACCGTGACGCGGCGATTAGTCTATGGAACAAGTTCGAGTTCTTCTCTGGGTACGGATTCAACAAGTCGCATGCTGTGTCTTATAGTATGATTTCTTACCAGTGTGCTTGGTTGTGGACCTACTACCCCGCAGAGTGGATGGCTGCATTCTTGGACAAGGAACCCGAGAGTCGCAAAGAGAAAGCGATCAACATTGCAAAGCGCTTTGGTTTCAAGATTGCGCCACTTGATGTGAACAAGTCGGGCACTGTGTGGGAGATCAGCGAGGATGGCAAGACACTCATCCAGCCACTGACTTCGATCAAAGGTTTGGGAATGTCAGCGATTGAACAGATTCTAAACAACCGACCGTTTACTAACGCAGAGGATCTTTTGTTCCGAGAGGAAGTGGTTTATAGCAAACTAAACAAGAAGTCTTTGGATGCTTTGTGTCGGGCAGGGGCTTTGGATCACATTGTCGATGACAGGTTCACTGGGCGTAAGCATTTCTGGTCAGCATGTATTGTTGACAGACCGAAGAACCTTAAGCGCTTTAATGAAAACCTTGAAACCTTTAGACCTGAAGGCGACTTTAGCGAAGAAGAGATCATCCAGTTCAAGACTGACTTAACTGGTGTGTTTCCTCTTAACTTGGTTATCAAGCGAGCAACTATTGAGCGCTTGCATGAGAAGGGAGTGCCTCCTATCTCTGAGTTTGACAAAGCTCTTTTCTTGTGCTGGTTTATTCCGCGCAAGATTACTCCAAAGAAGACGAAGAACGGTAAGCTTTACTGGATTGTTGAGGTTATTGATTCCAATAATCAGACAACAAAGATCAGATGCTGGGGCATTAAACCTGAAAAGGATCGTATTTACTTAAACAGACCTTACATGGCACGCCTGAAATATGATGAGCAGTGGGGTTTCTCGACATACGCTGTGGGGAAAACGTTTAAACAGTTGGGGTAAACAACATGAAAGTGATGAAACTTTTTAGTCCGCTCTTGAAAGAGAAAGAGTTTGTAGACGATCTTCCTGTGATTATTCGGGTAAGAAAGTTTGACGAGAGTTCAGCAAACGATTTCTCCAACAAGATGAATAAAGCCCAAAACACAGGACAACCAATTGTGCCAGTCATTATTGATAGCTACGGGGGTCAAGTTTATAGTCTAATGTCTATGATTTCAGATATTAAACACTCCAGCATTCCCGTGGTTACAATAGTGCAGGGAAAAGCTATGTCATGCGGTGCCGTGCTGTTTAGTTTCGGCTCCAAGGGTTATCGATATATGGACCCTGATGCCACTGTTATGATTCATGATGTTAGTTCGATGGGCTGGGGCAAAGTCGAGGAGATCAAAGCTGATGCTGCCGAGACAGAGAGGTTGAATAAGAAGGTTTATCATATGATGGCAGAAAACTGTGGACACCACAAGGATTACTTTTTAGATATCATCCACGAGAAGGGACATGCCGATTGGTTTTTGGACATTGATGAGGCTAGAAAACACAATTTAGCCAACCACGATCATGTGCCTACGCTTAAAATTACTGCGAATGTTAAGTTTGACTTCGAATAGATAGTAGTAATTATAGCGAGGTGCTGATGTGTCTGTTGCTCAAAAACTTAGATGGAAGAAACTCGTCAATCAACTTCGTTATATGTACGAGGAGCTTGATATTGTAACGGAGATGTCCTCCGAAGCAGCCAAAGAGTTTCAGGAATATTACGAAGCATTCTGTCATGAGCGCGATGTAGACATTGCTGAGTTAAACCGACAGAATGCGGAAAGGATTCAAGAGATTTATGGTGTCAAGAAAGAACAGAAAGCCCCCGGTAATGTACCCTATAGCGGATCGACCGATCTCATTCCCTTTGAGGGTGAGCCTGAAGCAGAGCCAACAGAACAGTTCTATGATGCTGAAACAGGTGGAATGCTCCAGGGCACCAACCCCACCGATGACCGAGACATGTACGACATATTTTCAAAACTCTTTAAGAAGCTGGCTTTACATCTTCACCCTGATAAACTTGCCAATATGGACTTGACAGAGGAAGAAAAGAATGATATGCTTAACATGTTCACTAAAGCTAAAGCTGCTCTGGAGGAGAGAAGGTACTTCATTCTTATTGATTACGCAGAGAGATTAAAGGTGCCGCTGCCTAAGAACTATAAGCAACAAACACGCTGGATGAAAAGGGAATTGGAAGTAGTGCGCGGGAAGATAGGTGGCGAGATGAGAAGTTATAATTATCTTTTTGCAGAAGCAGATTCGGATGAAGTAAAGGACAACCTGATCAGACAATTTATTCAGCAACTATTCCAAGTGACAATACCATAATATACAGGAGCTAACTTGATTACAGACATCGTTATTGGTCTTCAGCACGGAGATGAAGGCAAGGGGAAGGTGACACACCACCTTCTTAAGAGTGGGAATTATACACATTGCATTAGATTTAATGGAGGATGTAATGCGGGACATACAATCTATCATGAAGGTGAGAAGTTTGTTACTCACCACATTCCAGCGGGCGTGTTCTTTGGCATTCCCTCTATCATCGGACCTGGATGCGTTTTAAACGTTAACAAACTATTTAATGAAATCGTGGGATTGGCAGAGCGCGGCGTTAGTTTGGCTCGCACGCTCAAGATCGCCAGCAACGTACACATCATTACGGAAGAACATGTCAATGAGGATTCCAAAGACGAGAGAATCGGCACAACGAAATCAGGAAATGGACCTGCTTATCGAGATAAGTACGCTCGTCGCGGGGTACGTGCTACCGATATTGATTTTCTTAAACCATTTCTAATCGACGTTTATGAAGAACTACACAATCAGGAGACACCGCCTGTCATTTTGATGGAAGGCGCACAAGGTTTCTGGCTCGATCCTGACTGGGGAGACTACCCCTATGTCACATCCAGTCATTGCGGTGTAGCTGCAGCTTTGTTGAATGGGGTGAATCCTCGTTCATTGAGAAACGTTTACGGTGTAGCCAAGATCTACGAAACATACGTTGGCAAGAAACAGTTCCAGCCTCGGGGAGAGATTTATAATGAGATTCAAATCGCTGGCGAAGAGTTCGGTGCAACTACGGGACGTGTGCGCCAATGTAACTGGTTGAACTTTAAGCAGCTTGAACAAGCTATTCGTATGAATGGGGTTAACAAGCTTATTTTCAACAAGATGGATGTGCTCCGTCAAGTGGGTCAATGGGGGATTAATAATCCTACGCTTTATTTTGCTGGTGAAGAAGAGATCAGAGAATTCTTGACTAAGAGCCTGCCAAATACAGTACAGGAAATTTATTTTTCAGATTCTCCAGAATTCATTTGACAACCAATACTGTATCTGATATATTAATAAAGAATAAAGGAGGGCTTAATGGCCAATACATATGAAGAGAAGAAGCGTTATGTGAAAGAATACATCCGTTCACTTAAAGCTATCGAAGAAGCCATGGAACCATACAAGGAACAAAAGCGCGACTTGCGCAAGGAGTTCCGCGATAATTCATGGTTGAATACGGATGAAATTAGGGCTGCCGTCAAGGCATACCGACTGTTCCAGGGGAACTTCAACATCGATGAGATCGTTGACAACTTTAACATGTTTAATGGAAAGGGAATCATCGTTGACAATTCTAAGGAGGAAGTGTGATTCTAGAATATAAGAAGGTACACAGGTCCGCTAAGTCGCCCGACCGTGCCAATCCATCAGACGCAGGCTTGGATGTTTTCTATAGTCCACGCGGCACCGAACAAACTCCAGGCGTATACGTTAGTCCTGGCGAGTCTGTGATTCTGGGGACAGGGCTTAAGTTTGGTGTGCCTCATGGATATATGCTTGAGGTTAAGAATCGTTCTGGCAACGCAGCCAAGAAGAGTTTGCTTGTGGGCGCATGCGTGATTGATTCAGGCTATGATGGAGAGGTGTTCATCAACCTTCACAACGTTGGAACTGTTCCCCAGTTCATCCAGGCGGGCATGAAAATTGCGCAAGTGGTGTTGACTCCTGTAGTGCATTTTAGGGCTACTGAACGCAGCGAGGGCGGTCTATACGACTATCCAATGACCATTAGCAACAGGGGCGATGGTGCCCTGGGGAGTACAGATGGATAGCGAACAAACCTTGGAAGACTTATACGAAAAGTACAACATCAGTAACCTCTCGTATGGGAAACGCTCCGATGCTCTTGGCGATTTGTATGAAGAATATACGAAGAACATATTCACCTCTGAAGATGTCTGGCGTAAATATAATTCCAAGGCGCCAGCAGAGACCACTATGGAGAAGGTTTTCCACAGTACTTTGCAGCCATACGGAATTACTGCAGTGAAAACTGTAGAGGTAGTGCCAGTTCCTTGCAGAAAGTCTGGTGGAGAACCGAAGACGGATGTACATTTGCGAATCAACGGCGCTGTGGATATTAAACTGTCTGTTAAACAGTCACATTCTAATAACGTTACTGTCGCTGAGTTTTCTGCGGATACCATTTGTGATGAGGTGGGTATCGGAGATGCGGAAGCAGCGCGGCTCTTGGAAAAGCACCAGAAAGACGCGTCAGCTAAGCTTTTTACGGCAGACGAGAAGTCGGATTTGAAGCGCCGCCTATCCCCCTTTAAGAAGAAGCTTGTTAAATGGGTGTTGTCAGGTTCTCCTGACGAGAGTTCTACGGATACAAGAATAGCCAATCATACAATTATGTTCAAGGTTGATTCGCGGTGCTTTAGGTTGCGAGATTTTAGTTCTTATACCATTGAAGAGCAAGTCAATAAGATTCTTGAGGGTCGCGCAGGTTTTGGAACTGGTTTGTCATGGACCTATGCTACTGGTTCAAAAGGAAAAAGGATTCAGTTCAAGTGTCCAGTACTATAGGAGAACAAGTGGAAGCAACTGAAAGCATACCAGTCATTCGCACAGTGTCTGATGATCAACATGATATCATTCGAAATATTCAGGCATTGTATGTGCCCGAAGGTTTTGAGTTGGATCCCACATACAGTAAGGGAAAATTTTATAAGACTTACAAGAAAGGAAAAGCTTTCAACAGGCCAGGGATCATTGATCCGCCTTTGAAGTATGACCTCTTTCCACAGACGCCAGATACGTTGCCAGCTAGTGCAGAGGCCCTACCAATAGAAAGCGGGACAATTAAGAGCATTATGTTTGATCCTCCCTTTGTTGCTGGCCATACCAAGAAAAAGCCTACGGGCATAATCGGGGAGCGCTTTCACGGGTTTAGATATGTGTCTGATCTGTGGGGGTGGTATGACAAATGCCTCGCTGAGTTTCATCGAGTGCTCGCAGACGGCGGCATCTTAGCATTTAAGTGTCAGGATACTGTATCGTCTGGGAAGAATTGGTTTTCTCACTGTTATATTATGAACCGTGCGCTTGAGCATGGCTTCTATCCTCGTGATATGTTTGTCTTAACAGCAAAGTCGCGTATCATTGGACATAATCATCGCAAGAATCAAGCTCACGCAAGAAAATTTCATTCATATTTTTGGGTTTTTGAGAAAAAAACATGCAGAGTTCCGTATGAAATCGAAGAGATTATAGAGATTAACAAAAAGGCAGACGAAAGGTTTGCCGCAAAAAACTTACAACAAAAGGAAGATGATAATGGATAAGGCAACACAGAAGACAATGTTTAGTTCGAAATCGATGGAGTGGGCTACTCCACAACACTTTTTTGATCAGTTGGATGAGAAGTTCGGACCATTCACTTTGGATCCGTGCTCTAATGAGTCCAATTATAAAGTGAAAAACCGATTTACCGAAAAGGATGACGGACTTAGCCGAGATTGGTCGAAGAACGTGGTGTTTATGAACCCACCTTATGGGCGAGGGATTAAACATTGGATCAAAAAGGCATACGAAGAAGGTCAAAAAGATGACACCACAGTTGTCGCTTTGATTCCAGCACGCACTGACACACGCTATTGGCATGACTATGTGATGAAGGCTCATTCGATTTACTTTGTAAAGGGAAGATTGAAGTTTGGCAATGGAGAGAATAGTGCTCCGTTCCCATCGGCTGTCATCGTCTTTAAGAAAGAAGACAGTCCGAAAGAGATGCCCCGACTTGAGGTCTTGTCAGTTCGATGAATAGAAAGCAACGCCGCGCCGCCGAGAGAAAAAGAAAGAAAGGAGATGCCGAACAGGTGATGTCCGATAAGGTGCATTTGTTCGGACAACTCCCAGATAAATGTGATGCATGCACGAAATCGTTTGACAAGAAGAATCGTGATATGGTATTCTCTTGGAGTGTGGTAGTAAAGGAGCAGACAGTACGCTTGTTTTGCCCCGAATGCATCAAAAAAACACAGGAGGTTATAGATGATTACACGCAAAAATTCTAAAAATGGAAAACTTACACCCATGCAGCGTCATGATGTATGGGAAGTCAAGGATGTGGATGAGATTACCGAAGAAGTACAGAAAGTGATGAAGTCTATGGGTCTCTCTACAGAGGAAGTAGATAAGGTGCTCCCACAAAAGAAGGAGAAAAAGTAATGGGAAATGTTAACAGAGGCATCGCACGCCGAGAAGAGTTGCGCGACCGCGCTGCGGAGTTAGTTGAACAAAGAAGCCGCCGTACGCCTGCAGAACAATTAGCCGTTCTTGATCGTAGATTGGGGGATGGCGTGGGCGCCGTCAAAGAACGCAGGCGCCTGCAATATCTCATCGACAACCCGCCGCAGACGAAGAAAACAAAGAAAAAGGATGGCGCCAATGACAGTGCGTAGGTTGTCGCCTAAATTTTTAAATCAAATTTTGGCTGGAAGGATTAAAGAAAAGCCTTCCCTTGTGGTAATAAAATTCTATAGGAATAATTGTCACTATTGTCACGGGCTTCATTCAGATTATGCTCAAATAGCTGAAGATGATTCGGATGAAGAGGCACATTATTTTGCCTTCAATATAGATGATCAGCCAAGCATACAAAGAACATTAAGATTTGAGGGTGTGCCTACCATTTGCACAATTCTTGTAAGCGAAACACGCCCCAGGGTAAAGCTGATGCCGGACCCCAAGGATCCCCATAGAGACAAATGGTATTATTCTAATGATATTAAGAAATTTATTGCAAAGGAGAAGAAATCATTATGAACATCAAACTATACAATGCAGCAATTACACAATTGAGAGCAAAGGCAATGGAGTCGTTAGCTCTTTTGGATTTGTATTTGACAGATCCAACGATGGTTCCCGATCATTCCAGTATCGTGGAGGAAATTACTAAACATGCCCAGCTATTGTCGCAGCATGAGGCAGCACTGTTGAGCATGCAGCAGTACTTTAATTCGACGGGCGCAGCACCCCCACAACAACGCCGCCCAACCCCAGAGGAGATGAAGGCAGCCATGGCGAATATGCGTCAGGCTGCACCTCCTCCTTCACCTGAGCCTATCACCGAAGAGGAGCTTCAGAAGCGCTCCCCAACATTTAGAAAGTCTCAGCAGCAGAAGGCTCAACGCGCACCTAAGAAGGCGACAAAGACCAAAGCAGCAGCGAAAACAAAAGTTGTCAGTACAGATGACTCCGAGAAGAGCTAATGTTTAAGAAAGGTTTATCATATGATGATGTACTGCTTAAACCACAGTATTCGGATATCGAATCGCGCAGCGAAATTAAACTAGAATCTGATTTGGGAAAGGGGTTAAAGCTTAAGCTGCCTGTTTTAGCCTCCCCTATGGATACCATTTCTGAATCGACAATGGGCGTGGCAATGCAAAAGAGTGGCGGCGCCGCCATCATTCACCGCTATAACACTATTGAGGAGCAGATGCGACATGTTCGTGTCGTATCTTCTTTGTGTTCGCAAGAGAGTTACTTAAACTTGATGATTGGTGGCGCCGTCGGGGTTACGGGGGATTATCTGGAACGCGCTCAAGCTCTACGCACCATGTTTGCTAGGTTTATTTGCGTTGACGTGGCTCATGGTCACCATTCTTTGATGAAGAGCGCACTGCGCAACTTGCGCAAAGTGCTGGGTGATGATATACATATCATGGCTGGCAACGTCGCAACACTGGAAGGCTTTAATGACTTAGCAGATTGGGGTGCGGATAGTGTACGCTGTAACATTGGAGGAGGCTCCATCTGTTCCACCAGAATTCAGACTGGTCATGGTGTTCCTGGTTTTCATACCATCGTAGAGTGCTCTCGTTCAGATCGTAATGTAAGAATAATTGCTGACGGTGGCATACGCAACTCTGGCGATATTGTTAAAGCGCTTGCTGCAGGTGCTGATGCTGTTATGTGCGGGTCGCTTTTTGCAGGGACTACCGAAACCCCTGGTCAAGTTTTTGAAGATATAGACGGTACAAAATGGAAGTCCTATAGGGGGATGGCGAGCAAGGAAGCGCAGGTTCAATGGCATGGACGCTATAATTCTCACGAGGGTGTTGCAACGCGCGTCCCATATCGTGGAAGCGTAAACGATATCCTTGGGGACTTGGAACGAGGCATGCGCTCTGGATTTAGTTATTCGGGTGCTCGTGATATCCTCGAATTGCAATGTAAAGCCGAGTTTGTTGAACAGACGTCTGCAGGATTGTCGGAGAGTCGCACTCATATTACCAATAGGAAGTGGCAATGACTCAAGAGACAAACTATGGCAACAACACTAAAAGGATTGTTTTTACAGAGAATGATCATCGTCATGCACAGTTGATATTAAAGTTGAAATATATGCGTATTACACAGGCGGCGTTTTTTCGCCATATTATAACTGGCCTGATAGAAGACGACCCACGCATTCTTGAATATACGAACGGAATTTCTTTCAAATCAAAGGCCAAGAAGGCAAAAAGCCAAAAAGACCAAAATTTTGGCCGCCAAAAAATACGAGATTTTGGACTTTCTGAAGAAGATGTGGAGAGTATCTTTGACTTGATTGAGGAAGAGGGGCCAGAATTATGAAATATCAAGATGGCCTATTAGAATGTTCGCGACTGTGCATGAAGCACAAGATGGGATGTCAGCATCGTAAGTGTCGATTTTGGATTGATTATAAAGAAGAGCAAAATTGCACTTTAATATCTATTTATGAAAACGGTCGCATGACATTACGAGAGGTGGCTGAACGATTGGGAATTTCTTTTGCCAGAGTGAAGCAAATTGAAACCCAAGCGCTGGCGAAGATTAGGAAGCGCTGTTTAAATAAAGGGATCACTTTTTAAGGTGTTTATCAAAAACAATTACTAATTACAGATGAGTTTTCATTTTTAAGGAGAAATATAATGGCTCGCAAGACACTTTTGAACGAGGCGGAAATCCGCCGTTTTATGAAATTAGCTAACATGGCACCAGTGGCTACTGAAAGAATGGATGAAATGTATCCACCCGGTGCAAGAGATGAAGAGTTGGAAGCCGAGGCTGGCGTTGAGATGGACACACCCGAAGGGGATGTGGCTGTCGAAGACGAAGTGGCCTTAGATGAGCCTATGGCTGATGAGGCACCTATGGAAGAACCAGTAGATGACATGGGTATGGATGCTGCAGGCGCAATGGTGTCTGTGGATGATTTCATGGCCGCATTAGAGACTGCTTTGGAAGAGGTTACGGGCGAAGAAGTTAGTACTGAGGTTGACCTTGAGGCTGGCGAAGAAGAAGCTGAGGACCTAGAAGGGGGTGATGTTGCACTAGATGGTCCCGAAGCAGAGCCAATGCCCGATATGGAAGTTGGCGCAGAGGAAGAAGAAGTTGAATTCTCGATGCAAGAGCAACTTGTGAATAAGGTGGCACAGCGTGTTGCAGCACGTCTGGTCAAACAAAATAGAAAGGCCAAACTGACCGAAGAACTTACAGAACGCATTTTCAATAGATTAACCCAAAAATAATTGTTGACATAGGTCTTGCGAGCAGTTATAATATAACCACTGAGAGAGATCTCGGTGGTTATTTATTTTAGGGAGTGATTTGTGGACCACCCATGGTTGTTTTATGTTCTGTTCTTTTTGTTTGGGTACGTGACCTGCAGAACATTCTATTTTATGAGCGCTGTGCGAAAAAGCGCAGCACTTTTGAAGGTAACTCAATCGGTGACACTATTTATTATTGTACGCGGTCTGGAACACTTTCATTATGCTAAAGAGTTTCGCCTTGCAACCATGAAGGCAGAGGACGCTAGCGAACAAAACATTCAAGCATTTTTATATCAATTCGAGGACGAAATGAACCTTTACAAAACACGTTCCATACGAAATATTATTGATGCTCACGGTAGTTTCTTTAAAGAACTAGTTGACTTCACCGACTGGAAGAGCGCCATGGTGTTCTTGGAAGGCAACAAAGAATCAGTCGAAACATTTATCAGAAAGGATTAATATGATTAAACGTTTAAAAGATAAGCTCGCCAGTATTATAGAGGAAGAAGAGCAAAAGATTATTCTTATGGATGCCTCTGGCGGCTCTAGAGAGCCTGATTTACGGGTTGTCGGATTGTTTTCCGAGATCGTAGATGAGAAGATTGCCGAGATTATTCACGCAATGTTGTTTATGAACGAGATGAATAAAGCAGAAGAAGACGAGAAGAAGAGAAAAGACATTGAGTTTTATCTATCAACCTATGGAGGGTCTGCAGATGATATGTTTGCCCTCTATGACATGATGAAGATTATTGAGAACGACACAGATATCAGCGTTATCGGCATGGGTAAAGTTATGTCGGCTGGTGTGTTGATTCTTGCAGGTGGAACCAAGGGCAAAAGAAAGATTGGTCGCAATTGCCGAGTGATGCTACATTCAGTTATTGCAGGCAACCAGGGACCGCTTCACAACCTTATTAATGAGATGGAAGCAATCCAAGACCTGCAAGAAATGTACATAGAACGTTTAGTAGAGGAAACAAAAATGACCAAAAAGCAACTCAAAAAGTTGCTGGAACAAAAAGTTAACATCTATTTATCTGCAGAACAAGCAGTTGAATATGGCATCGCTGACGAAATTATATGAGGGAACCAAATGTCTGATTTGAATAAGATTCTGAAAGAAGAGTACGATAAGAAAAAGAACACAATCACCACGCAGTCTTTGATGGAAATGATCGAAGAGATGATGAACTTGCAAGAGGCGTTTGGTTTGGTTCTGGAGGAGCCGTCGTCCGCTGCCGCACAACAGGCAGCGGCACAGGATCCAGGCGACAGCATCAAGGCTTACAGAGAAAAAGAAAGAATCCTGCGTCGTGTCCCGGTACCCCAGTTTACAGAGTTGGGGTGGGGAACTGCCGCCACAGTCGGACCCGATGACAAAGTATCGATTCCCACATCTGCGGATCGTAACGCGCTTAAGATGTATTTAGAAAATATTCCTGGCTTAAAGAACGACCCGGGCAATTTTAAAGCTAAAATTGATGAGCTAAATGGCTTCATCAAAGACGCCGCGACGAAAGCTAAGGAATTGGATATAGCCAAATCAATGTCGTTTTTGGTTTTCTATAGAACACTTTCAATGATCATATCCAACTTTAATGCGGCGTCTGCTGGATTTTTGTTTGAGTCATTTTTGGCAGTATTGTTGGATGCCGAGAAAGGACATCAGGTGCCTGCCAGTGGTGCTTCAACAATCGCAGATATTATTGTCTATCCTAATGGAAAAACAATACCCATTTCTCTTAAGTTGTATGATGAGAAAACGGTTAAGGTTGGCGGCTCTTTTAAGCAACTAGTTGATGACTTAATAAAAGATGGCCAAATGGATTATCTTGTAGCTGCGAAGAACTTTGTTGGCGAGAAGCAAGATAAGGCGGTTGATAGTTTGGATTTTTATTATTTCGCCTTCACACGAGGAAACATGCCTTCGATGCTGGATGCAGTTAATCTGGATGCTGAACTATTGAGACTGCCCAAAATATTTAAGACCCAGCAAACTTATGAGGCAACCCCTGATGTGGACAAATATTTGAAACTTCCCCCGAAATCCCGCGTCAACGTTAGCGACAATTACAGTAGGTTTAAGGCTGCTCTTAAAAATAATTTGGCCAAAGAGGGGACGAAAATTGTTCGCGCAGGACATGATGTGAATAAAGCGTTGGGCGAGGCCTCGCGCGAGGGAACATACAAGATTGGTGGCACACCGGTCACGATCACCTTTCAATTTGATCCGGAAAAAGTCAATACAGACACCATTCAGACAACAGTAGAGAACTTTTTGGCAAACAAATATGATCAAAAAGAAGCAAATACCCAAGATCCAGAGGCAGATTTTAAAGTAGGAAGAGACAAAAATCTAT
>TARA_R100000664_G_C2759914_1_pt1 | contig 12822 bp, 10 predicted proteins | sample TARA_R100000664 | Tara Oceans TARA_R100000664 (sample SAMEA2622705) | marine metagenome | biome: marine biome (ENVO:00000447); feature: deep chlorophyll maximum layer (ENVO:xxxxxxxx); material: "saline water (ENVO:00002010), including plankton (ENVO:xxxxxxxx)" | depth 115 m | reverse complement strand
CACATTTAATGAAGGAGAAGGCACTGTAATTAACGATAGTGCAAACAGTAATGATGGTAAAATATATGGTGTTACTGCTGGAACAGCAGATGCTTCTTGGGTTGATATGGGCACTTGGACTGGTGGCGGACCATTGGGTGCCTCTACTGAAGTTATAGCTGGTAATCTTTATTTAGGAAGACACGCTACAGATGCTACTGTGTTTGCGTCTTCTTATTTTACTATAAACAACAGAAAACTAATTGAGGGGTCTAAAATGGCCTCTAAATCACATATGGGTACCCTTGAGTACTATATAGCTACAAGTGGCGCTAATGACTGGTTAAACTACCAAAAATTAACATCTGCACCTATTGGTGTTGCTAGTGAAGTAAATATTTTGGCAAATGGTAGTGACAGGTCTTACTTTAATTTTGATTCTACTGCAAATAATGAACAAACACATTCTTTAGTAAATGCAGGATTTGTTCGTATAATTAATAATTCAGATTTTTATACGCAAGATTTTGATAATGCTCAAGGTGTATGGATTAGAACTAGTACTTATGGTGGTACTATACACGATGATGGCTCTACACCACACGAGTATGAACCGATTGATATAATGGATGATGTGGACTCTGGTTTTGATACTGTGGAGTTGATAGACTAGACAAAACTTTTAATACAAATGATGAGGATATTTAAATATGGATGACTGGGAAAGAGAGGAGTTGTTGGTCCGAATGGACGAACGTATAAAAACAATCTATAATAGAATGGATAAGTTTGAAACTCTTTTTACCAATCACTTACATCACCACGAAATGTGGGAAAATGATATAAGAACGCATATGCGCTGGTGGATAGCAATGATTGTAACTGCTGCTGGTGGTGTTGGTGCGATGGGGATGATGTAGATGGCAGATATTACTTGGACACAAACTGCACGTGAAAAGGTGCGATTATTGGCTGGAATAGAGGCTACAGTTTTAGATAATGACCAACTAGACATTTTATATAATATGTCAGTTGATTGGTTTGAAGAAAACAGTGGGGTTACCTTTGTTTTAGGTGATGATACATCTTATGATAACGCAGTGGCTTATTATTGTTGTTATTTAGGTTCTATAGTTGCTAATGGTGTAGGTATAGATAGAGTAATAATGGGAGATGTGCAAGTGTATTATGATAATAAACAATTTAAATACTTTTTAGATTTAGCATTGGAATTATTAGCTTTCAAACTTGGTATAAGTATAAAGAGAACTACCTACAACGCAGACCCTTGGCTTGGACAAGTCAACTGGAACAAAAATATTACTGGTGTAGACAGTACTAAGAACTTCCGTAAAAAACCTCGTGGGATGTAATAAATAATGGTAAATAAATATGGTAACAAAAATAAATCGTATGATGCCTTTGAATATGACAAGGCTTTTGAAACGCTTACAGTTTCGCTCAGGACAATCTAAAAACGTAGTTTATTTTAGACCAGCCATTTATGGAAAAGATGATTATGGTGTAGAAACGGGGAATATCCTTGTTCCTGACATTAACCTACCTGAAGTTCCAGCATACATAAGAGTGTATCAACAACAAGATTTTGTTTTACAACAAGGCGGTAGTAACATAATAGGTGCTGCTAGAATATATTTACCAAGATTAGATGTATTAAAAAATAACCCTAATTTTGACCAAACAAACAATATTTATTTTAACCAAGTTGAAGGTTGGGACCGTATTATAGATAAAGAACGAAATGTTTATACAATTCCAGTATCTACTACAGCTGGATGGTCTGGTGCTCAAATGAATGCAACATATACTACTGACAGTGGCACAACAATCACAGCAACAGTTGGTGCAGATTCAGAAGGTTTCTTATTATATTCTTCTGGTTCTAAAAATATATTAGAATCAGATAGATATACGTTTCAAATTAAAAGTAGTGGTACAACTAGATTAAATGCTTTTAGTATATGGGGAGGAGCAAATAGTAATTATGAAATTTCCTATACAATAGATAGTCCGGGATTAATGGTTCCTGCTAGTGATTGGTTAACAGTGGACGTACCTTATACCAGTGGTACTGTTGGCGCAAGTTCTTCAATATGGATATCAGGAACTAGATATGGAGTAGCTGTATCTACAGGAAGTCGTTTTACATACTTAAGTGGTAGTGAATATCATAGATGGAATGTTAGTAGTTCTGCATCTGGTAACAAAGTTTATTTGAGAAATGCTAATATGTATAAATCAACAGAATGGAATGTACGAAGGGTAGATGACTATAACGAAGAATATGTTGTTTTAGATTGTGTTAGAAATAGAGGTAAAATAGATAGTGTGAGGAGGGCTTTCGACGATGGCTGATTTTATTAATATAATTGAAAGAAAAATAATAGACCAATTAAGAACAGATTTTCCTAATTGTCACGTGTTTGGTCAATATCCAGAATCAACCGACATACAATACCCTTGTATTATATTAGAAATAGAAGGTTCTGGTCCATTTCAAAAAATGATGGGAGAAAAGGTATCTTTTGGTTCACAAGACTATACCGGAGAATTATATGGTATAATATATGTTTTACACGTTTTAATAGACCGCAAATCTAGTATTACTGTAGATAGCACCAAATATAAACAAAGAAGATTACAAAATTATTTATTATTAAATGTGGCTAATACTATGACTGACCTTGGTACAACAGCTAAACCTTGGCCAGCTACAGTTGATGTTATTGAACAAGAATTACAAAATTGGGTAGACGTTGGATATGATGCCCAAATGGAATTATGGGGAGCATCAGTAACATTTATGGTTGCTTTCCAAAATTATAGATGAAACCTTACAGAATGCACGCTGGATTAGCTGTGATGCTTTTCCAAAAATATAGAAATGTTTTACCAATTAAATATATTTATAGAAGAGGTGGATTAAATTCATTTGCTTTTGAACCAGTGCAAAGGGGTACTGCTGTAGATGATAATTTTATAAAAAGTGCAGTTTATCCTGAAATTATATATAATAGTGACCGTGATAATGCTGGTCCAAGAAAACATAAAATAAATGTCGGGAAAATACCAAGAAGTTGGCTTCAACAAAAAAAGAAATCCAGAGTTAGTGGTCAAGATTTAATATATAATAGAGGAGGACACGCTGATAATGCTATTGGTGGTAAAAATTGGTATGATAAATTCCAATACAGAGATTATAGTTTTCAATCAGTAAGTCAAGCTAAAAGTAGAAGTGGTGATAGAACCAGACTTAAAAGAGATTGGAATGAACAAAGTTCTGTGTGGGGACTTGGACCTGAATATGTAATGACAAAAGCTAAAACTCCAGATGATTTATTGACTGGTACTGGTCGTCGTTCACATCCTTTATATAAAGAATTTAAATCAGGTATGAATGAATCTGGGGGTTTTGGTAGAAAAACTAGTAAGTTACAAGTTACTCCACAAGGTTTGAAAGCTAGATGGATACGTGGTGGAGGACCCGGAGGTGGTCAACATTTAAGAGAATTAAAACTACCTAGAGGAAATAATATGATGAAAGGTGGTATAAGGGGTGATATAGAAGAGATGCCTTCACAACACATTATGAAACATTGGTATAGATTATGGCAAGCAAATTATGAATTACATTTACAAGGACAAGCTCAAAGAGTATTAAGGTCATTTGTTAGAATGGTATATCCAGATGAAGGAGCTGCTAAAATAGAACAACCTAAAGTAGAACGCGGGACAAAAACTGTGAGAAGAAGCTTAAGTTCACAACGTGGTACTGGTCCAAGAGGTGGAGTCACTCGTTATTCAACTAAAAGAGAAATAACTATGGCTACTAGAAGATTAGGTGTAGGTGGTCCTTTGACTCAAGATAAATTTATGAAGTTATTAAAAGAAACAGATTTACACCACTTAGGTAGTCAAAAAACTAAAAGTGAATGGGACCCATTTTTTACTCCTTTACAAGAAAGAGAACAGAATGTTAAATCTTGGATACAAGATGTAAAACAATTAGAAAGGAAGCTAAATGCAAACACAAAAGAAGCTCGTGCAAACAGGAAAAAATTACCTGCTGGGAGAAAACTTATTGCTACATCTATAGGTTTTGCAACAGGAATTGTTTTAACTAGTAAACCTAAAGGACAACCTAATTCTAAAGTACAATTTTCAATATTTATTGTTCCTACAGGTAGAACAGAATCTCTTAGGATTGCCGGTAGTTTAACAAGAAAAAATGCTGCAAGGAAAAAAGTGGCTACGCAAGCAACTATAGAAAGTTCTATAAAAAAAGCTAATCAAACTATAAATATAATAACAGATGAAAGTTTAACTCTAATGGGAATTATAGCTGGCTCCCATACATCTATTACCCTTGAAGATGAAGATGGTGCTGCAATGAAAGTAGGTAATGTAATGGCAGAAAAGGTGTTTAGAAAAGTAAATAGAGAATTAAGAAGTCAAAGAAAATATATGCAACAGTCTTTGGGAAGTGCTTTTGACCCAGCTGATTTAAATATACAAAGTGGATTTAAAGATTGGTATGCTTATTGGTTAAGAGAATCGCAAAGATTAGAAAGGTTAACTGTGGGTAGTAATAGAGGAGCTTGGCAAAAATTTATGAGAGAATACGTTGCTCCTACACCTAAAACTAATAACCCTAAAAAGGGTAGATTACAAGATTATCTTAGCGCTTCAAAAACTTGGCATCCACCCGGTCATATTAGGCCATTTGTTAGAATGGGAAGGGCTGATGGAGAAAATTATAATCAACCATAGAGGAAAACCTTTAAATATAATCGAAAGTAATTAACAGTAGGAGTCTAAACTATGACGTATTTCCTTGGTAGAGATGTGGGTGTTATTATTAACACTGAAAGCGCAGATTACGGACTCAACGTATCAGCTGCGGGAGCAGTAACAGCGGCCTCAGCAGGAACAGCTGTTGGGCGCAGAACTGCTAAGAGTAGTGTCTTTAGCGCAAGTGGTATGTCTGATGTTACCGGTATTGATTTATCTATTGGTTCAATGGATGAAGATATTTCTTATATGGGTCAAAGAACCCCACTAAAAGCAGAAATTAAAAAAGAAACAATGGTTACCCTTACTACAAAGAAAAAGGATAACATTTGGGATGCTATTTTTGCACACCCAGCTCGATGGGGTGTTTCTGGTTCAGCCATTGCTAATGGTATGGCTCAACCTACTAAAGAATATGGATTTAGAGTTTTTGTTCAACTTAAAGATAACAAGGAAGTCTTTGTAGTTAGAAATGCATCTTTGCAATCTCATAGTGTTGCATTAAATACAGATGGTACACAAGAAGAGACTCTTGAATTTAGAAGTAATGTACAACCATTGATGTTTGCAAGTGGCGGTGCATCACAGATACATAACGCTAACAACGACGCAGGAGGCAGAACTGGGTTCTGAGGATTAATATGACGTATTTTCTAGGAAGAGATGTAACAGTTTATTTAACAACTGAACACAAATTATATGGAATAGCAGCACCTACACCAGCTATTAGTCCAAGTTTGACTGCTGGAAATATTAGTGGTGCATTAGGAACAGGACTTGGTAAAGATGTTTTACCTAGAACTTCTGGTGCAAAAGCTGTAGCAGCTTTATCTGATGTAACTGGTATTGATTTAGGTATGGGAACAATGGATGAGGAAAATTCATTCTTTGGTATTAACTCTCAATTAGCTACTGAAATAAAGAAAGAGTTGACTGTTACTTTAACTAAGAAAAAGAATAGTGCTCTTTTTGATGCATTATTTAACGATGCAAGATATGGAGTTTATACTTCTACAGATGGTGGTACAACTGCAACAGCAGATGCAACTGGTACTGCTTATTTATTTGATGGTTTAATGGACCCTAAGATTCAAAACTTTGGGTACAGATTACAAGTGAAATTGAAAGATAGTAAAGAAATTTACACGATAAGGAATGCTTGTCTAAGTGCACACACTGTGACTTTGAATGCAGATGGAACGCAAGAAGAAACCGCTGAGTTCTATGCTTATACCGAACCGGTAATGAGTACAGGAATTACAGCAAGTGTCACTGGACTTACAGGCCTTACCGAACTGTGAGGACAAATATGACAAAAGATGGACAATGGTCAATTGAAGAGCTAGTAGCTCTGACAGAAGAAGTGCAAGAGGGAGAAATAGTATATAGTGATAAAACCTTTCCCTTTCAGTGGTGTGAACTAACTGAATCGGAAGAACCTAAAACTAAAATTTTACCCCAAAACGCCACTGAATCAGAAAGAGCAGAATGGTATACAACTGTTGGTAATGAAAGAATCGTGGCTATGATAGAAAAGGCAAATAGTAAAAATCCAGATGGTAAAACATTATCTGCTGAAACTTGGCTGAAATTACCAGCAACATTGAGATACAATATAACTTCGGTTATTCTTAATGTTAAACAAGAAGGTGCAGAAAATTTTACTATTGGATGAGAGAGGCACCGGAGCCGGTACTTCTTTACATCCCGTTAATGAAAGAGCTCAACTTGAGCTGGGAAGAAATTAAAACAACCCCTCGAGTCGAATTAGAAGGCCTTTTAATTGCGTTTCAAGAGTATAACTCTCTTCATAGCTTTGATGGTTATGATGAGAAGGACATTAATGAAATGGCAAAAAAGAAGCCTGAACTTCGCTCGCGATATGTTCAGTATCTAGAAAAGAAAAGAAAGTATTACAATAACGTATCGAAACCGTCTTTCAAAGACTTACTATAGGGGTATAAATGGCAGGTTTTCTAGGAACCTTATTTACAGGGCGTGTAGCTCTTAATTTAGCACTTCCGGACAGACAACAGTTCGGTAGAGCAACCACTCTTTTTGGTAAAGGTATAGAACAAATAATGGCAGTGGGTTCTCAAAGAGAGAAAAATGCCTTTGATAATAGAGCCACAATGTATAAGGGTGCAGTTGAAAACATCCAAAAAATAAGAGCTGAAGCCGCTTTAGGTGATAAAGATGCTTTAAGAAACGAAATGAAAGCAGCAAACAAAGTTATTGCTGATGAATTAAAATGGGGTGAAGGACAATTAAAGAAATGGGCTAGTTTTCAAGATTGGTCTAGAGAAATGGGTGGTAGAGGTTACGATGCTTTTGGTATGGGTGAAATGCTTGCTGGTTATGCTGGTGATGACTTAAATCAAGCTTTTGGTGATGTGGAACGTTATGAAGCAACTTTTGCTAGATTTACACAAAATATAGATAATTTTTATAAAGAAAGTGTAGGTAGATTCCAACAAGGGTTATATGAAATGACCTTTGCTTTAGTTGGATTTTATTATTCATTAAACCAAGTAACTAATACTTTTAGAGAATTTGAAGAAGAATTAATTAATGCACAATCTATTTTCCAAACAACGTGGGAAGAGTTGTATTCTGTTTCAGACCAACTTATAGATTTTACAACAAAATATGGTATATCCGTTGGTGAAACAACTAAAGTATTGTACCAGATGGCTTCTGCTGGTTTGAATGCTGCTGAATCTCAAAAGATTTTAAATGATGTTCTTAAACTATCTATGGCTGTTCAAGGTGATTCTAACACTTTAGGTAAATTAACAATTCAAACTCTCAAAGGTTTTGGATTGCAAATGGAAGAATCTTCTGAACTTACTGACAAATTTGCACATACTATTAATATGTCTTTGATTGAATGGCAAGACTTAGCTAGTGCTGTTAAGTTCGCAATGCCTTTCTATGTTGCTACAGGACAGAGTGTAGACCAATTGTTAGGTTCTATACAAATTTTAACAGACCGTGCTTTAGAAGCTGGTATTGCTGGTCGTGGTTTAAGACAGGCAATGGCAGAGTTTGCTGAAGGTGCTGGAGATGCTACCACCAAGTTTGCTGAAATGGGTGTGACTGTTACTGATTCTGAAGGTAATATGCTTCAATTAACTGAAATAGCTAAAAACTTTTCAAATGTTATAGGTACTGAAGTTGCAAATGATACAGAATTATTAACTACATTGTTAGAAGATTTAAATGTTAGAGGTGCAACTGCATTTATTCATTTAGTACAGAATGCTGATGAATTTGGTGCAGCAGTTGATGATTTACAAAATGCTGCTGGTTCTGCTACTAGAATGGCAGATGTGCAGCAAAAAAGTTTAAACAGACAAATCCAATTAGTCAAAAACGCTTTACTTGCTCCTTTTTTAATGTCAGAAGAAATGTATGTAGCGGAAGGATACATTAATTCTTTTCACAAAGCTTTGCACGATTCTATTCAAACCTTTGCTGATTTTATTTATAACGTAGGTCCAGATGGACAAACCGTATTAACTGAATTTGGTTTTACTCTTAGAGATATGGCAATAAAATTATTAAACAGATTAACTGATTCTGTTAGTAGATTAGTTGATGTCTTTTTAACTTGGCACGAAGCTGGTGTCATAAACTTAGATTTATTAAAATTATACTTTTACCCTTTAAATACCGTTATATATCTAATGGAACTCTGGCCTGATTCTTTAGGTCAAATTGCTTTAGGTTTATATCTAATGAACAAATTTTTACCAATAACACATATGTGGACCCTTTTAATGAGTGATACTTTGTGGGAAGTTGTTAAAGCTGCTTATGCTAAACACGCGGCATTGTCATTACTTGGTGGTACTCTTGCAGCTATAGGAATATCGGCACTCATAGTTGGTAAAATATTTGATGTGTTTGGTGGTAAAATAGCAGCTATAGTCACTGGTATAATGGTATTAGTTGCAGCTGTAATGATGTTTAAAGCAGCACTTAACCCTGCTGATGCGGCATTAAGTTTTAAAGCATTAGTAGCAACTGGCGCTGCTGTAGGTGCAGTAGCGATGACGATGTATAAATCCTTACCTCAAGCAGACCCTATGGATATTGATACAGCATATAGTGCTTATTTAGCTGAGGCTGAAGGGGCTGGAGCTATTGGAGTTGGAGGCGGCGGCGGAGGTAATCCTACAGCGCAAACTTTAATAGTCGACCGCGCTACCTTTAGAAGTGATAACTTAAGTGAGGTGGACTACGATTCCATTATGAGGAGCTAAAATGAAGGAAGGAGAATTTAAACCAACATTAAATACGTTTTACGTTACTAAGCCTATGACAGCCGAAACTGGAGTCTATTCTAACCACAAAGATTTGTATGATGGTCGTCAAGAAAAAATTACTATAGGCGGAGAAAGTCAAGAAGGTTTATATTTAGCAAATACCGATATTAGTGATTTACCATATTATGGAGATGGTAATTTATCTGAATTACACTTTAGGTTTACAGCTCAAACTATTTCTGGTAGTCAGTTATCTATACCAAAACTAAGTATTTTTAAATTAGCAGATGGATTGAATGTTACTGCTGGAGAACAAGAAATAGACAGAGCTTTAAGTTTATCTGGTACTGTTAATCAAATAAGTTTATATACTTCGCATATGGATTATGATACACCCCTTTTAGTTGAGAACTTTGATGGTAAAAATAAGGGTTTTCAAGATAATTTTTATGTAGAAACTGCAAGTAAAAGAAAACACGCAGATACCGTTTATATTAATGCTTATCAACTTTATACTTTTTATTCTAATTACGGCGTTTTTGCTTTTGATGGTGCTTCTAAAGGTAGATTTATGAAGAAATGTGCTGCATATGGTGGTGTTTATGATAGAGTGGCTGATGTTTTACCGTTCGGAGATACTGGATATGATGATTGGTCCTCAGTTACAATACCTTTAACTCAATTAGATGATGGTACTTGGAGAACTGTACCTGATTTAACAGTAACTACTTACATAGGTTCAAATCTTGGTTTTAGTGGATTTGGTGACGATTATGATTACGCTGAACCAACTTATGATTTAGATACTTGGATGAGAAATGGCGCTACTGTATGGGCAAGGACTGATTGGAATACAGATAATATGTCTTATACAACTGAAACAGATGCTGCTTCAATGGGTCGTATAACAACTAAAAACAGTGTTTTTACTGGTATATCTAATACACAACATATTAATGGTGAGTGGGCTAAAAGTGTAGAAGATACTGGCAACTCTGAAACTGTTTATGCTTATTCTAGTCTTTTCTTTTCTGAACCTGAAGCTACTGATAGTTCAGCTTTATTTTCTTCTTTATGGGAAAATTGGACTCCGGGAAATCAGGAGGCATTAACTGAAAATGCTGCTGGTGCAAATCCTTTTGGTTTTACTAGTGATTGGTCGCCATATCTTCAAGAAACATATGCTTCTATTGATGGTATACCAATGCCTTCTTACGCTGATTTAGGTAATTCTGCACCAGATAAAGGATACAAATGGCCAAATTACCCTAATGCAATACCAGAAATTGAATTAAGACTTAAGATAAATGAATTATTACCTACTCCAAAATTAAATGTAAGTGCTTCAACTGTAGTTTCAGGAGGCACAGAAATTATTGCAGGTAGTGGTTATAACAATAATGAAGTTTATTCTATAGCACGTTCTTTTAACATTTTCTTGAGTGACCAAGAAAGAAATCATTATGAACGTAATTTATTAAAAAATATGCATAAAGCTTATTGGCCTAGACCTATATCAGCAAGTAATAAGAGTGATTGGGGTCCCGGTGTTGGGTTTCATTTTATTAAAACTGGTTCTGACCAATCTGGTTATTATTGTATACCTTCTGCTGTTTTTAGAGGTTGGAAAGGAAAATTAGACACTGCTAGTGATTTAAAACAAGTAATTAATTTCACAAAAGGATGGGGTCTAGTTACTGATAGTAAAACAGTAATACCTATGATTTCTGGTGGAACTGCTAGAATAGGGGAATTAGCAGCTAGTGGTAATATTGTATCAATACCTGCTAATGAATGGTTTACAATGAGAATTAAATTACCTATATTGAGAAGGGGTGTTATTGGATATTTCCCTGATTTGCAAGATACAAATGGTAAGATGCCTTGGTTAAAGTGTGCTGAATATACTAGAAGAAAACTAAATGATATAGATGATTATACTAACGAGCCTACTAGAACAATGATGATGGGCACTTTTAATTTGCGTCCAATCACATCTGGAGGTACTGCTACTAAGGAAGTTAATATGCCTTATTTAAGAGATGATTTTGTTTCAACAGAAGATATCCAGACAGCTTTCCAAGACTCACAAATTAATGTTTATGTGGATGATATTAAATTTAGAAACTTTGCTCCAACAGTAAAAAATGCAACTAAAAATAAATGGAATCCATCACCAAAACCTTTAACGATACCTACGCCAGTAATGAATCCTTCTTATGATTATATAACAGGAACTATAGGCGACTTTTCTTTAAGTGGTAATGGAACGCAATTCTTATCAAATAATTATTATGGAGAAAGAAATCAACCTGCCCCAACAGTTATCTCAGTAGGGTTTGAAAATTTTGCTGATATCAGTGGTGCTTTTGTTGATAAAAAGCATTTAGCTTTTGGTAATTTCTTTACTGCTCAAGCTACACAAATACCAACTTTACCAGATAATTATGTTACTGCCGCAATGAGTAATTACAGTAATACTGAATCTAACAGAAGGTTAGGACTTCCCTTTGCCAATAACTTACAAATTTGGGACCCTTATGTTTCAGGTCTAGCAGTTAGTGGTGCTGCTGTAGGTAATGGTGTAAGGTTAAGTGTTAATCAAGATGGTTCTTTAAGTAAATTTACACATAAAGGACTAATTAGTTTAAGCTCTTCTGCTGCTGATTTTAGTTTTGCTTCTCCAGCCAGATTTAGTAATTTAAGTAAAACAGAGAACCCATTTGTTAAATCTAAAGTAATGGGTATAGATGATACTGGAATGATAATAACAGTTAATGATGTAGCACCTTTGACTAACCACCCAGATACAGACTATTTAGTTTGGTTAGATGGTTTAGAATTTACTAATGTGCGTACAAGACAATCTTGTAAGATACTTAATAGAGAAGGGAATAAAATATATTTAGATAAATCGATGTCAGCTTTACTGGACGTTTCTGGTAGTGGTAATTACCTTCAAAATTGGAAAACAAATAATTTAGAAAGGTTATGGATAGGGCCATATAAATACTGGTTATGGATAATTATGATGAACGCTACTAATGCTTCTGGTGCTAGTTGGGGAGATTGGAATCAACAAGTACCTGCAAGTTCTAATGTAGTACCTAGAAAACAAATTAGTTTTGGGGATGTAACAATTACGTCTGGTACAGGAACTTATGGTAGTACTTATAATGAAAGTCTTTATTATGATGGACCTTATGCAAATAAGTGGAATCTAAATTATACAGAACAAGATACAAGTTTTGAGGTTACACAAGATTACGGATTTGGTGCGGCTGAATTTAGTAATGATGGTGCGCTAGTAAGTATGGGTGGACAAATAGGAGATGATTTTGTTTATCAAGGAGATAATATTTTTGATTTAAGTAAATACATTCAAGTAAAAAGCCCACGTTCCGGTGACCCTATGAATATAGGAATAGTTCCTAAACCCGCTAGCGAGTATGGAACATATAAGATTAGAATGTTTTCTGCAAGTGGTAATGAAGCTCAAGGGCCACCATTATTAATTTCTGGTTATAAAGATAAGCTACCAGCTATAAATAAATTAACTACTTCTCCCTTAGTAAATACATTGTCAGAAAAATTTGATATGTATGATTTATCAAAAACCGATGCTAATAGTGTTTTGTTTAAATGGGAAGAAGGGGAATCTGATGATATAATTTATAGACAGTTAATAGTAGATAATAGAAGTATTTTAGATAAATATCATAGAGCCATAGCATACTGGCCTATGAATGAAAATAGTGAT
>TARA_R100000664_G_scaffold34218_1_pt1 | contig 12886 bp, 13 predicted proteins | sample TARA_R100000664 | Tara Oceans TARA_R100000664 (sample SAMEA2622705) | marine metagenome | biome: marine biome (ENVO:00000447); feature: deep chlorophyll maximum layer (ENVO:xxxxxxxx); material: "saline water (ENVO:00002010), including plankton (ENVO:xxxxxxxx)" | depth 115 m | reverse complement strand
CAATATGTTATTGAATCACAACAAAAATAAGGTTGTTGCATCATCATCCTTGCCCAAGATATTCCATCCCATATCCATTGAATACAACAAGTATTCATACTAGTATCGTAACTAACACAACTTATAATTGTGTCATAAGGTAAAGTTGTCGTAGGGTTGTAGTTATTTACTGTGTGAGTTGTAACCATACTATCTTCCCCCAATAAAGTACCATCTGTTGATGTTGTTGCCCAGTAATAGATAAAGTTGTTTATGTTGGGCATTTCCATTTGAAGTTGGCTTTGTGACGAACCTCCTATAACGGACATTGAGTCACATGGGAACCATATTTGTGCTTGTGTTTGTAGTCCAAGCGAAACTAATAATGCTAATAATATTTTTTTCATTTTTATTTTTTTAATTAATTTAATAGTTTTTAACAGAATTATAAATTAAATCTTTTTCTTCTTTATTAAAATTTTCTTCCCCTTCTACAAAAGAAACTCCGTAACCACCTTTATCTTTTTCTCCACTAATTACAAAGTTATGCTCACCATAAGAACCATACACTTCAAAACATTCATAAAGATTATTAGTGTGAGTTTTTAATTTATTGTTAATTATTACTTCTGCCATTTTAAAATTTTTATGCTTTAGAAATTAAATCCCTATAAATTTGTGCTCGTCTTTCAGTCACACGGTCTATGTGATATTTTTGTACATCTTCAAACAGTCTTTCACCTAAATCCGTAATCAAAGACGGATTATTAACTAGTCTTTTGATATGTTGGAACCATTGTTTATGATTTTTAGATTCTGCAATTAACAATGAATTACCTTTTTTATTAAAAGTCCCACCTCTTTCATAAGCGTTAATACAGTCTATTTGGTATGGACCAAAGTCTTGAGCGATTAAAGCTTTTTTATGAAATCCAGCTTCAATAACTTTTAGTTGTGATTTTACTTTATTAAAAGTGTGGTGTTTAAGTGGAGCTAAACTAATATCAAATTTATTATAGTTTTCAGCATAAGTGGTAATAGGTTTTGTCCATACCCTTCTATAAGATGTATCTGTGTCCGAGTATTCCTCCCCAAACTTAAATCTAGAATAAATGTTGTTTTGTTCCCCTTCAATCCACTTGTGATTATCTGTAAATAATTGTTCGTATCTGTACCAAACAGATTCTTTAGGTGTAATATCTCTAGTTTTTTGTTGTCCTGTTTTTTCGTCAATCATAGTTACATTCCCTCTGGTATCAAACCCACAAAGAACAAATTGAATTTTATCTTTTAGTGGTGTTAGTCTACCCGCTACACCTCTTAGATTTTCTAAATCTGCCATGTGAGAAGACCCACCTAACCAACCAATTCTTATTCTATCACTTTCTTCTGGTTTAGGGGTAAATTGTTTTTCTCTCGGGTCTATAGCATTTTCTAAAACAAAAACACTAGGACAAAATCTTTTTATTTCTTGAGCAAATATAGGGGTAGTTGTGACTACGTGTTGAGCTCTTTTTAAGTTTTCAATAATAAGTTCATCCATCTTTCTTTGTTTCACTAACATATAAGCTGGGTGTTCCGAGTTAGGTAACCAATAATCATCAATGTCCATTATAGCAGGAATGCCTAACTTATTAAGTTTTTCGGATACTTGTTGAGATATATTATAGTCTGGATGTAAACTTCTGTGATAATGAATTAAATCATATTTTTTTAAAAAGTTTTCGTCATCTAATTTAGGTTCGTAGTCAATATCCACCCAAAACTCCTCTGGGTATAATTTTTGTAAACATAAATGAGGGTCTACAGAGCGAAATTTAGAAACTCCTGTTCTGTCACTCGGTATTACTAGAATTTTGTATTTAGTCATAGGATTATTTTTCTGTTATGAAAAAGTACAAATAATAAACACATTAGTCAATTAAAAAAGGGGAGACAATGCTCCCCTTTTAAAAAAATATAAGATTAATGTTATTTCTTTTTAACCGTCTTAACAGATTTTATATTCCCTATAAAAATTTTGTTTCCTACTCGTAATTGTAGGTTTTCTTTAATATTACTTTTTTCTACTAGTAAATCATTTTCTGTTATTACCTCTTTTACACATTCTTTTATAACTTTCTTTAAAGAATCATAATTTAAACCTGTGGAAAAATTTTCTGTTATAGGTGGAATTGGAGAATCTTGGGGTGACTCATTTAATGTAGGAGAAGAAAACGACTCAGTTGATTTTAAACTACTATTACTAGTAGCTCTCATATTGTCCACGCTAAAATTTTCAGAGTTCATTTTCTGACTAACTTTTTCTATAAAATCATTAGAAAGGTTAGCAGCACCACCAGCAGCAATTGGGTCCTGAATAGGATTCTCAAGCATTAATTTTTTTATTTCTGGTGGTAAATTAGATTTATTAATAGCTTCTGGATTTAATTTAGAATGTGGTTTTAAATCTAAAGGAGCACTGGGGATTGGGGTATTCGATGGTGGTGGTGTTTTACCTACCACACCTTCTGGTATATTATAAGTTGCTTGAGGTGCTTTAAATTCTTTAAGAGACGTAGCTGTATTTTGAGGTTGTCGTACTCTTTCTTGGGTTCTAGTTTCTTGTGAAGAAACCTGTAGTTTATCGTGTGACATAAAACGCTTAGCGTTTAGTAATGATTGTTGTAATTTATTGTTGTCCATATTTTAAAATTTTGCTATACACCATACTTGGTTCATGCTTTTATCGCCGTTCGGGTTAAAGTTAGGTCTAACTTCATCAAAAGTATCTAGTGTTTGGTCAAAATTTCTTATTCTATCTAACCTAAAAAATCTCCACCCAGGAATTCTTTGTGGTGTATCCGAGGCTCCTTCTCTTTGCCATGCACGTAAAACAGGATTATTTCTTTTAGTGGTTCCCGCTGCTACTGGTTCGATAGTTCTCCAGCCCGGGTCTAGGGTTGTGTCCCCTTCATAGTAAATACTGGTTACAAATCTACTGTTTACAGCTTGACACACATCACTTCGATTCGCAACTTCTAATATTAATGATTTTAGAGTATTTTGAAGTTTCACAATTTTTAAATTTTATTAAGGGGTAAGACCTATAGAGTTGGTATTATCGTCCGATACATTAATATACTGTTCTTTAAAATTAAAAGTATTTGTTTTAATTAAGTCTTTTCTTGTTAAGTTATCGGTTTTAGTTCCCGTTTCTTGGTCATGTACACCTAGAAAGTTAGACGTTCCTCTTCCTTTTTCATCACCATCAGTCATAGCATTCTGGTGTTGTGGTCCATATACATCCTTATCTGGAGCATATGTATTTCTAGGAAAAAGTTTATCTCTTTCACTTTGTGCGATATCTGTTAGTCTTTGACCAGCTGGTTCTTGTTGTGCCATTTCTTTTTATTTTATAAATAGTTTATGATATGTTTTATTTTTTCTATTTGTTCTCTTAAATCAACATTAGGGTTGGGTATTTCTTCTTTTGTTGGCATTAGATTCATTTTCTCGTGTTCTTTATAATGTGTATTAGATAATCCTCCTCTCATTTTATTTTTTCTAGTTGCTGCAGCTCCACTTCTTGTCTGGTCTTCTAGTTTTTTAAATATTTTTTTTCCATACTCCCCACCCGTTAAATGATAAGGCCAAGTATTTTTTTCTACTGTTCTAAAAAAATTATTTATTTTTTTTAAAAGTTCTAAACTAATAACAGGATTTTTAATAATGTTAATAGCTCTTTCATAACCTTCTGTAGTTTTAGGGCCGTTAAATTTTTTTACCGCTCCTTGCATTTTTTTTATGCATTTGGATGGTACCGTAAATTTTCTACCTTTTAATCCTACTTCTGGCATTACTTTAAACCTTTTAAATAATCTAATGGGTCTATACCGTCTACTTCACAAGCTTCTTTAAATTTTTTACCCATTCTACTTAGTATTGGGTTTTCTCCATATAATTCAGTTTCTCCTTTAGTCGATTGTAAACTAGATTCTTTATTTTTTTGTGAGATTATTACCTCTAACATGTCTTTCATTTTTTGTTTACTATCTTTAATTAAAAATTCTTCAGAATCAGGATTTTCTAAATCTTTACCGTAGTCTTGAGAGGCTTTCATTTTAGCTTTGTCTTCCGAATAACCCCTATCTTCAAGGTCATTCACTACTTCATCTGCGGTCATCAAATCGAAATCCTCCACCTCACCAACAGCTGGACCAACATACGCTTCACCCCAATATCTTTTATAATAGTACCCAAACCCATTACCTTTTTGATATCCGGTCTTAACTACATCATCTGTTGTACTACGACTAATCTTATTACTTTTATTAATTCCTAAAGGTACTTTAGAACTAAGCAGCGAACCATCGTAATCAACTAACTCCTCTAATTCTTCTTCTTCTTGAGCTTTAGTTGTCTCCCATTCTTCATGGGACATACCCTCATGAGCTTCATAACACTCACCTTCATGTTCAAACTTTTTCATGTTTCTTTTTTATTATAAATATTATTCACATCAATAAATATTTATAAACAATGGGACCACAGAATTTAAATAACTATTATTTCAATAGATTAGACGCAAAATTAAACTATAGTGCGTATTATGATTTTTTCTTAGCGGCCGATGAAAGGGATTTTAACACCGAAGTTGTTTACTCTCCTTACATCATTGGTGTACAAGGAAATAGTATTTTTACGACTACTGGAGGAAGTTTTGCTTCTGATAAATTAACTATTTGGTTAGACCTTAATAGTACGGGAAGTACACACCAACCTACATTATATTGTAACGATTATTTATCCAATAATACTGTTTTAAGTTTAAGTTATTGGGATGAAGCCAGACCTAACCAACACGATGTAGATTGTAGATGTATCAAATGTGAAACAAAAGGATTTGAACCAGAGGGGTCCTTTGTTGAGTCTATATGTGATATAGGTTTAACTGGTATAGATAATGGTTTAACTTATTATATGAGTGGTAATACCACCATACCTGATTTATGTTTAACTGGGTTTACAAGTTTAACCGCTATGTCGGTTACGGTAACTGCCACAACTGGGGCCAATTGTTTATTAACACCCATATCTTGGTCTCCAAATACACCAGGGGTTATTTCAGGAGAACCTGCAGGTACGTTTAGGTATCCGTGTACCGGAAGTACGAACCCAAGTATATCCGGAGTAACTTCAGCGTCTACCGATAATTTTGGAATTATCAACTCAACTTTAAAAAATAACTATGTAGGGTGTTGTTTCTTTACTGCGGGAACAGCTTATAATGTAACAGTAAAGGATGCGAAGCTTACCCCTCAATTTGGAGCTGGGGTTTTTACAGCGAACACTTTAGTTAATTTAGGTTATACTTCTGCTCCTTGTAAGTTAGAGACTTTAAAACTGTGGAAAAGTATGCCGGAAAAATATAAATACGACCCACTACACTATGATAGAAGATTTAAAGTACATGCGGTAACCGGATATACAGATAACCCCTATAACTATAATATTGTAAGTGTTAGTGGTATTTCAGAAGGATACTATCAACAACTATACGGAGGTTTTTACCAAGGATTTTTTAAACTAGACGATTATCCTTACGAGGTCTCACCTACTAGACCAGAGTGTGGATGGACGACTGAATGTTTATTAAAAATACGGACAGGTTCTACAATTTGTAGTAGGGCTTACAACAATACACTTAACCAAAAGTACCCAAATAACAAAGGATTTTTCTGGTATATAGGTACTAGAGCTGAAAATAAATACCATAATGTCTACTCAGGTGAATGTGGATTAACAACATGTGCACAATTAGACTTTAGTTGTACTGGTTCACCAGTTTATTTAACAGCGTCAGCAAGTACTGTAGTAGATGAAAAATGTTACACACGACGAAGTTATATTACTGCTACCACATATAATTCTGGTATAGACGTATGGAGTAATTCCCTAGGTTTAAGATTAACTGATGATTATAGAATTGGTTACCGTGCTATATATTATACTGGAAATTGTATAACTAGTGGAACTTGTGTAACAGGTCTAACCTACACTAGTGGTTTTACGGTGACGGAAAAATATTCTGACAATATAATTTGTCAATTAACAGGTAGCACCCAGTCTGAACCTTGGATTTTGGTTTCTGCAAGATTTAGGAGAAATTATTGTTATGATAATGAATGTGATTTAGAAAACGAAGGTGGTGTAAATGATTTATTGGAACCTGTGGTACCTGAAACCATTAACTATATTAATACAGCAACTCCAGATTATGGTAACCTATTTAAACCCAAAAAAGACATTAAATTCACTAAAAAGTGGACGGATGAAAGGTGGTTAAGAAAAGGTACCTTAACAATATTTGTTAATGGAAGACCGGTATTTGAAGATGATGACTTTGAAGAAATAATCCCTAGAAGATTGAATACGGACCCACCTAAACAAGTTGGGGTACCATTTAATATGAGTTGGGGTGGTGGTTCTCAAGGACTAATAGAAAACTTAACTTTTATGTCTGGTTGTACGGGAGGGTCTGCGGGACCTAGAGCTAGAACGTGTAGACCTTACACTCAAGACGCTTCAGACTTAAATTTACTAATAGAAGAAAATTTTGCTGGGACTTGGGATGGAGGTATATCTCAAATGAGGTATTATATCGAACCTTTAGGGGCAGATGAGATTATGCATAACTACCTAGTCAATAAGGATAGATATAATTTAATAGATTGTTCTTGTATGAGTACAACTTGTTTACCTGGTAGAACCATTTATTTAACAGAAGGTGATTCTTTAGATATAATACTTGAATATAACAATACAGATGTAACATATACTACTGATGTTCCTCCAGTATGTGTAAATCACCAGAATAATTTAGCTGTAGACAGATTGAATCTATATGTTGACCCGTCTTATACTGGAGTAAAAATGAATAATGCAATAACCGATAATGTTAAGAGTTATATTATGTATAGACATCGTAAATCTACAGGATATGCAGCAGAAGTAGTGACGTTTCCTTTCACATTAACATCTAAAGATATATTAAATGTGTATGTAACTGAAAGAATAACTTGTACAAAAGTAGCTAAAGTTACCATTCTAGGAAATTTGTATAAATAAAAAGATATTTAATAATAAAGGGAAGACATGTCATGTAAGTGTAAAAATATTATTGAAAACTGGGAAGGAGGGGATGTAAATCTTTTAACTACCTTCTTATCTACAGTACAATTTAGTGCTGATACTAGGTTTGATGACATTATGTATTTAAATCTTTCCCCACAAAAGTTTAATGGGGTAAGTCAAATAAATGATGCTCTTACTTTAATGACTTTGGGTTCACATCCTAGTCCTCTGATTTTTAATGATAAATTTAGAATTTTAATTAATTCACAAGTTAATCATGCTGATACTTATGTAATACAGGGTACTATGGAATTAGATGGTGAATTAATGTTAAACCCGTAAAAATATAAAAGTTGAATAAAAAAAGAAAAAATATATAGGAAATGCCAGCAAAAATTAGATTTTACAAAGAGCAAAAAAGTGGTATCTCTACCCCAGCAAGTCCATATGTGACGTTTTTTGCGGGAGCAGATGCTTTAGTCCCAGACGGTACTGGAAACTTAAACCATTTAACCGCGATAGATTCGTCGGGTAATCAATTAGTTATACCTTATTTAGATGAGGAGTTAACCAACGATAGAGGATTAGCTTTTAAAGCTGATGTAGATATGAATGCGTTATTAACCCTTACGTCTATGACTGCATCGGTGATGGGTAGGGTGTATCTAGCATCTACTGGTACAACACAGACATCTCAATATAATACAACAACTACACAAGCAACAGACGCTTTATCATTTGCAGCTTACAATAACCTTTTAGAGGACAATATTGTAATTAGTACTACAGGAATTACCTACATAACAGGTAGTTTACCTACATCAACATATGCAAACACCTACTTTAGTTTAGCTAACGGTTCTGGTGATACCGCAAGTCTTGGTTCATTACCTGATAGTAATGAATATCAGTTTAGACTGTATGACCCTAGTAATTCTCACCAGATAATAATTACACCAACAGGAATGACTCTGGAGATTTCAGGAACATCGGCTTTCCAACTTTCCGCTACTCACGGTTTAATAGGTACTTCTACAACTGGGTCTTTCGGTAATGTTACAGTAGGTGATGTAAACATAAGTTCAACAGGGGATATCACAGGCGCTAATAGTGTTAGTTCAAGTGGATTTACCTTACAAAGTACGGTTTCTCCTCTGCCAAATAGTGGCTTTACGGGACCATCGAGTCAAATTTTAACACAAACTATAGAAGTAACTTCAGCACAAACGGCTACATTAGATTCTTACCATAATAGAATAACATTAATTGAAGCACCGGGAGCTAACGAATTATTAGATGTTATAACAGTGACTGGTAAATTTAATTATTTAGGTAATTTAACTGGTGACCAACCATATTCAGCTAACACTAATGTGTATATAGTTTCTTCTGGTACAACGGCAACTACATATATGCATGAGGGAGCGATGTTCTACTCACCAACATTTTTAAGTGGTCAAACAGGTAATGGTACAGTATATAGTAAATTTATACAACCTCCTTTAACTTCTTTCCAATCAGTAAGTACAGATAAGGCAACTAATTTGAATAATATGGGATTAGGTCAGCCAATCATGATTGCAACTCAAGGAACACCTGACGGACAAGGCTCTCCAGTCGCAAACTACGATAATTTTGCTATAAATGTGGTCTACAGAAAAACCCAATTCTAAATGAGATATGGAATTTTTTATTAGAAAAGATGCTACGGAACCAATACTTAAAATGCAACTCATCCAAGATGGAAGAAACGATTTTCAACACTTTCATGATAAGTTAGCAAATTCTTCTATTGGTTTTTCTATGAAAAGAGAGGATACCGGAGCGTATGTAATTCTAAATAAACCAGCTGGTATTGTAGCAAAAACTAATGTCGACCCTAATTCCCCAATTGAGTATTACATCTATTATCGTTGGCAGTCTTCTGATACTGTGGATGTAGGAAGATACCAAGCACAATTTAATATAACTTTTCTTGACGATGGTTCAGAACTTATTGTTCCGGTTAGGGAAGATTTGTATATTAATATAGACGATAGTTTTGTAAGAAGTAGATGTAAATCTTACTAAAAATATTTGATTTAATACCTTTTTCTTTTTATATTTTTCATAGTGTTAAGTAGAACTCGTGATAATCACGAAGCTAATAGTACAAACGTTAAATAGAAAATATGAAAATTACACAAGAAGAAATACAAAGTTTCCTAGAGGGAGCTGACCCCGAAAAATATATCGTAGCTGTAGAATACGATTACAAATCCAACTCAATTTTTAAAATTAAAGAAGACCCAATAAATGGTAAAAGTATACAAAAAGATAAGTTTGTGCCTTTTGCTTGGGTGGGAAATTTAAAATCCACCAACTTCTATTCCAATAGTAGATTACGTCAACAAGAAGCTATGAGTAAACATGGTATTTTAATTGAAAAATTAGACACTATGGATGATGAAAGATTGGATAGTGGTCAAATGTATATTGTTAAAACCACTAAAACTTATAGAAATTTAGTAAGTTTTTTTAGAGAAGGGGGTTTAAACCCATGGGGACAAGATAATAGAGAGTTAATTACAATTTTAAACCCGGTAGAACAATACCTAATCCAAAAACAAAAAAGATTATTTAAAGGATTTGAAGAATATGAGGAGGTACACCGACTTATGTTTGATATCGAGACCACGGCTTTACGACCACGAGACGGAATGATTTTTTTATTAGGAATGTTAGATAATAGGGGAAATAGTAAAATATTTTATGCTCATGATGACGAATCAGAAAGACAATTAATTAGAGACTTTTTTGACACAATAAATCAAATAAAACCTACAATTATTGGTGGTTACAACTCAGCTTCCTTTGATTGGGATTGGATAGTTCAACGAGCAGAAATTCTTGGTTTGAACGTAAGGGAAATAGCTAAAACTTTAAACCCTAACAGTCCATTTAAAAGAAAAGAATCTTTATTAAAATTAGGAGCAGAAATAGAAGATTACCAAAGTACTGTAATGTGGGGATATAATGTTATTGATGTTGCTCACTCGGTAAGAAGAGCACAAACAATTAATTCTGACATAAAGTCTTGGGGACTTAAGTACATAACAGAGTTTATAGGTGCAAATAGAGATGAAAGGGTATATGTAGATGGGGATAAAATTGCTAGTACTTATGAAGAAAATAAGGAGTTCTTTTTTAACCCAAGAACAGGAAAATATAAATCTACTTCTACGCCTGGATTAGAAAATTTACTACATAGACACCCTAATACTTATGAAGTTATAAATGGGCAAGAACTAATTAAAAAGTATTTGGAGGACGATATAGATGAAACTTTGAGAGTAGATGAACAATTTAATCAAGCTTCTTTTTTACTCGCTACAATGGTACCAACTACATATGAAAGAGTATCTACTATGGGAACAGCGACATTATGGAAAATGTTAATGTTAGCTTGGTCTTATCATAAAGGATTAGCAATACCTAAAAAAGAACAAAAAAGACCTTTTGTTGGTGGTTTATCTAGACTTCTTAAAACTGGTTATTCTAAAAATGTATTAAAGTTAGATTTTAGTTCCCTATATCCATCTATACAATTAGTCCATAATGTATTTCCAGAATGTGATGTTACGGGTGCTATGGAAAGTATGTTAAAATATTTTAGAGATACTAGAATAAAATATAAAAAACTATCGTCGGAGTATTATAATACTGATAAGAAAAAATCCGAGTCTTTTGGTAGAAAGCAATTACCAATTAAAATTTTCATTAACTCTATGTTTGGTTCCTTATCCGCTCCCCAAGTTTTTCCGTGGGGTGATATGGACATGGGTGAAAAAGTAACGTGTACTGGGAGACAATATCTTAGACAGATGGTAAGATTTTTTATGGAAAAAGGTTATGACCCATTAGTAATGGATACGGACGGTGTTAACTTTTCATGTCCACAAGATGTAGAAACCAGAACCTATGTTGGTTTGGGTAATAATGAGTTAGTGGAAAAGGGTAAGGAATATAAAGGTAGTGAAGCGGATGTAGCTGAGTACAATGATTTATATATGAGAGGTGAAATGGGGTTAGATACTGACGGACAATGGCCGTCATGTATAAATGTTTCACGTAAAAACTACGCTTTGCTTACAGATAAAGGAAAAATTAAATTAACTGGAAATACCATTAAATCTAAAACTTTACAACAGTACTTAGTAGATTTTATTGACAAAGGTTTGGTTTTATTATTAAACGGAAAGGGTAAAGAATTTGTGGAGTTTTATTACGAATACCACAATAAAATTTATAGTAAGGAAATACCATTATCTAAAATAGCTAATAAATCTAGAGTTAAATTAACAGTAGAGGAATATAAGGAACGTTCTAAAAAGTTAAATAAAGCTGGAAATCCTATGTCTAGAATGGCACACATGGAATTAGTTTTAAAAGAAAATTTAAGAGTAAATTTAGGTGACACCATACATTATGTTAATAACGGTACAGCTTTATCACATGGTGACGTACAAAGTAAAACTAAAAAAGATGGTACTAAAGAAACCATTTTAAGGTGTTATAGAGTTAAAGAAGCAGATATGACAAATAATCCAGACATGAAAGGTGATTATAATGTTGCGAGGTACGTTAACATCTTTAATAAAAGGGTTGAACCTTTATTGGTTGTTTTTGGTCATGAAGTAAGAGATTCTTTACTCATAAAAAAACCTGAGGATAGACAGTTTTTTACAGAAAAACAATGTGCAATGATTAACGGTGTTTCTAGGAAAGAGGGAGACCAAGACACATTAGAAGAGGTACTAACGATATCTAATGAAGAAATGATTTTTTGGAATAAAATAGATAAGAACCCAGACGAATTCTTAAAGGAATTAGGAATTCTTGATACCGTCTGAAGAAAGTATATACCAATTATTAGAAGTAAAAAGAAGTTCTATACAACTTTCTGGTCCTAATTCTAAACTACCCCAGTTATCATCGATTAAGCCTGTTTTTGTTTCCACCATACATTCAACCATAGATTTTATGTAAACTTTGTAACCCTCTGTACCTTCAAGAGTTAAAATAGTATCTGCACCTTTTACTATTATATAATCTTCTTTATTAGTTGTGTAATTTGTTGTTGTTATTTTTGTTACAGATTCTTTTTCCGAAGCTCCAGACCATCCCTCAAGTAACCCATTTTTTAACAATCCAATTAATCCTACAGCAATAAGTTTATATTTTACACCATCTGGTCTACCATCAATATCGTAATTAACAAAATCTTTTAAACCCATCGCGTCCATTTCTTCCGCTATTAACCCTATACTCCCTTGTCTATTATGGTTCCATTTAAATCTTTTAGGGACAGCTTGTAATAATTTAGCGTAAGCATCAAACTCTAAATCTTCTATATCGTGTTTATATCTTAAAGATGATGAATGTTTTGTTACTTCACCAGTTGTTGTGTTTAATTGTAAATCTAAATTATCCGCTGTTGGAATTTGATTTGGGTTTATTTGTACTGAAGAAGCCCATGTATTTAAGTCCGGGTGTTGATTTATTGCTACCACAACTGTACTTCCTGTGGTAGCACTTACGGTAAAATTGTAAGTATTAGCACTATACCAATTCGCTCTTAAGTTATCACCAATGTTTGTAGAACCAGACATAGTTGCGGTCGTACATCTATTTTGATATATTTGTCTAGAAAAATCTGCTTTAGTTCTTAAACCTTTTTGTCCTGTATAATCGTATCCCATATTATATTACGTTATAAGGGTCCTGAAAAGGACGATATGTTAATGCTTTA
>TARA_R100000664_G_C2759916_1_pt1 | contig 12904 bp, 21 predicted proteins | sample TARA_R100000664 | Tara Oceans TARA_R100000664 (sample SAMEA2622705) | marine metagenome | biome: marine biome (ENVO:00000447); feature: deep chlorophyll maximum layer (ENVO:xxxxxxxx); material: "saline water (ENVO:00002010), including plankton (ENVO:xxxxxxxx)" | depth 115 m | reverse complement strand
TACCATCGGGTTCGTCGGTTTCTTTTTCGATTACGTGGGACAATTTAGGCTTGCCGTTCTCTTGCATTACGTTTTCATAAATGTTAACCACTCCGTTTTGGAATGATTTTACGAAGAATGAAGAGGTATATGCAAACGGAGATTTCGAACCAATACCAAAACCACCTACGTCTACAGAACCATCGCTTTTCGTAGATTTACCATATACGCGAAAAATACGAAATACATCATCATACGACATCCCCTTGCCGAAGTCACGAAAGCGAATCTGTGAGTCGAAATCAGTAGGGAAAATGATCTTGAAAGGCTTTTCTGGGCACCCAGCATCACGATGAGCATCAAACATGTTGGTGCACACTTCGCGCACTACTGCTTGGTGTGGGTTGCTGTAAATTGAGCTTGAAAAGATACTGAAAAGTTGACCACCTTCGTCGTTGAGAGTATATTCCTCTTCGCGCTTTTTGACTCGACCTTTGGTGATGATTTTTTCTTGAGTAGTATTGATACGCATGTGTTAATCCCTCATTGCGTTAGTGTTTAGTATGAGGGAATTATATACCATACAAGACTTATTAGTCAATAGGGGTTACAGTAAATTTTGTTCCAAGGTGGGTTAATTTTTTCTATTAATTCCTTTTCGACCTGTTCGTGCGATTCACATTCCAAACAATAAAACTCCACTTGCTTTCCTCCGCGAACAGCGGTTTCTAGATATTTAGTTTTTCGTTTGTTGGATATCCAAGCATTCTTCCAATACTTAGCATTTCGATATGTATGAACTCTGACACCGAAGTCATTAGTTTTCCCAATGTATTTCACTTTACCGTCTATCGATATCGCGTAAACAATATCAGTGAATTCGCCTCTGGAAACATTGAAAGATAATCGGTTTTTGTCACATAAAGAAGGGCTATCCATATATCGGAAGCCCACATCTCTACGTAGATATTCTATACTACACATCAGTCATAACACCGCTAGTATACATTAGAATCATGCCGATTATATAACTATACAGCGCAAAATATCTAACCAGTCTTTTCTTGTTTAAATTTTTCATACTTGTCATATGAATGAGAGTAAAAACCGATGCTGATACTAATACCACTCCACCGATAAGCAAAAATTTGGTTAATGTTTCCATCTTGATTTCCTTCTTAAATGTGGCGGTTCTCTCGGCGTTTGCCTAACTCCCGTACATACGTGTTAAGTAACGGAATAAAAGCAAACATATACAAATACTTACTTGGTTTGTACCCTTGTGCGATGTGATTAAAACGACCCTCTATAGCCGCCTCAAAACACCAACTAATCGACACTATATAATCAAACAACAAAACAATAACTACTATTACTAAAAGCTTATCCATTTCCATTTCCTTTATATTGTAAAAATACCACTATACCAGTTATGTTTTACTCTGTATAGTACTCTCTAGTCATAATTTCGAAATTACCAGATATGCTAGGGTCTTCATGGTTGGATACTACCGAGTCAAAAGCCAAGTAATCTTGTAGCGTAGGCTTGGTGTCTGGGGTGAAAAGATATACCAGTTGGTCATTAATAAAGTACCCAACTCTATGAGGGGATTTTACGTTTTGCATGTTATCTCCACTATTAACGGATATCTCATTTTACTTTTTCAAAGTGTGGTGCATCAATAAACGGTTTTTCGCCTTTCTTTTTCTTGGCTTGTTTGTACTCGTTGATACTTCTTTTAGGGTCATCTATGGAACGCAACTTTTTCCAGCAACCACCCCATCTTATTTCAAGATCAGGGTATTTTTCGTTTCTTAATTTTTCCTGTGCTTTTTTAAATGCTTCCACAATAGGGAAATAATAACGGTAATCCCAAACAGCTTTACCATCGACATAAGCAAAAACGTCTACTGCCAATCCATCTAAGTGTTTAGATTTCAGTGTTTGGGTTTTGCCCTCATCCAATAATTTCTTTTGTCTTTCTAAAGAACGTAGACCTTCAGAAACACCGAAATCAACTTCTGAATAAGAAATTGCTAACTTAACCAATTCCGCAATTTCTTTATCTACTCCTTCAAGGTTTTTTAAGCTGTTATTAGAAAATTTAAATTTGTTTATTGGTTTCGGTAAGTTGTCTAATTGTTGATTCGAGGGTTGTGACTCTTTTTTCGAGCTTTGCAACGACCCGAAACAACTCACGATTTTTCCTTTTAGACAGTTTATAATTTTCATATTCACCTCTATTAGTATTTGAATTTGTGCCCCTTGCTGGATTCGAACCAGCGACCAATCGATTATGAGTCGAACGCTCTACACGCTGAGCTAAAGGGGCTTAATCTGAACGCAATGTTTAACAGGTGGTTGCTGGTACTCGACCTAAATAAGATCCTTATCCAGCTTATCTGCCCCAACGGTCAGAGGTCTTACAAAGTAGGCACGGTTAGGTAGCGGATAGACAGGTAGTGCCATTATTCCTATCTATCAAAGGCGAATAATAAATTCACCAATAAACCTGCTTTACTATTTACTGCTCGTTTTTACATTCCAATTCATCTAATACCACCAAGTATGAGAAACGACTTAGTAGCACAAAAATCATAGTCAAAACGATATTAACGTCTGACGGTACTCCATAAGTAAGCAACAACAAACCTATTCCAGAAAGTAAGACGGTAAACACCGAATTCACTCGTTCGCTCAATATAGAGTATTCCTTATCGTTATCCACGACCTGTGATGTGTTTTTCACTCTCAGTGGAGATACGAAAACGTTTGATACTGTTAATGTCACAATACCCATGACGAGTGTTACTTCTGGGAAGAATCCCTTCTCTGCCGCAGAATAAAGCAACAGTGATATAACTTCAACCACGATTATCCACTTAAAACAAGACTTAGCATTATCCACGATATAGTTGCTCAAAAATGGAACGAAAATGAAAAGACCTAGTACTGGTATCATATAATCTTTTACAATCAGTCCGTCGTCTCCAAATTGATCAATAATCAATCTTATAGTTATCGCTATTAAAAATATATTAGTAGACTTAGTGAAAAATTGATATGCTAGATAATATTTTCTCAATCTAGAGAGTTCTTTTAATTGCGATAACATTTATTTTCCCTTTATACAAAACGCATTATATGTGGCAGAGGTGGAGGGATTCGAACCCCCGACCGTGTGCTTATATTTTTGGGATACAGTTGGCTTTTTTGCATCCATCTCGGTAAGATTTTGCATCAAAAACTCCATTCTTAGTATATTTAATTAAAGATGACATAGATATACCTGTGGAATGTGTTGCTTCTCTTAATGTTGAATACTCAACTCCCTCAACTTTCCAACTACTTCTGCTTTCTAAGCTAGCTGTAAGGTGTTGTTCACTGGAATCATGCCAGTTGTCCTTGTGCGTTCCAGATAAAAGATGTTCTGGATTGCAACACTTAGGATTATGGCATTTATGCCTAATCACTTCAGACGACTTAATCTCCCCATAAGTACAGACATACGCGTACCTGTGAGCTAGCCAATATGTCTTATTTTCAGTTAATTGACCATACCCAGCACTATTACAGCTTCTTTTCCACTCCCAACAACCTGTGTCAGTCTGTACTGTATTGTTAATAATACGTTGTATATCCAAAAATAAAACCTATAAATATGGCAGACGATGGAGGAATCGAACCTCTCAGCTCCTTCCGACTTTTATTATGCTACCAGCTTAGAAGGCTGGTGTCGGTACATCGCCCTAAATTTTTACGTGATGCTCTATCCAACTGAGCTACACCCCCACAATAATATGAACGCACTCAAGATATAAGTAAGGTCTGAATTTAAAAATTCTCTCAAGTGCGCTCATATTATTGTTCTCTCTTATGACTAACGGTGGAGAGAACTATCACCGTGATAGCTAAGTACTAGTCAATATACTACCTGCGTCATTGGTACTATTTATCACCGTCAGACTTAATGAAATCTGGGTAATACCGATCTTTGCCAACCGTTTCTACCATTACACTAATAGGGTTCATTTCGCCAGTCAACACCGATTTACAGATACTTGGGCTGAACCCACTTACCAAACACATACCAGATTCATCAGAACGAACTGGGAAGTTCTCGGTTTGTTTTATATCTACTCGCCAGAATACCACATCTGGAAGTTCATAGCCAGAATCTTTATACTTCTTACGAATAGATGCACTGAGTGTAGTACCTTTAACAGCACGATCGAACTCCATATCGCTTATAATCAATACCTTCGTTGGCATCTCTTCTGGGCTTACATTGTTTTTTATAGCACTGTTAACGATGCTGTCGAAAACTAATTCTAGATTAGTAGAATACCCCCAGTCTGCGTTAGATACCGAATTGTAGCGCTGTTTTAAAGTCTTTCCTTTAATTAGCTGAACTGATGGGCGTTCACTAAAAGTAATAAAACTATCTTTGAAAGCTCCATTGTTCTTTTCAGCCACATAAAGACCTAGACTAACAGCCACATCAACACAACGCAGAGTAGGATTACCACCTACTGGACAGAACATAGAACCAGATGTATCTACAACTGAGATAATACGCTCGTCGGTGCCTTCTAAGTAATTAGGCAAAGCATCCCATTGCGCTGACGCTACATCCGCATTACCAGTCACGAGCGATTTAACAATGTCGTAAGGATAAACCGCGCCAGCATTAATTTTCGTGTCACCAGATTTTAACTTCTCGATGTACGCCATGTAACGATGTTCGTCGTGTCGCATAAATGTTTTTTGATATCTTGCTGATGCCAACGATGGAAGTTTGTCATATTCGATAGATGACCATTGGTTGTTGCTCATCTTCTGTTCAACCGTGTCAGAATGTGCACTCATCATTTTGCGGTACTGTTTACTAGTCAGCCCCATATGTTTGCGAAATTTGATCGCAATATCACGTTTTGCTGATTTTTCACGAGGTGCCCATTTCGCGGCAAGTGCGTTTCCAGATTTAATTGCGTTTTGGTAATAGTCGAACATTTCTGATTCCAACGTTGTACCAACAAACACAAAAAGATTATCCCATCGTGTTAGTTCCACAATACGATTGAAGAATGACAACGGAATTACTTCTACATAATCCATAATACGAGTAATATACGTTTTAAATACATTACGCTCACCTGCACCACCACGAACATCACCAGCCCATAACAAAGTGGCTATAGCCAATTCTGGGTCATATGACATAGCTCGGCTGAAAAGATGAGAAATGCCTTCTGGATTGTTACGGCTAGCTCCAATAGAGAAAAACAGATCTAAACACGGGTTTGATGTAGATGCGTGTGTAACTGCGCCATTCAATGTGCGTGATGAGTTTTCAGTCATAGCATTTAATAAACTGTTCATAATATCTCCTTCGGGGCGACATGTTGTGGTATCAATCCAAAATTATTGCGGAAGTCGCCCAAACTTTTATCAAAAAAAAAATGCTTCGGACAGGGCGCGTCTAACGTAGTTTGATTAAAAGTCAAATGTTAAAGTGTTTGCTGTAAGCGCCCTCTCCGAAGCATTTCAATAACTTCTTCGAGTATTATTTCATATTACGAATCAGATTGCAAATCGTTTTCTAATAAATTTAATCTAAGTTCTAAAATTGTTCGGTATGACTTCATCGTGTCTAACTGAACAATTAGTAAGTGTTGATGATTCTCACCCATAGAATCCCATACGTCAGAGCCACTTAAGATGAATTTCTCCAGCTTATCAATTTTTTCTTCAAGCTCTAACTTTTCTCGTAAAACTAGGTTTGTCACGTTAACTCTATTATCACTCATAGGAATCCCCATTTCGATACCTTTTGTTAATATGGCGGAGAGGGCTGGATTCGAACCAGCGACACACGGCTTAGAAGGCTGTTATTTATGCTGTAGCCATACTTGGCAGTATGAACAAATACGTTGCTCTAACCAGACTGAGCTACCTCTCCAAAATAATATAGGTTGCGGTGCATTAATATCATGAAACAACGGTGTGTAACAATGTATCAATTTGTAAGCATCACACCAAAAATACACCGCAACCTATATTATCTCCAAATTTTGTTATGCGTTTTATTATACTACTTTAATTTACATTTGCAACAACTTTTGAAAAAAAAGTATTGTTAAATTATCTTTTAAGTGCTGGACGGTTGCCCAGCACTTTTTCAGAGGTTAATATTAGTAATCTAAACCATTGCCTTCGTCACCGAATCCCCAGCTATCTGAAGCATTATAACGGGTACGAGACATTTCTTCGACTACTACCTTAGCGGAGCCATTTTCATAAACCATTTTGTTACCGCGAATACCAGTCAAATGAGCTTGACCGAAGTACATATTTGACTCGACTGTTTCTTTTTTACGGAATTCTTCGAAATCATCATACTTGCAGTAATCGTCGTAATCTCGATTATAAAACTCTTCTTCGTTTTTAACAATTTTGTTAAATAACGGGTTCGGTTTAGAAACTCGTAATGTGACATCGCCATTACGGTCAGTCTCTGCTAACTCATTAACCAACGTAACCCCAGATTCTTTCTGCTTGTTTTCAAACTCAATGACACGGCATTGTACTTTGTCAAAGCTACTGAGTTTAGGAACGTTGAGTACATCAGTCAACTCTTCTAACTCCATAGACGGATTTTGCTTCCATTCAAAAATGATCTCACTGATCATATCAAATGTACAACGGTTTCGAATGTTGTATGTACGCAACATTTCTGTTTTTTGGTTACCAAGACCGTTCTCTTCTGCTAATTGCATGACCGTTTTGTCTTCCAAACCGTCGTAACGATAGATGTAACGGATACGGCTAGGGCGGTCACGAAAATACTGAGAAAGTAAATGGTCGTTATTATCGATAACGATCGTCAACCGCTTGGAGTTGTTAGTACCGCTAAAGAAAGTCAGCATGTTATCTTGGCGATCTTGAGCCGCACGGTACTCATTGCCATCTTCCGACTTTGACAAGTGCTTTAAAAATTCATCAAAAATAACAACACTGTCACCGATACTATTCAGAAAGTCCAGATAGTCTGGGTGCGTTGAGAAAGTTCCAGATACATCAATCACTGGGTATCCTTCCGAGATTGCGCGATTTGCTAACATATTCGCTAACAATGTTTTACCTGCGCCTTTCTTACCAAAAAGAGCTACACCGACTGACTCGCTCTTAATGTTGTACATATCCCAAACGCGCTCACAGCGACTTGGTGCATCACCGTAAACTTTTTCAGGCATAGTTACAGTATCAGAAATTAACACTAAATAAAAATTACCAAAGGGGTCTTGGTCTACTTTATAATACCCTGCTGGAACCTTTTCAATCTCAGCACCAACTGGTCGTGTGTAAGTAAAAATCTTATCGCCCATCTGACGAAATAAACGTTGAATGCTACCTTTTTCATTGCTCATATCGAGTTTCCCATTTTTTGATAAAAAGAACCCTACCCTTTACCTAGAGGGTAGGAAACTAGGTTACTATTCCATTGCGTGAGTCTTGTATGCTAGTAACAGCACGTTTTGTGTAATTTTGCCCGAATTGACACAAATACTAACAGTCCAAAAGGACTGGGCAAGTTTCATTAGAACACAACATGGTGTTCGTATTTGAATATCGTCTAAAAGGTCAAACGGCTAAACCCAAAATGTTTAACTTATCCAATAGACATAAATCGCAGTATTAACCAAAAAGACGATATTCAAATACGACCTCCCCGAAGGGAGGAAGAACTATTTGATAAGAAGGCGTTACCCTCCCTAGCTTATCGTTTCTTAGGCGACTGCTAGAAATTGATCATCGTTTGCATTTATAACGATTATCGCATAGTTGCTAGGCGACGACTCCTAACGACTAATGATGTGAATTATTTCACATCAGAGATAAGATTGCAATATCAACTAATAGGTTATAAAAATATAAAGCTTAAAGCTATCGGCATAAGCCGTACAATCTCATCTCTGATATGCCCTCCCGAGAGGTAGAGCGAGAAGCACATCAGGATTTTAACAAGTTTACTCTTGTAGGGATTTATTAAAGACCTTTGGCACGTCGTGTTTTATTATATCCACGAACGTATTTAGATCCACTATTGAGTTGCGATTTGGCATGTTCTGGATATTGGCTCAGAAACACATGATCAAATGCACCTTTGCGATCTTTAGACCAGTCTTTACCTTTTTTAGCCATTGTTACTTTCCTTTGTTTCGTTTGTTTATCTTGTGTCTATTATACTGAATGATATTTTTCAGTCAAGCTATTTTAATAATTTTCTTCAAAAATCTTACGAAGCATGCCACGGTCTACTATTTTTTCAAAAAGACCATCACGCTTGTCTTCTGATACACGCTTCATCAAATGTTTAACCTCGGTGATGGATTCATCCTCACCTACGATTGAATTCACGTAAGAATTATGCCATTCCAAACTATAAGTCTGCGGTACGAACGTGTTTAGATATTCTTTCTCTTGCTCGTCTAACAGTTTCTCAGAAGTTGTTTTTAGCATACGAATAGTATCGTCTTCGCTTAAATCTTCTAGGCGTGTTGAGCGCTCAAGTTCGCCTAAAAAGTATGTTAGTAATTTAGAGCGCATTTTAGACACCGCAGATTTGTCCACGGCATAATTTTTACGCTCTTTCAATTGCTCATTTTTAATTTTTGCTAGTAATTTATTCATCGCAAATTTCTCTCTAATTGTGGTAGTTCATAACCATGAGTTCTACAGTTTCTTGGTCTGACTTAAAATAACTAGAGTTACTATAAGAGCCATTCAACTGCGAAACCTCCAAATTTCTGTCGTTAATAAACTTATCCAAACCGTCGTTATGATTGCCTCGATTGCGTAGGGTTGATGTTAACATCCATCTAACACCACTATCTGAAAGTTTATCTAACCACTCGTATAACTCCATATCGTTATTTTTACTCCACTTAGTGTTATACGTCGCACTAGTGTTGCTATAAGGAGGATCAACAAAAACGAAGTCAGTTTCTGGAATTATGCTATCTACAGAATTTTTGTAATCTTGGCACATTATACCTATGAGCTTGTTTTTGTATAAATCCCTAGCCGCTCTTTGTGGTTCTAGATTGAAATTGTTTCTCTTCCCATACGGCAAATTAAACCCAGATTTTTTGCTAAATCTCATTTGATTATTAAAAGACCTAGCAATTAAACAAAACAACATGGGGTAAATTTTACCACCGCATTTTGTTTTTCTGGCTACATTGTAATCTTCTTTCAATTGCAGATACCCTGCTTCGTCATCAGGGTATAAAGTATTGCATAAATTAGCTTCATCCTCAAATGTACTGGTTGATAACATATAGAAAAGTAAGCCAGTCACATTCGAGTCAAAATCGTTAAGGATAGCTTTTTCAGCTATCCCATGTTGCAATGCATTGATACTAACGACCCCAGAACCACAAAATGGTTCAAAAATACAATTGATGTCTTTTGGTAATTTTTCAAACATCTCTGGAAGTCTTTTAAATTTATGACCAGTGTAATGAAAAATTGGTGGAATCGCCATATCCAGATGCATATTATTGTTCTCCCAAAAACCAAGCCACAGTATCTACAAACCTGTCAGCAAAATCATCCAACTCGCCTTGTTTGTTCTCGCCAATATATCTGGTAATCTCTGGGTAATTTAAAATCCAATCTCGGCTGTCATTTTCAAAGCTACATCCTTCTTTTTCCCACTGCAAAATCAAGATGCTCTCTGCACCGAATCGGTCTATCAATGGCAACACTTCCTCTTCAAAACCACCATCAGGAATTAAATATAGCGATGGAACCGCATGGTTATTAGACTCGATATGCTGAACAACTTTATCCCCAAAGAATTTCTCACCATGCACTGGCTTAACCCATTCTTCAGAAATTTTAATAAGATACTGACGTTGAGATAATCCACCCAACTTATCCCACGGGGTGTCTTTATCTTTCGTGTATCGTAAATTCCATTCTTCCAAAGGTATCCCAGACACACATAAAGCTATTTTGATAAGCTCTTCCTTAAATGATGCGGTCGTTACGTTATACTTACCGAATCGATTCATACCACAATAGCGATAGTCGTATGATATTTTATCCGCAACTGTATCCTTTCCAGCTTTAGGTGGTGCATTTTCGATTACAATTTTTACGTCAAGATTATTCATGTCTTTCTCCATATGAATTTTGATCAGCACGTGTTATGGCATCTCTGACTATAATTATAGTCTGTATCTCGATGTCATAGTCACCGCTGTGGCTTAGAGACCCCAATTCTTCCAACGAAGGACTGGAATCTAAATAGACTAATTGTTCAGGTCGCCAACAATCCAAAATAATACTCCAAATACTACAAGGAGAAACATGATAATCGAAACACTCACAACTGTAAAGGTAAAACTTTTCCAGATACTACCATAGTGCCGCTCCACCCATTTTTCTCCGCTTTGAGTCGAGCATCCATCGCGTTAGTTAAATTAAACCGCAAAGGGCGTTCTAGCTTAACGCCAGAGATATTAGTGACAGTTACGTTCACCATAGATTATTCTCCGAGGAAGGTTTCAATTTTTCGTTCTAGCCAATGATCGTGTGTTATGACCACACCATTACTACGTACTTCTATAGTTTTAGACGGAATTTCAACTGGATCAGTTGAACCATCATTAGGTGGTAATGTTTCATTAATACTAATAATAAGAGTGTTAGTATCATCAGCGCGGCATTTAGCAACCATACGGCTAGGTTCTAAAAGCACCATTAAAAATTTAGTTAATTTTCTACCACGCATATGATCAAAAGACCCAAAAATCATTCTACTGCGATCGTCCGAAAAGGTTAACTTCATTTCAGTTCCTCCTAAATAGCATCCGTATTTGTTTGGTGAATTATTACACTCGGAACACCATTGACTTCTACTGTCAGTTGCTTTCTAAGCGCTTCAAATTGCTCTTCATCTATACTGACCGCTGTGAATATACTAACTGTCAATAAAACGCCACTGTCGATGTTTCTGGCTGTTTCTATTTGATGTTTGTCGATTATCCCAGTGCCATCCTCTAATTCCAAATGGATGTCTTTGGTATCCGAATTGTCTGTATGATGTATGGTGATAAACCAAGAGCTTGAGCGCATAGTGTTACCCTTACTCGATCTTGTGCGTAACGCGAATTAGGTTGATAGCGATATTACAGTCGCTAGAACAATCAACTCCCTTCATCGCCGTTTGTGTAATTGGTATTCCAATTCGATGTGTCGTAGATGCAACTATTCGCATCGCGGTGTTGAAAGAAACTCCATTCTTCATTTCCAAAATGATTGACTCGCCACTTTGAATGCTACGTAGTTTTTCAGTAAGGTTTCGAACATAAAAAAATTTAGATATTTTATCCATAACCGCCCTCTACGTTATCGGGAACCGACAACACTGTCTTCATCTGCATCAACCCAAACATGATTTGGAAAAACCGACATATGTGATTTGTCACTGAGAACCACTCGTGGTTCGCCTTCGTGGACGTGAAGCACACCAGACACCTTGCAAATAGCTTCATATTCATTTCCACTGGAACTGTTAATTATGTTGACAAGGATGTCATCACCGACGCGTGGAATTGTTTTGAACTTCATTTTCTTGACGTAGAACAATTGCAACGTGTCTGTAGTTTTATTCGCGTTTTTGGCGTATACGTAAGCTGTCACCATATCAATCTTTCTCCATCTCGAATACATTTCTCAAAATTTCATTTGCCGCTCGTACGTCATTAGCAAATTTTTGCGCTAGATATGGCAAGTTAACATGAACAAAGGTTTTCTTGCCAGTATAGTTATAACGGAACCCGAATACAAACGCTTCAGATTTATCATGACCGTAAGTATGTTTCAATAAGGAAATGTTACGCTCATTAAGACAACGCTCCATTTCTTCCTTATTTTCTGCTTCGTCTGTCAAAAACAAGTAAGCTGTATTGATATGTAGCCGTTCTGAGGCTGGAAACATATACTCAAATTGCTCAGCGCCTTTTAAAGCGTTTGCTAGCATACTTACAAACTGACGTACTAAGTATTTCTTATCCATATTCATCTCCAAAAAGTTCACCGACCAAAATCCACTGAAATATAGATTTTGGTCGGTGAACTCAATACTATTAGACTGAGTTCACCTAGCTCCAATCGATGCTCATCAAGTTCGCTTAATTCTTAATGAGCCTCATCTATCTGCCGTCAACAACTACTATTTCGATGAGTAAAATAGCAATCTCTGGCGCATTTATCTTATCTTGTGTATTAATTATTGCCCCGTCAGGGCGGGTCTTTGTTATGCGTCATACCGACACCAGTCTTCACATTAAAAGATACAACGGGCACCGCCTGTAAATTAGTATAAGCGCCCACCTGTTTATTAAACTCGAATCCACTACAACCGAATAAAAAATTCAAGTCTAATAAATCATAGCCGATGGATAATGTATTACAACCACCGCTAAATATCATCGCACCGCACAAGACAATGTTATTTTTAGATATCATAAATAACCTACCTTATAACTAGTAAACCATCCCGAGTTCTTCTACATCGTTTTTGAACTCCTGCATCAATGCAGGTAGACGATTCATCAGTGCGTCAGTGTCCTGTAACTGTTCGAGAGTAGCATCCTCCCATATAGCACTTTTTCTAGCCGCCTCTAAATTCGGTTCTTTACCTTCACCGATTCGACACCACGGGGTATAGACTAAACCTGCAACTTCACATACTGGTTCTTCATCGGAAGAGATGGTGTTATCAATACCGCCAACTCTAGCATCCTCATACTTTCCGTTTACTAACGCAGAAAGTCGCCACATCGGTTTTTTAGTACGACCGTTAATGATTTGTCGCTTTTCGCCTTTACGCAAGCCGTGACAATCCTT
>TARA_R100000664_G_scaffold16438_1_pt1 | contig 13069 bp, 10 predicted proteins | sample TARA_R100000664 | Tara Oceans TARA_R100000664 (sample SAMEA2622705) | marine metagenome | biome: marine biome (ENVO:00000447); feature: deep chlorophyll maximum layer (ENVO:xxxxxxxx); material: "saline water (ENVO:00002010), including plankton (ENVO:xxxxxxxx)" | depth 115 m | reverse complement strand
CATAGGTCTGGATCCGAATGCAGGAGCCAGATCACTGGGCTTGGCTACCAATGTCTACAACAATCAATTTCAGGATTATATGCAGCAGAGCTCTATGGCCGGCGATATGTTGGGAGCAGTTGCCGGCTTAGGGATGGGGGCGATGACCGGGGGGCTGCTGGGAACGATTGGAGGCAAGTTTGGAAAGGGAGCACTTAAAGGCATAGGAGGAACAGGATAATATTATGGGGATGAGCGGAAAAACATTTTTATCAGCCTTTCAGGTTGGGTCCAAAATTGTCCCTGACGCAATAGAGGGGTCAATACGCAGGGGCAAACTGGATGCCGAGAAGGTGGCTCTGGAGCTTCAAAACAAGGTTAAGCAGCGGGAAGAAGACAGGCGGCTTGAGGCGATTCGCAGCAAGGAGATGGCGATTGATGAGCTTACCTCAATCAACGATCTGGAAAGTCCAGATGCAGGGGATGATGTAAAAAAGATTTTAGACAGCCACCTTTTCGGGATGTCTCAAAACAAGGACGTGCTCAATAGCTTTATGACCGACTTAAAGCTATTGGATGATTACAATGGTTTTTCTGGAACGATCAAGGACGACATAAAGCAGAGGGCTATTGTGAGGGGCTGGGCGAATCAACACCCTCTTGATGCGGCAAGCCTTCCTAAAACGTCTAACGGCAACATCGATTACAACGCTCTCACTCCTGATCAGCAAGAGGAGATTAAAAAGTGGTATTACGAAAAAGAGCGATTTGCCGAGGCAAGAGCCAAGGCGAAAATGCCGTACTCCACACAGATGGCCCTTTACGGGATGACCAATGATGATCGCGACTATTTGACCGGCTCATTGGAGAAGCTGAAAAAGGAGAAAACCGTTACTCAATATATTGAGGCACGGCAGAACTTTGATCAGATTAAGACACTGGTAGACCGAGCTGTTTCCGAAAACAGGGAGCTAGGGGGATCTGCTGATATAGCAATTATATTTAGCTTTATGAAGGCACTTGATCCTCAGTCTGTTGTAAGAGAGGGAGAATTTGCCACAGCCCAGAATGCTGGCGGAGTGATTGAGCCGATTAGGGAGTTAAACAATAAGATCATAGGGGGGTCCCTTTTATCCAAAGAGTTGCGTGATTCGTTTATTGATGCAGCTCGTGATGCTGTTGACGGTAAGAAGGATCAAGCTGTTTCAACGATAAGCACCTACACAAAAGACGCTAAAAACATTCTAGGGACAAGAGTCCCAGATATTGATCGGTTTTATAAAAATCTCCTTGAGCAAGTAGAGAGCCCACTTGTTTCTATAGATGCCTCCTCAAAGCCGCATGTTAAAACTGTAGTCTCAGGTAGTATCGGCCCTTTCCTGAACAAGGAAGAGGCTGAGGTTTATATCGAGGATCTTATCAGGAAAGGCGAGAAGCTGCCGACTGCGGTTAAGATAAAGGATAAATCGAAAGAGCGAGGATATAAGCTGATGCGGGTACCGGCGGCTGAAGCCGTGAACAAAAAAACGGATGAGCAGCCTTCTCAGGCAAGTTTGACTCAAAGCATTGACGATCTTAACAAGAGAAAGGTCGAGATAGATGCGGAGCTGCAAAGGTATAAGGGCAGCACAGTCCCTACAGAGCGTGAGGATCAACTTAAATCAGAGCTGGTTGAAGTTGAGGCGGCAATTCGGAATCTAAGCCAAGCCAAGCAACCCTAATGCCTCAGCAAATCAAAAGAAGGGATCTCGGTACCGGCCCCTTTGTTGAGGTCAAGGAGGAGGTTATTGGGGAGGAGATCCCGACCAACTTCATAGGGGAGGAAATTCCAGCAGATCAGTGGGAGGAAGACGAGGAGGGGAATGTCATTATTTCCCCGGCTCTTTCCTTTCCAGCAGGTCAGGGCCTTGGAGGACTTGAAGGCGGCTGGATTGGTGAAGAGATTACTCAGGACGGTCTGCCTAAATACAAGGACGGCATTTTTACCTACGAAGGATTTAGGGAGTGGGAGGATGAAGAGCGTAAGGCTGGGCGTGACGGCTTTTGGCACTGGTTGACGGTTACCCTCCCAGAAGGATCGAAAGAGGCTTTCAGCTACCTCTACGGCGGCACAAAGGAGATGCCTGACAAGTTCAAGGAGGACCCCCTGAAGGCAATGGCGATTTTCCCAGAGGCAGCATTGTCAGCCGGTGAAGGGTGGGGAGATATAGCTTCCGGGGCTGTTGATCTGGCAAAGCGTCCGTTTAGGACTTCCTACGAAAACGCAGAAGCTCGCTATGATCGCTACAAAAAATTTGCTGAACGCACAAAGAGAATCTTGGAGGAAAGAAAGAGCCGTGTGGGGGATGCAATCAGGGCTTTTGGATATCTGACAGACAGCGACCTGAAGGATTACGCCTCTTCTTATGATGAAGGTATCAATCCTGCGTCTGCTGATGCCCTTGGGATGATAATGTCACCGGACACGCTTTTCGGTGGATCACTTTACAGGACGGGTGCCAGACTTGCCGGCAAGCCTGCGACACAGGCCAACAAGGCACTCAATAACGCACTTAAAGGCATCAACCAAGGCACAGGCAAAAAGTTCCTGAACGTGGCCAAGGAGGTGATGAAGAGACCTGTGACGGCCACAGCGGAAGGACTTGGCAAGGCTACTGCAGGGGTGGGCCGTGTTATTGAGGGGGTTGGTGAAAAGGTTTCCGCCTTGGGAGCTCCGGGGAGAATAGGGGAAAACTTTCCCCAGTTGGTAAAGGGAGCCGGTGAAATGGTGAAACTTCCCGGCACCACCTTAAAAAGTAAGGGCCAGATTGTTTCTGTAATAGGAGAAGCTGCCCGGAAAGGAGGCAGGAGACAGACCGGCCTTTCAGTGGTGAAGAAGCGGGGTGACCTAGTGAAACCACTGCAGAAGGCTGTTGAAATGCTGGATACCCCTTTAGCTGACAGGATCCTTCGCAATGCTGGCGATTTAGCAGACAAAGGGGCTAAGGGGGCAGCCTTAGGCACAGGGCTTGGCTACGTTGCCGGGGGCAAGGAAGGGGCAGCCGCCGGGGCCGGGATGGGGGTCTTTGGGGCCGGTATGGGCTTTGCCGGAGAGAAGGCTGCCAAGTATGCCCCGTTTGTGCGGAATAAATTTAAGGGAGCCGAGAGGCTAAAGCTCGATGAGGAGTTTGTAACAGAATATGCAGCCACATTACCGGAGGCAGAAAGGAAGGCTTTCCTTAATCCGGACAGGAGAATGAGCGTTTCTGATCTGGCAGCCGAGGCTGATGCAGCTCAGCTCTTTCAAGGCTTCCAGAGACAGACCGGCCAGAACATAGATATAAAATATGTAGACGGTGACGGGATGGTGAAGGCGGCAACGAGTGACCCAGCTAACCCGAATCATAATGCTCGGTATCAGTATGGGGCTTTTGTTCCAAAGTGGGATTCTGATGGCAAGCCGATATCTCGTACTATTTACATCAACACAGATGTAAGTGGCTCCTCAAGGAATCGCACGCTGTTCCACGAGTTGTTTCATCCTACTGAATACTTCGGGGCTCCCAGAGAAAAGAAAAAGGGAGTTGTCACTGCCAAGTTGGATGAGCTGAAAGGCAGGCCAAGCTGGGAGGCGGTTGATCCTTTCAAGGATATAAGGGCCGAGCTGGAGCAATCACTTTTCGGTACCTTCGACTCTGCCGGCAACAGACGCAGCGACGGCCTTTATACAGAGAAACAGATGCTTGATTTTGAAAATCAATATCTGGATGCCGTTTATCAGCTCACCCCCGGGAGTCCTCAAGGCCGCCGCATAGCAGAGGCCAGAAGGATCCGAGAGAAGGCAATCACTGAGGGAGATCTGGACACAGCCAACAAGGCGAGCTTTGCAATCAACGAGCTCCAGAAACAACGCCAGAGCAACATCCGGGCAAAAGAAAATTATTTAAAGGGTGATATCGGACAGAGACGCAAAAATATAACTTCTGAAATCCTTTCCGAGAACTTCGCCAACTTTGGGGAAAAGGCACACTTCGGCCTGCTACGGGAAGCAAAGAAGACTTTACTAAAAGATAAGTTTAAAGGTTCTTCCTTAAAGAACAAACTGGCAAAGCTGAGCCTGTCCACTCTTGGGAAGATGAGGCAGGTGTTAGCTGGTAAGGGGGTAACATTTGACGGCGGAGGAAGGCCGAAAGGTGATATTGAGGCTACCAGCTCGATCTTTATTGATCCGCTGACCGGCGAGAAACTTGTCAATTCGCCGGAGACGGAGCATCTGCTAGCCCAGTATATCGTTGCCTTGGATGCAGTAAACAAGCGGCTGAGCTTTGACACAGGGAGATCTGTGGATCTCTTTGAGAACGCCAAGGACTTAAAGGCAAAAGGCCGTGACGGCATCCCCCCGGAGAAGGAGAAGCAACTGAGAGAGATCGGTTGGCTGAAAGATGTAGACTCAAGCGGGATCCCAGTATTCAGCACGGCACGGGAAAGGAACAAGTGGCATAAGGAAAATGTTGCCAAGGTGATTGACGTTCTTAACTCCAATCCGGAGGACGACGGTGAGCCAAAGATGTGGCAGAGGGTCAAGACTAAGAAGGGGCTTGACCGTTGGGAGGGAGGTATTCCTTCAGAAAAGCAAATGGCAGCTCTCCGCAATTCGGACATAGACCCGTCTTATGTGAGAAAGATCGAGATGATCCGCAACGCTATCCTGAAGGGTGACGGCACTGTTTTTGGAAATGACTATTATAAAGCATTGACCGGCGGCAAGTATGACAGCCGCGCCAGTGTAAAGTTTCGTTTAATTGTCCCGTTTGCATTGGAGGCAACCCAAGCCGGCAACATCAATATCAAGAGTTTCAACCTCAGCAAACTGGAGGACAAGATCAACCACTGGCAGACAAGTCGCCCGAAGTTCTTTGAAGAGTGGGGTGGCGATACGGATGCTTTCCGGCGCGATGTGGTTGACTTCTTTCAGGGGCCAAGCCGGGGGCAGAAGTTTCCGGAGGGAAAAAAGAAGGATCTGATTTATCAGTTTATGCAGATCGGAAACCAGAGGAATCCTCTAAGCGGCGAGTTTGTTGAGAAGTCCGGCGGGATGATCGAGAGTAACCGCATCGAGAGGTCCACCAACCTTCAGCCTTATGATAATCTGGACAAGATTCCGTTTAACTACGGCAAGATGCTGGGACGTGAATATATGCCGGAGGGGGCTTTTATGCCGGCTCCGGGGGAGGGGGTTGGTCTAAAGGACTTTATCGAAGACGTTCAAGATATGAGGAACTTCAAGCCTAAGAGAATAGGGGGCTTCGATGGTTCGTTTCATTTCAACACCAAGCTGATGGAGATCTGGATGGGCTTGGGGAACGTGAAGGATGTTAAGGACGCTCCGGCCCCCAAAGGGAACTTTACAATTTTTGACATTGAGCTCAGCCCCAAGGCAAAGGAAGGAGAGAAGTTTCTCTTTCAACAGATGGCCGATTTTGCAGCCTCTCTTCCCGAGAAGAAGGCTGTTGATTTAAGGACTGGAAGCGAGGCGGATCCGCTTGCAATCACAAAAAAACACTTTCCCGGTGGAGAGAAAGGAGATCTTTCGACTATACTGAGGAATATGTCTGACTTTGCGGAGCACGTTCATTCGAGCAGCAAGTCAGACGGCAAAATTGTCCAGTCTAGAATTTATAATTTAGCTGAGCTTTTGGATATGACTTTTGGAATAACGGTTGATCCCAAGGTTGAAAACTTAATTTCATCAAGAGCCTACGGCAAGCCTAGCGAAGCGATTAAGAAGGAGAACGCTGAGGCGTTTAGGCAGATGCGAAATCCAGAGTTTAAGGATGTGCAAGATCTGGGAGAAGGTTCAACGCTTTCAACGGACATTCGCTTTATGCCGGCTCCGGGGGAGGGGGCAGAGATAAAAAGGACTGATTCAGATATAGATGTTTTTGATGACAGGGTGAGGTCGAGGTTGCCTTCTTTTGATAAGAGCAAAAATCACCCGAAGTTTTTAGAATCTTTAGAAGAAAACGGAGGCTTTGATAGAAGGTTTCACCTTAATCTTTTAGCTGACAGAGTTTTATCAGATTACTTTAAAAACAAATCGGATCTTGAGGTTCACCGTAGAGTTGTGGAGCGAGAGGGAAGCGAGGAGGCAGCTCAAAGTCTTTATAAAGATCGCAAACAGTTTGGCTTAATCGGATACGATCAAGCGGCAAGAAACAAGGGGCTGATGTACCCGGAGATCAAATCTTTATTTGCTGATTTCTTTGCAAGTCTTCCGGCGGATATGAAGGGCATTGATGCCAGAACAGGTGAAACAGTGAATCCGGTGCAGCCGTCTCTTGATTTTTTTGGGAAAGGGGAAGTCCGGCCTTTGGATCAGGTCCTTGAAGATATTAGCGATTTGATAATCTCATTGAGTCAAAACGAAGCTGGCCGGGAAAGGTCCGGTCTTTCTCGGGACATATTAGGCTTGGCAGATATAGCGAGAGAAGCCGGTGCTGACATATCCCAAGGAGCTATTGATAAGATTTTCAGGAAGGTTGAAGGGATGACCGAAGCGGAGGCTAAGGCGGCTAATGACAGGGTAATGTCGAGGCTGCCAGAGTTCTTTGACAAACAGAAAACCAAGGAAGGCGTAGACGTTTACAAGAAGATAGACCCGGACGACACCCCCCGCTTCATGCCGGCTCCAACATTCTACAGCAAAGCAGAGCGAGCAGTGGAGGGAGCTAAGGGGGGAATCTTCAACAAGGAAGGCCTTGCTACTATCGACCAAGCAAAGAGCCTGTTTGTAACGGAGAAGAAGAACAGAAAAGAATACAAGGTGCCGGAGGCGGAGCTGGAGTGGAGTGGTGTATTGGATTGGCTGGAAGCCCGGAAGGGCAAGGAGCCAAGAGTTGGCCAAATAAACAACTGGGTAATCCAACAGGAGGCAGGAGGAGACAGAAAAATTTCTAGGAGTGACATATTGAAGTATATTAAGGGGCAACGTGAGGGCAAAGTCTCAAAGGCTGAGCTGCTGGAGTTCCTCCAGAACAAAGGCGTAAAGGTGGAGGAGGTTGCTAGGGGAGGGGGTGATGAGCCCTTAAAGCTTTTGAATGAATATGTTGATCAAGAGCTTGCTTCTTACGACATAAAGAAAAACGAGGACGGCACTTATTCCTTTTTCGATCAAGAGGGAGAAGGGGTTTACGCTTGGGAGTTTCCGGAGTTCGCTAGTTTGCCAGACTCGGACAGAAGGAAATACGGCATTAGAAAGTGGAGCAATCCAGATGCAGCTAAGGAAGATTTTAGGAAAAAGCTTTATGAACAATCTTCCGAGCTTGGCGAGTTGACAATAAGAGAGCGGCTGAGCCCCAGAGATTATTCTGGTTCTAACAACCCCACCCTCTTCAAGCCCGGAGAAAAGTGGACGATGCTACCCGGCGACGAGAAAGCACAACAAAGCTACGGTGAGCTGGTGCTGACACTGCCGAGGGAGCGAGGCAAATCTCACGAGACGTTTGACCTACCCGATAGCCACCGTTTTCCTGAGGAGAATATACTGGCCCACATCCGATTTACTGAGCGAGTTGATGCAGACGGGAAGAAGATGCTTTTTCTGGAGGAGGTACAAAGTGACTGGAATCAGGCAATTCGGGATCGAGGAGTTCGCACAGACAGGCCGGCAGAAGTGCAGAAGGAGATTGTGAAGCTGACAGGGGAAATAGAGGATATGAGAAAGAAAAGAGCACAATTAACCGGAAGTGATTGGAATCAGGCAATAGAAGTCATTGACTCTAAAGCAAATCGAATTGAAGAACTAGAGGAGAAATACCCAGTCAACCCAAGCGGAGCCCCGGATATGCCTTACAAGGGAGGCAAGTGGGAGGACCTTGTGCTGAAGCGAATGATGCGCTGGGCAGCAGATAACGGCTTTGATCGACTGGGCTGGATCACCGGAAAGGATACGGCTGAGCGGTATAACCTACAGAAAGAGGTTAGTAGTATCCGATACTTTAAGAAAGAAAACGGAGAGGCCGAGCTTACGGTAACAGACAAAGAAGGTAGGACTGTTTTTGATTGGCCTATAAAATCAGAGAGTGATATTGAGCAACACCTCGGGAAAAACCTTGCATCCAAACTTTTGACCAAGGAGCCGCTAACCGGCAGCAATTCAGAAGGGCAGCATCAAACCTACTGGCTTGAAGGCGATGATCTGGCTATCTCCCCAGAGTGGGCAATTAACCTCTACGATAGAGCTCTCCCGAATAAGGCCAAAAAGCTGGTGAAGAAGAAGGGTGCTGTTGGAGTGACGAGGTTGGGTAATGCTAGGAATAATCCTTTGCGAGCCAAGAAACAAAAGGAACTTGAATACTTAGAAATAGACATCAGTAATGCAGCAAGTTCTCTTAGGATAGAGCAACGCCAAGAAGCTAAATTACCTCCTGCTGAACGCTCAAATATTAGAATTGAACGATTAAAGGAAAATGAAAAATCCTTAAAGGAATCGCGTCAGATCCTAATCAAAGAAATTGCAGAGTTACAAAAAAACCCTGAATACCCAGAAGCCAACTATGTTGACATCACCCCAGAGGTGAAAGCGTTGGCAGAGGAAGGATTCAGCTACTTTATGCCGGCAGGGTCCGGTAGAGGCAGAGCGACAGCCCCAACGACGGCAGGAGCAACCTTGCCGGCCACCCCAATAATGCCGAGAGTTAGGCTTACAGAAGAGGAGAAGGAGGACAGCCGCCGGCTGTTGAACTTGTTGAAGAAAAAGGGAATTTGATGGCGAGAAGGAAAGGAGGACAGCAATTAATGGCGATGGCCCTGAAGGGCCGGAAGAAGAAGGAGGCACGAGAGTCAGACCCCAAGCCGAGAGTGGCGGGGCAGACACGCTTCAGGCTTGGCCCTGTTGGCCCTCCACCGCCGTATGAGGCATTTACTTGGAACGTGGCACCAGAGAAGCCGGGGCTGTTAAGAAAGCTCCTAGACAAGCTGATAGGGAGCCGAGACTACAGTCAGCCTGTGGAGCCAAAGCAGGAGGAGTACGAGAAGGAACTGGGAGAAGCCAAAAAGCTACTGAACCAGATCGAGGATGCACTGGCCAAGCAAAGCAAGGAGCCGGAGCCGCTACCCTCGGAGCTGCCGGGACACGAGAAGAAACTCGGCAAGCTGGCCAAGGAGATCAAGGAGAACCTGATCGAGGAGGAGGCCAAGCGTAAACGCATACGCAAGCTGATCGACCTTGAGAACCTCCCAGAGATCCGGGCTGTACTGGAGGAGTCCCGTCGAGAGGAGAAGAAAGAGCGCACGGCCACTGCAATAGAGGAAGCTCCTGCCGCTGAAGACGTGGCTGCCTTGGAGGAGGGAGCCCAGAAGTATCTGGAGGTTGAGGCGGAAACGCTCAAGGCGTTCCCCTACCCGGAGGATGACAAGCAAATGCTGGCTATTTATGAGAAGATTGCCAGAGCGTTTGAGCAGGAGATAGGGCTGCCTGAGAACTTCGTGGAGAACAGGACTGTTCACACTCTTGTTCACAGCAGGGCCGATAAGGCATTCAACAAATTTTTTGATAATCTCTCTATAGGATTTGACGGTGGAGAGGTTGAAGAATTTGAGGGGGAAGTAGAGTAATGCCCAGAAAGCTCCACAATAAACTGACAAAAGCCGCTAAGAAGAAAGGCTTGAGCGGTGACCGGAGAAAGGCATACGTCTACGGAACACTCAGAGCAGCAAGTAGCAAACGCAAAGGCCGCTGATAAGTTTAGGACGTGCCGCTCGGCTGAACTATTAACGGCCTCCAAGCTGGTCGAGCTTGGTTTCGATATTTACCTCCCCTTTATTGACAGGTCCTCTGTGGATCTGGTGAGCGTGTGGGACGAGTTTTGCCACCGGCTGCAGGTCAAGAGCCGCTTTCACCCGAGGATCCCCAAGGGGCCAGTCTGGGGCCACGACATAAACGTCACAGGAGTAACGGCCGACTCGGCTGATACACTGATAGCCTGCGTTTACTGGATCCCCGCCTACTACATTATCCCCACAATAGAGTTGAACGGGGCCAACACTCTCACCCTTTATCCAGAGGGCCGGTCTAAGAGGAAGCCTCGACGATATTGGGACGAGTGGCGTGATCGCTGGGACATATTAAAGAAAGCCCCAACCCGTACCCTAACCCGTACCTGAATCTTTAAGGTCTGATTTTATTGGCCTAAATAGGCATAACTTTCTGACTGGGGGTCAGGAGGTCGCGAGTTCGAATCTCGCCATCCCGACCAGCTTTTTCCCTAGGGAATACTTCAATTTCACCCCAATTCATTGAGCTAACGGTTGACTGTGTAAACTAACTGCAAAATTCCAACCTTAAGCTAGGGTATGCTGAGATATGCTCAGATATGAGCCGCAACCCGTACTCGAAACCGTACTTTTCAGATAGCCCAATATTAAGCCGTACTTTCTTCAACTTTTTTTCAGAATCATCAAAAACCTTAGCAAACAGCAGTAAAAACATTTGATCTTTATGTTGACTGTAGACACTGTGGACACAATACTAAGCGGGTCAACGGCAATAAGGCTGCTGGCTAACACAGAAAGGAATACACAGATATGTTTGTTTATGTTGTTTATGCGATAGGTGACAACGCTGCAAGGCAGCTCACAAAAGACGCGCAGTTTACTCTTGGAGTCTTCAAGGAATTGCATTTGGCGGAGAAGGGTCGAGATGATTATATCAAGTATATCAATGACAGTCTTACCAAGGCTGATTTTGATATCGTTAGGTTAGCAGTTCATTCTAGTGAAACTTCAGTCGAGCTTGGTCTTAGCATTGTGAACATTTACGCCACTCACTAACACAGAAAGGAAACACAGATATGAAAACAGAAACAAAAAAAGCAGTGAATCGACTGGCCTACTATGTTGAGGCCGCCGCCAACAAGACACTCCCCGCCGACAAGGATGCCGCCAAGGTTATTTCCTCTGTCGAAGCTGACGGGATCACAGGCAAGGCTGAAGCATCTGAGGCCGTGGCGGATCGTGTTATGAAGTTTGCTGAGGCCGCCACCTCAAGCCCTAACAGGGAGGTCTCATTCAGTTGGTCCGAGGGGAAAGGCAAAGGTAGCCGGTATTACTCAATGCAGTCTCACGTTGCCCGCTTCGTTATTCACCCCTACACCGGGATCGTGTCGGCCTACTGGTCCTACTGCAATCGCTGTGGGTCCGAGTGGCGTCTAATGGACGGCTTGGTTGAGCCTTCTTATAACGACGCCACAATCGCAAAGATCGTCGAGAAGGTGCAGGCAGCCTTTAACCGCAATCCGGAGAGGATGCGGGTTGAGGTTGAAACTACGGCAAAAAACAACTGAAAGGAAAAACAGATATGACATACACAAAGTTACACGTTACAGGTAAGGTGCTCACTAAGAGGGACGGTTCTTTTAAGACGTTCCAGTACGACATAAACGGCAAAGTCCTTCGCAAGTCTCGCAGAGAATACAGCTCAGCTTGGCATTACCGATTTTCCGAGCAGCGTGAGCATTGGACGTTTGGGAAAAAGCCGGATAGCTTCTACGCTAATCACAGCAATGTTCACCGCACCACACAGTTCCCAGTTGTTTGGGAGGTCACAGAAGATCAGGAGCAGTTTCTTTCTGAGTCTGCAAGGATCGGGGTTTCAGAATAATCATCCTTCCCCGTTGCCCTCTTTCGGAGGGCATAGGGGAGTGATGACACAGCATCTCTCTGAAAGGAAAACAGATATGTTAATAAACAAAAAGAACGTGAAGGAGTTCATCCTTCAGATCGCTCAGGACAAGGACCCTCGGGCAGCCAAGTGGAGCCGAGTCAGCTCGGAATCGCTGGATGTGGTTGAGGCTGCAGTGAAGCAGTGGATCAACACGCACACAGAGCCCCAACATCTTCCGAGAGTTGGACGCACTATAAAGTTATAAGGAAACACAGATATGAGAATCCCAAATAAGAAACAAATCGCGAAGCGGCTCAAGGAGCTACCTACCGGCCGCTGGCAGTACCGTTGTGAAATCGGCGGCAAGACAAAGAAGCACAGCCCGGAGACTACTGACCGGCTGCTGGCTGCTGACCGTGTGAAGATCTGGCTGGAGGCTCAGGCCTCCGGCAATTTCGAGGTGGCCAGCAAGATCGAGCAGAAGGCTCCGGAGAAGGTGATGACAATCGCCCAGATCATCCAGATCTATGAGAGACTGGCCAACATTAAGCACCGCACTGTGATCAACAACCTCAGTGCGTTCAGGACCTATTTGGGAGATAATAAACTAACAATAAAGGACCCGGTTAGCAAGCTAAATAAGTTGCAGGCCGAGGCTTGGATCCGGACACGCACCGGAAAGGGAGACGAGGAACAGCAGGCCAAGGCTGCTTATTCAGCCAACAGCCTGCTACGTCAGGCCAAGTCGATCTTTAAGAAGGACCTCCTCCCCCACTACGAGCTGGGGGAGGGCTTCGACTTCCACCGGGTCAAGGTGACTGAAGCGAAGTGTGCTAAATTCAGGCCGGCAACTGACGGCCGTTACCGGAATGCTTGGCTAAGGATCAACGCTCTCAAGGAGTCAGACCCACAGCTACACGGGGCCTTCATTCTGGCAGCAGCCTATGGCCTCCGCAACAGTGAGGCCGGCAAGGCTAAAAAGTCGTGGCTGCTTGAAGACTGTTTTGATGTTCGCCTGAGCAAGACAGACACAGACCGCCAACTGCCTTACCAGAGTGAAGGAGACAGGGAGCTGCTGCTCTCGATCAACCCTGATGGCGAGTATATTCTGGCCGGCACCAAGACCGAGCGGAATGACTTCGTTTGGAGGCGGCTCAACAAGGTGCTCAGGTCTGTCGGCTTTACCGGCCAGAAAGGCGTCTACGAGCTCCGGAAGTATTTCGGGAGTCAGGTTGCCCTTCAGACCAAAAGCGTCTGGCAGGCAGCCCAGATGCTCGGGAACACCCCAGAGGTGGCACGTCAGCATTACGTTGGCCTACTGGAGACACCTAAGTACAAGATCCAGAGAGAGGAGGTGGCCTAATGCCTAAAGTCTACCGCCTGCTGGTCAAGGATTACCTCGTCTATGAAAAGAATTACTACGTCGAGGCCAATTCAAAAAAGGAAGCT
>TARA_R100000664_G_C2759928_1_pt1 | contig 13129 bp, 15 predicted proteins | sample TARA_R100000664 | Tara Oceans TARA_R100000664 (sample SAMEA2622705) | marine metagenome | biome: marine biome (ENVO:00000447); feature: deep chlorophyll maximum layer (ENVO:xxxxxxxx); material: "saline water (ENVO:00002010), including plankton (ENVO:xxxxxxxx)" | depth 115 m | reverse complement strand
TACTCTTGCCAGTTATGCTCACAGGTTGCGAGGTTTCACCGTGTACCCCGACGGATGCAGAGGAGGGCAACCACTTAGCAGTGTGCCTTATAGTGAAGCTGTAGACAAGCTGGGTGAGGTGTTTGAGGAGGGCGTTGAAACCCACGACATCTGTGACATTACTGGTCACGGTGGAAGCTGCGGAGTTTAAACAATGTATGGAGAGATTTGGTATTCTGGCTCTAGCGTTCCCGATATACAGGAGGATTTTAGAAAGGCTGTTATATCGCTGTGTAATAACTTAGAGGAACAGGAAGGCAAGGTCAACGATGGAGAACGAATAGAGAACATACGTTCAAACTCCACATATACCATAGACCATCCAGATTTTAAGACATTGGTGTTTGAGTGGACTAAGAAAGCCAATGAAGAAACTGAATGGAACTTTCATTTATCTGGTATAGAGAACCTACAGCTTAGTAAGTATGGCGAGGGTGAAAAGTATAGCTGGCACATGGATATACAACCCTCTGATCCCATGCGTAAGCTAACTTATAATGTGGTTCTGAACGATGACTTTGAGGGAGGAGACTTTCAGTTTAGTTGGGGAAGCCCGTCTGCAACTTATAAGAAAAGAACACGTTCTGAGCCGCAGCTTAAGATACCGGGCAGGATGGTCGTCTTCCCTAGTTACTACTACCATAGAGTCACGCCTGTAACTTCTGGAATTAGGTATAGCCTGACAGGTTGGGTAGTAGGTGATCCTTTTAGATAGGGGTTGCAGTCCTAATTAAAGTGTGTTATACTATTAGTGGAAGTGCCAATTACGGGCTTCCAAACTTCTTGCTTATAGGAGAAATAAAATGCAAGAACTATCTATTTCTAATATGTTAAACATTGCGGAGCGTTCCTCGCTAGGAATAAACGAAATGCTTAATAGCATGTGGTCAATAGCAGACGCCACAAACAACGCCCCCAACTTCCCACCCCATGAAATTTTAAAAACGGGGGAACACTCTTGGCAAATTTCTATGGCACTTGCTGGATTTTCAAAAGAAGATGTGTCAGTAGATGTTAAGGAAAATGTTTTAACTGTATCTTCAAAAGGAATTAAGCCTGAAAGTAGCGGTAAAATACTACACGGAGGTATTGCCTACCGACCATTCAAAAAACAATTTATGTTAGGAGAGTTTATAGAAATAAATAATGCTTCTATGAAAGAAGGTATACTTAAACTTGAATTTACACAAGAGCTTCCAGAAAGTAAGAAGCCTAAGACAATTAATATTAATTAACTGCTAGGGTGATGCCTTAATACATCCGTGAGGAGCCTATGGTTAGCTCCTCTTTATTTTGGGGGGTGTGATCCGTTGTGCATGTGCATCAGTTTATCTACGTCACGCCTGAGAGATGACACATCTGCTATGATACTGGCTGTTTCTCTAGCCTTTGCTTCCCTTTCTTTAGGAGCTAACATTCCAGACATCACCTCTAGTCTTTGAGAATGATTCTGAATTGCAACTTCTTGGGTATCCGTTGTCCTGTCCTGTTGCCTTAACCTAGTCTCTATATCAGACAACTCGTCTATTACTGCTTGCAGTTTCGTCTTCACTATGACAAAGGCAGTTACCACGCTTACCAGCATACCTGCCAGCGTTAGTATCATCCGTGCATCTAATTCCATTACACATCTTCTTTAAAATCAAAAGCTGTTCCACACGTTACGCATCTGAATGAGCCATCGTCGTATAAAAGCCAGTGTGCCGACAGCATATCCCATTGTTCGCAAACGTGACATATAATAGGATTTGCGTCTTCTTCTTGTTCAGTGGATTCAAACTGAACTACCGTATTCACCTTTTATACATTTCTTTACATTTACAATTCGTGCATTTACAGTTTTTGCAGTCACCGTTGCAGTGACATTCCCTGTCCTTGCAAGAACAGTTTACGCAAAAGTTATCACTTCCCATTGTCTTCCTTCTTTTTTCTTTTGATTTCTAGGATAGCCTGATAGATACGGATGGACATCCACACCACTGTTAACAAACTTGCCAAGGCAGGTAGCCATTCAAACACACTTCCTACAGCAACTGCTCCGGCAGCTATGTCCACTGGTGTTTTACTGTCCATTTTTATTCCCCAATATTCTATTAACTTTTTCTATATAAGGAAGCAATGCTTTTTGAATAGTCCTTTTACTTATATATCCCTCTTTGTCAGGATCAAGAGAGGGGTTGGCTGCGTAGCGTCTTCCACCTTTTTTGTAAATTTTGTAATCCATGCTCTTATCTATATGAGCCGGGGCGAACACGCTCAAATAAGTGTCTACTAAACTCCTTGGAGTTTTCGTGTTTCCCCTGTTTCTATTAAAAATTTTAACAGCAAAAGGTAACTGCTCTATTCTAGACATCTTTCTTAAATCATCAGTGCTAGTTCCTAACTCTTTTGCGGTTGCTTCTAAAATTTGAACTAAACCTGTAGCACTTGAGTTCTTAGCTCTAATGCTAGGATCAAAAGTATTTTTTGTTTCCAAAGACATTACAGCTAGTAAATTTTCTATAGGTGTGTTCGATTCTTTAGCGTATTCTGAAAGAGCTTCCATAAATTCTGTATCTTGTAAAACAGGAGTAACACTGCTTTTATCATGGAAAAGACTTTGTATAAACTGTTCAGCATCTCTGGCTTCATCCAGTAAGCCTACACTAGACAAACTACGTTTTATTAGAGGTTTTATTTCATCTAATAATCCTACCACTTGAACAGGGTTTTGTTCACGTTTTTGCTGCTGTATTGCTTTAGCAGCGCCTAAAGATTGTCCAAAAGCTACCATATTAAAAGTTCTTTCCAACCCTGAAACCAAGGTTCCATATATTACCAGTGCGATTAGTATTGTTCCAATCATATCCTGCGTTTACGCTTCCTGTAAATCCTCCCGGCAGTTGAAACTCTCTAGAAGCAGAGACACCTTGAGGGTTTACGTTTAATATACCACCACTGTCCAGAACTGCCCTAAAATATGGATTATTTATTACACTATTTCTGTTGACAGTAGTTCCTGCTTCTATATTACCATAGGGAATGTCCATATTTAACTTTACATCAGCGGAGGAGGACATAGGGTCTAGAGGCTTAATATTAGGGTCTATGGAAACTTGCTCAGGCAAGGCTGATTCAATTTCTGTAAAAGTAGGTTTTGCAAAATTTAGCACAGGGTTTACAACAGTGTCTTTAATGTCCTGTATATTTTCTTTCCCTACTGCTGCTGCTGCACTCCCCAGACCTAGTTTTAAACCCTCTCCCTTAAGCCTGTCGAGTTCAGCACCTCCCCCTGCTTCTTCAAATTTATTTTCAATATTTTTAACAACTTTAAATATATCAACCATGTTAATTCCCCGCTCTTGCAGCACCCTCGTCTAAGGCAGTTACTCCTGATCCAGCCACAGGTGTTTGACTAGGGCGTATCATGCTTGCAATTTGTTTAATAGCATCTACACCCATATCCACTGGAACTACTGGTTGTGTATTATCTACCTGCTCCTCCTCCATAACCAGTTCTGAACCGGCTGGAGCTTGTGCTGTGTATTCATCACCAGCCAAGGTTCTAACAGCAATTTCGTATTCGCTAGGATAAACTTCATTAGCCTCTTCAATGTAGTTTGCAATGGAAGCTGCAAACAACCCGTTTCTACCAGCCAAGGCTAAGGAACCTGCTTCCCTACCTTTAGAAATAGCTGTATTAAGTGCCTGAGCAGCTTTTGTAGACCCTTTTCCTTTTGCCGCTGCCATTTCTTTAGCAAGTTCTTCTGCATTTAGAGAACCCTTAGTCATAAGTTTTTCATTTAAGGCTTTCCAAGCCGGTGCGTAAGGAGCAAACTGCCTAGTAGCAAACATATAGCTTAGTGGTTTTATAGCACCTTTTACGTCAAGCCTGAGTATAGCCCTTATAGTGCTAGGAATAATTTCAGCAGTAGACAACGCACCACTTACAGGGTCTATATTAGCTCCCTTCTGCACCACAATAGCCAAATCCTTCATTCCAGCGTGAACACCGTCTGGCATTACTGCTGCTACAGTTTTGTCTCCATGCTGTGCAATCGCCCCAATATAGTCATCTGCCCAGCTTTTTATAGCAGACAGTGCTTTCGTAGGTTCAGCAACGTTAGCCGAGTTAATAACTTTGCTCCAATTTTCTGCAAAAATCATTTGCCTAGCTAATTTTTCATTTCTAGGGTCTAGAGCTTTTAACCTAGCAAGTTCTTGTGGAACATCCCTTAACTCATTGCTTCTAAGATTGTTGCCAATCTTGGCAATTTTTTCTACAAAAGCACCTGCTTCCTTAAAAGACATAATATTGTCAAGGTTTTTAACAGCATTAGGTTTACCAGTTGATATGTCAGTTAGTATGCTTTTATATTCCTCTAGATGTTTGTTCCCGAATATTCTGTTAATAGTGTTTCTTACGGTTGTTTTACCAGCCTCAGTGCTAGGATACCTTTTTTTCAAAGTATTTTCAAGATCTTCAATTTTATTTAGCTCTTTTTGGGCTGCTGTTTTAACATTTTCGGGACTAATTTTTGATAAGTTTATTTTAGACTCTCGAATAAAGTTAAAGCCCATTGAAGAAATCATATCATCCTTGGCTTTCTTTTGCTGTTTCCACAAGGAAGGGTCTGATTTTTTCAACTCTCTCATAGCAGCAGCTTTGCCAGAAAAAGCATCGTCTAGCTTTTTAAGCATAGCGTCAATTTCTGCAAAATTTTTACCGCTTACAAAATCTTGCAAATATTTGTCAGCATCTACCTTTTCATTTTGAGTGGTAAGTCTGCTAAACAAGCCCTTTCTGCCTCTATATGGAGACACGAATGTACCATATTGTTTATTTAGTTTTTTAAAATCTCTTAAACTTGCACCGCTTGGAAGGTAGTTTTCTAGCGTGTCCAAAGCAGCTTTAGAAACCTCAATTCCATTACGAGTTGCTACAGCATCAGCGGAATTAAATGTAGCCCCCCTTATTGCTTGGTCTGCCCTTAATAAAGCTCCGCTAGTTATGTTCTCCCCAACATAAGGATTAAAGCTAGGGTCTTTTTCCATTTTTTTTCTAACCGCTTTAGAAAGTTTTTTAGCCTCGAACTGTCCACTCCTAGTTACGTATACACGGGAACTTATTCTGTTTCCTAAGCCACCTGTTTTAGAAAAAGCAAAAAGAACATCGTCAGCCTCTATATCGCTTTTTCTGACAATAGCGTTCATATAATCAGCAACTTCTTTGTTGGAAAGAACTCTGTTAGAGGCTGCTCCTCCACTGTTCCACAGTGCATATTTTTGTTCAAAATGAGCCATTCCTATTTTATACTGTGCTCTAAGTTTTTCTTGCATGAATTTTTTCATGGTAGACAGCGTGGAAGCTGCATCATCGGTAAGACCAGCAGGAGAATTAGGAAACTCGTCTAGTTGCTTTATAGTTTTCTTAAACAAATCTCTTTCAGATTTGGTTAAACCCTTTTTTACCATTTGAAGATAAACGTCATCGGTAAGACCAGCAGATGCCCTGAGTATGTCTCTATATCTAACCATTGCATCGCTAATTCTAACGGGAAGTTTTTCTTTCATTTGCCTAGCACCAAGACCCTCCATTATTTTAAGGGCTTGCCCTACCGCAGTATTTTCTTCGCCTACCAAACTTCTAAGGCTTAGAAAAAGAGCATCCTCCTCTCCTAATACATTTCTTACTCTTCCCTGTGCTTTTACTGCTTCTTCTAAATCCGCAGCTTTAATAGATGGAAACATCTTTGCTGCATCATCTGGTGCTAAATTTTTAGACGCTTTTATAACTTCGCTAGCACCTCTTGTAGCAGCATAAATAGGAGCACCCAAGACTACAGAGGCAAGACCTATGATAGTGGCTTCTGCTCCCGCCCTTCCAAATATTTCTCCTGCCGATTCTTTCTGACCGCCTCGCATAGTTTGAATACCTTCTACGCCTAGACTGCCCACTCCTGCACCTATCCCTGCTCTGCCACTGCGAGCAATTAAACCCCTGCCTGTTAAAAGGGACAAAAGACCTCTAGCACCGGCAGCACCTGCTGCTCCAGTGCCGGGAGCAAAAGGAAGTGCTAATTCAGCTACCAAAGATGCAGCACCTATGGCAATCTCTGGAGAAGCATCAATAATATCGTAAAAACTATTCTCGTTTCCCGTTAGCGTTACTTTTCTGTCGTCTTTAGGTTCTATTCCAGCCTGACGAAGACCATCTGGCGTTACAAATGGAATAGTGGTGTTAGGAGTAATACCCCAATTACCTTCTCCAAAATTTTCATTCATAGCAACAGCTATTTCTTCTGAATTCCCTCTAGCCAAGGCTGCGTCAAATCTTGCTTTAGCATCGGGTACTCCAGATCGTATGTTGTATTCTTTTTCTATATCGTAGAAAATGCCATACTTGCTCATTCTAGCTGGCATAGCTGCTGCTAGTGCGTTCTCTACCTCAACATCGCTTAGTCCTGCTGGCAGAATTGCAGTCGTTCCGTCTGGCAAGGTAATTTTTTCTTTATCTGCCATATTATTTTACCGCCTCTCTTGTAAAAGAAAAGTTGCCCTGACTTGCGTCTGTCGTTGATACGATTTTGTTAAAATATTCTTCACCGCCCGGCTGTGCCATTATCATAGCCCTAGCATCGTTACCAAGTCTTGAAAGAGATGCCTGTAGCCTTTCAAACTGTTTTGTTACCTGTGCCTCGCTTGTAAACCAATCGGGGTTATCAATCATTTTATTCAAAAATTGCTTAATTTCCTGTTTACTAGCCGAGTCTCCGAACATTCCTGACGCAGCTATATGTGCCTTAATCAACTGAGCTACATCTTTTGCCTCTGTTTTACCCGCTGCTTCGCTACCAAGTCCAAAAATGGTTGCAAGATTTTTTAACCCTGATACTGACGCACCGATTATACCCTCTGTAGTTCTTGTTAACATGATAGTTTTCATTTCTTGTAAAAGCGGGTTTATTCTTGCAGGCAATAGTGCTCTATCAACTAGCCGAGTAAGCTGTTCAGAAATTCCCGGAGGTTTTACTGCCGGTCTTCCGGCTAGTGTTTTTGCAATCTCGTTCTGTCTTTCAAGCTCCTCCTGAGCAGCAGCAGCTTCAGCAGCATCAACTTGCTGACTACTAACTGCAAATGCAGTAGCAGGAGTTCCTTGATAAGGATACGCCATCTCTGCTGCTGGCATACCTGCCATAATCTTAAACAACCTGCTCCAATCAAATCCCTTAGCTATGCCCTGTTCAGACGGAGTACCATTGCCACTAATGTTATCTATAGCATTGTTGGCTTGTGCTTTAACCTCAAGATCATCTGGAGATGGCTGTTTTTCTCCTGTGAGCGTTGGTAATACATTGGTGTTATACCAATCAGCAAAAACCCCAACTCTTTCTTCCGCTTGATTTCTTGCTCGTATTACAGAAGGACTAAGAGAACCTTCTAAAAAACCGTCTGGCAAAGATTCACCCGGAAAAAGTTCCTTAAATTTGTTAACAGCAAAGTTTGGGTCATCCTCATATCCCCTAGCAGCTAGCAAACTTTGTGCAGTGTTGATTCGTGTAGCATACCCTTGATCTATAGATGCGTCCTGCTCGTTGTATAAACCTTCATCAAGATACTGGTCTTGCAAAATCTGAAGTCGTTGTCTATAATCTACTGGACCTACTGGCATAACTTGCTCTGTCCCAGAGTCGCTCACCTTTGTTACAAAGTTTGGATTAGGTTTTTTTTCACCGTCCCAAGCGTCATATATATGGGGTTTCGCAGGAGCAGGATTATTTCTATCAACAAGCTGTTCAATCAAAGCTAAGTCTACCATTTTACTTTATCCTTATATCAAACTTTTTAATATCATTGGTCTAATTTGATATTTACTCATTTGATTTATAATGTTTTCTGCATTTGTGTTGTAAGAACCTGCACCTTGTAATCTACGAATAGAACTCAAACCTTCTTCATAAGGGTTTTGAAAAAGTTTTGGTCTATACCCCACTCTACCTCTCGGAATCGCCACAGGATTTGGAATACTTCCACTACCTTTAGGAGAAAACTTAGGAGGAGCTAGCAGACCCTGTACACCCTCTGCTGCCTCTGAAATACGCTCACTTCTTGTCTTTTCTTTAAATACACCTTCTACTTTCCCTTCTTCATTTGTCTTTAGAAAGTATCCGGTTTTTTCTCTAAAAGCCTGTTTTTCCTCGTCCGTAGAAAGACTGTTATATTTTTCTTTTATCTGATCCGCAGTTTCCCCAAAAACTTCTGTACTTTTAGGGTCAAAAATGTCCCCTGTTAATACATCATCTTCTATAAAACTTCCAATATCTCCTAGAAGACTATTATTACCGCTGCCAAATAAATAGTTACCTTGTCGCTCTAGCCATCCTGACATTTTAAACCTCCAACTTAGAAAAGACGCGCACCAGCACCGATCAGACCAGCAATTTGACTAATAGAACTAGCTCCACCCGGCACTACCTGAGAACCAGTTCCCCTAGTTGTCTGTTGCATCTGAGTGCTACTACCCAGACCAGCCAAACCGCCAAACAAGTTAGCCATTGTAACAAGCTGTGCTCTGCGAGCTTCTTGCTCTTGCTGTGCAAGCCTAGCAGCGTCTTGCTGTAGAGCAGCCTGTCTGGTTTCTACATCCCTTCCTATGGCTTCCTGAAGCGTTGCAGGAGTCATCTGAGCCTGTAACTGTGCCTGAGCTAAACTGCCTAGTCGTCCCTGTGCGTTTAATCTACGGGCTTCTGCTTCTTGCAGTGACTTAGCCAACTGTTGCTGTGCCAAGTCTTCTCTGCGGATTTGCTGATTAGCCTCAAATTCTTTCAGGGCAGTGCTGCCTAGTCCAAATTGACCGGCTTGAATAGCCTGTTTCTGTGCTGTTAGTTTATCACGCTCTGTCATTTGCCTAGCTTGGTTAGCTATAGCTTGAGTCCTAGCTAGGTGGAGAGGGTCTTGGTTAATATCTCCAGTTGCTATTCCTAAATCCTGCTGGAACAAGTTTTGATAAATAGGTGCAAAGGCTGCTGCCTGTTGACCAACCTGATCGTAAATGTTTCTAGCAGCCAATGTCTGTGCAGAATCCGTAGGCACAAGACTTCCCGTAAACAGGGCGGGATCAGCACTAAACTGCTGCTGGATAGGATCAAGAAGACCTTCTATAAAAGGTATAACAGGTTTAAAAGGTTTGACCTCAGTTGATCCAGAAGTAGCTGACTGTTGCGGAGTGTTGACAACTACTGGAGAAGGTGAACTAAATAATCTAGACATTTTATAATTTCTTTCTCAGCGTTACAGTTTTAAACTCGTATCCAAGCGGTTTCATTATTTTTTCCCAACCTTTACGACCCGACATTTCAAAAAAATTAAACCCTAGTTTTTTATAGTACTTTTCCAACATTGGAACTAATTTATAAAAATCAAACTTGCCTTCTATCGCCTCCGCACATATTCCCTTACCTCTTGGCATTTGCCCGAAACCTATTATAAGGCATCCCATAATGTTATCGTCACCGTCTGTAGAAATCCAAAAGTCGCTTTCTTTATTTATAATTTTTTTAATTAAATCGTCTGTTGTATATAAATCTTCGCACTTTACTTTTTCTACCATGTGTTCTATTCTGCTATAACACTCTGCTAGTTTTTTTCTAAGAAGTGGACTATCCGCATTAACTAGTTTATAGCTTAACCCAGTTTCCAGCAGCGTTGTAAAAATATATTCCTTCTCCGCTGCCGGGGTTCCAGTTACTGCCATCAGCATATCTAATATCTCCTTGTTGCGGATCACTTGGTTCTACATTAGATACGTCTAAGTGACCATCTCTTACCAAATCCAATACTGTTCTAATTTCTAACAGCATTGAATCTATAAAGCTAGGAATTTCTTCCAGCGTTACTGGACAAGTAGTAGGATCAAACCTAAGAAATTCTCTAGTCATCTGTCCGATACAACCTCTGATTCTATGGCGTATCCAGACAGGTTAAACTGAGAAGACGCGGAGCTTTCAATCTTAATAGCAGCATATCTGCCTTTAACTCTACAGTCTACTTTACTGTCTTCTCCTATTGTAAACGACACAGGATCGTTATAACTTACACCAGAGCCGGGAGACATCTCTGCTCCCACGCTGATATTAACAGTTCCAGTTCCTTCCAATCTTGGATACACTCTGCTAATACTTTTAATAGCGTCTGTTCTTCCAGCGTTTAATCCCCTACGTTCTAGAGTTGCTGTAAAGGTTGTTCCTGCAAAAGTAGTACCAGAGTCTGCAAAATAAAATTTATTGTCAGATGTTCCACACATTAACAAAGAATCAATAGCCGGGTTATATTCCTGCTGTCCCCAATTAAGAGTATTGCCCTCATACGTTCCAGTAGCAGCAGCCCATGTATTTGTCAGAACAGGGTTTACCAAGCCCTTTGCTATATAATTTACACTTGGTAAGTCTCTCGTAGCCCAAGTGTTTTCAATATAGTTCCATATCAAAGCTGTGTCTGGATAGCCACCACTTGCTCCAGTAGCGGGAAAACAAATCCATACTTCGTTTTTAATTTTGTTATGGGCCAAAAATGTTTTATAGTAGTAAGTAGAATCAATCTTGGAAAACAAAAATGTTTTCATCTGGTCGTCTATAACACTTTTAATTGTGTTGCCGTTATGTACTACTACATCGTTCGTAGTTACCATAACATGCTGTCCATCGCCTAGGTCTACAACAGCATCTCTGCTAAACAATCCTGTATCTTTAAAAACTTCACGCACGTTAAATGTAAACGCACCGCCGACATAGTTAAGAGAATATACACTATCCTCTTTATATACCATTAACAAGTTACCAAGCTGCACTGCGTTAAGTATATGCCCCTTTGTACCCATTAAGGAGGTTTCGGCAGCTTCACTAGCAGCAGAACTTGTATCCCAAGTAGTGCTACCGTTGTTATCAGTGCCTACTGGTATAGCATCGCTCCACCGCAAGGTAAAAGGTTTTGATACTGCTGAACCACTAGCACTGTCTGTAAGATTTAAAGCTATTAAATGATTACGGAACGGAATAATCGCTTTACATTTTAATGTAGCTGGCCAATGAGTAAGGTCTGCAAATTGCGAACCACCTTGGGTAAAACTTTGAGGAGCATCTATACCGTTACAGGCTAAGAGAACACCGCCTAATACACCTCCCTGCCAGTTATTAGTAGTGCTGGCAATAGTCGTATACGCACCGCTAGAGCGTGTAACATCTGCGTGGGTAGTTCCTGTAATTTTTCTAAGACCTGTTGCTGTTCCGTATATCCACAACTCTGTGCTGCCTTGAAGCCAGCTTGTAGCCCAGTAGGGATTATTGCTAGAACCGGGTGCTCCAAAAATTTGTATATGTCCTTCTATTTTTCCAGCTTTGCCATCCAAAAACCTCACGTTATTACCGTAGCTAAAATACGAAGGAGGCATGTCATATGGAGACAGGTCGGTATTTATACTAAAACGTGGGGGCTGTTTGCCGTTTATGTCAAATAATTCTTTAGCCATTGCCAGCACTCGTTTGCTCAGTCCATGTAGTCGAGTCCCATTCTTGCAAAGCAATATAGTCAGAATTTTCTAGCAGAATGTTTCCACCAGATTCCTGTATAAGACAAAACTCTTCTACTACCCAATTAGTAGGCATTAAGCACCTCTACGAACAAGACCACCGGGATCGCCTTGAACTGACATTTGCATAACAGTTCCGCTATATCTGGCTGCTTCCTCTGCTGCCATTACGTCTTCCATTGCTTTCTGATAAATAGCCATAAATCTCTGAGTTTGCTCCGTATCGTTAAGATAAATTGCTCCTTCCAAACATGCACCAAATAAATACAAGTCTGGAAAAGAAGTCAGTATATCGTTAGTAGTAACACTATCAGACAGTGGGCTAAGTTTTTTATAGTAGTTAATACCCAAGGTATAGGTAGAATCTGGAGTTGGATATAGTTTAATATCCTTGCCCAAATTTGTATATGCTCTTGGATAACCACTTGTATACGCCCCATACTCCCTGCTTCCAGATTCTGGACTAAGATAGTTTAAAGCGTAGCTGTTTGAATCAGAAGTTTCGTATGTAACATTTCTAAGTTCAATTAAATCAGTAGGCAAGTTATAAAAAGGTATGTCAGCAGTTGTAGTAGTTTCTGCTCTGACCATGTTAGCTCTTACCCTAAGCTCACGATCTAACCTGTTTTCTGTTAAAGATACAAAATCAGGTATAACACTTGTAAGATCATCTCTGTTAAGATAATTTGCTACACTTGTTTTTATTTCTGAATAGGTTGAAAGACTCATTAGATATTACTTTCATGTGTCCGTAGAAATCTATATTCAGGGTCATTCAAAAGTTTTTTAATTTTAGGCCAGTGGTCTTTATTCATAATATCCACGCCATGTTCAGCTTTCCACTTTTCAATAATAATAAGAGGAATACTGGCAACCTTACGCATACCACCTTGAGTTTCCACGCCACCGTGTATGTAGTCTTTGTTAAACTCTTTCTTATTGAGTTCTAGAAGTGGCGAAATATCCTGAACAGAGTGTTGAACAATCTTGTCTTCGGAGTGATCGTAGGAAGTACCACGTTTAATAGGAGAGGAATCAGTCATTTTCATTTGTTTCCTTAAAGTGGGGAGAGCCATTACAGCCCTCCCCGATTAAGAACAGTCTAGCTTAGGTCGTAGACAGCACCGTGAGCTTTTTCGTTATCCACCTGCAAGGTGTATTCCGTAATAATAGCTCGCTGCTCGCCATCAGACGTAGAAGCCACTTCACGCTGGAAGAAAGGCCGTAGGTAAGCCAGTTTGTAATACTCAGGATCAAGAAGCCATACATCCCGTGAACGCTGTAGGCGGTTCGGGACAACAGCCATTTCACCAAAGTCACTTACATATACGTCCATACCACCGACAATACGCTGGTCGGCAACATCGACGAAGTTAGAAACTCCGGATGATCCGCCAACGCCCACGAAGCTAGAGAAGGTCTGCTTCTGTGCAGGAGCCATCATCAAATACTTGATGTCAGCACCGTTGTTGTAGGAAGTTAGGATAACTGCCTTAAGCAAGGTTTCGGTAAAGGCTCGCGCCGTAC
>TARA_R100000664_G_C2759932_1_pt1 | contig 13236 bp, 3 predicted proteins | sample TARA_R100000664 | Tara Oceans TARA_R100000664 (sample SAMEA2622705) | marine metagenome | biome: marine biome (ENVO:00000447); feature: deep chlorophyll maximum layer (ENVO:xxxxxxxx); material: "saline water (ENVO:00002010), including plankton (ENVO:xxxxxxxx)" | depth 115 m | reverse complement strand
TAATCTGTACAGAAGGCACACTTAAGACACCAACGTGAGCAACAAACTCTTTTACATCATAGTCAGACCCAGCCGGTCTAACTGCATTAACTGATAGACTATTTTGTTGGTTAACATAGTCCGCCCCCACAGTGTAGTCACACTCGTTGCCTGGCCAGATATATTGATAAGTGTTTCCAAACACTGCTTCATATGCATACAACTTATATTTATAAGTTGCATCTTTGCCGTATTTTACTTGTGTGTCAATAAATTTTGCTATGTCAATTTTAGAAGAATTAGGAATATAAAAATTTTGAATCGGATCAAATGTAATGGCGCCGGCAATATTTTTCTTTTTTAATTTTTCTATTCTGTATATAATAGTTTCTGAATAACACGTTTTACCATCCCAAATTTCTTTAAAAGTCCTAGTTCTTTGTTTGGTTATTTTGTCTATTTTCGATTTTAAATACAGAATTAACATGTGCTTAACAAACTTTTCCCAAGGACCAAAAAAATCTGGCTCTATTGAAGCTCCTGACGGGAATATGCAAAATCTATCTAAATCACCATGAAAAATACCATCAATCTCTACTTGTTCACCGTCGATAGCCGCAGTGCCACCAGAAATTAATAAATTAGGAGTTTCTGCTATTTGTGTTAAGAATCTTTTAAAATTTAATATTTTTCTATTAGACCTCTGAAATGAATGATAATAATTTAATTCTCCACCAGAACCACCTGGATTTTGATATCTCACTTTTCTTTGCGCAAACTCCACAAAAGGTTTTGGAGTCCATCGAAAATTAGGTCCTAGTGGATCAAAAATAGGTGACGAATGCTCTTGCATTATTTTTCGCATGATTGTTTTGCTAAGACGTGATTTTTCTATCTGATCAGCTAACGCGTTAGTTGAATCTGTCTTAAATTCAATCATGTTGTAGAATGGAAAATGATCAGTTTTATCGTTATAGTTTTGAATTACTGGTAAGTCGTCTACTGGGATTCCAATATTTTTATGAAAATTATGCATGGCTTGAAAAGTCAAAGCAACACCGGTAGGGACACCCTGAAGAAAAATTGGAAAACCGGCCATCCAATGATTAAAGTACTTTTGGGGAAGTGCGTCTGAGTTTTTAGGTATATTAACTATTGGTGTGGGTATGTTAGGGTCTAGAGTTCCTCCAAGAGAAACGATAAAATCAAAAATATTTGGCGTATTGGGTGAACCAAAATCCTCTTCGCCTGAATCGAAAGTTAGAAGTCCTCCCACTCCGTTGTCAGTTCTTCGAAGTTCGTGTAAAAGAACATAAAAATTAGGCAGCACTAGCTCTGATATCTCGGGGTCTTTAATAAACTTTTCCCAGTCTGTGCCAAAACCCGTATTGTATACACTGTCGATATTTACATAATGAGTCGCAGTTTCTAAATTTAAAGCTTGTAGTTCTTCATAAGAGTAAGGTTTGTCAAAAACAAAAGTGTGATCTGAAAATCTATTTGTAATAAAATTAGCGCCGACCCCAATATCAAAACCGTCAATAAAATCTGAATTAAAACTGTCTGGGTCACTTCTATTTTCATAAGGCACCAGTGGAGATAAAAGAAATTCGACTGGCTCAATCGAGTCAGGACTTTCTTCTTCTAATATTCCACCAATTTTTACAAATCTTTCCCAGTCTTCTTTTAAAATTTTTGTTGCTGCTATTCCTCCATGCCCAGGAGAGCTAAGTTTTAACAATGTCATTTCTGCAGCTGGGTTGTTTTTAAGAGCGCCGATGATCATATCGCGAACAGGATGAAACTCTTTCCAAATAGGCGGCGCACTATGGGTTTTAGTCATAGCCGAGTGTGCCTTCTCCCATTCGGTACCACGATAGCCGGTCACACTATCACTAGAGGCCAAAGCTTCGTGAGGGTTCTGTACAAAAGTCACGTTCACTGGTTTGCCTTCAAAAACTTTAATTGGGCCATGCGGTCTATAGTGCCAAGCAACAACATGCTCGGGTTCTCCCACTGTTGCAGGGTCGATCTCTTCCCCGTCTTCTACTGGAGCGCCCATATCTATCGGCATGTATGTCCAGTAACGACCAGAAGAAATTCTTAAACTATCTTTTGATCTAAATTCTTGCTTTAATAAAGTATATTTGTCTTCAAGGTGAAAAGGACATACTTGATACGAATCGGCATAAACCATCCCTAAAGGTCTACTAACAAACTTAACTTGACTAAATAAGTGTGCGTCAAGAATGGTAACTTTCTTGCCAATTCCGGAAATTTTTGATTCTGCGGTAAGATTGTTGTATATTACAGGCATATTCTGCTTTATCTCCTATGGGGTATATCCGCTACCGCCCATACCAGGAGATTGACCCTGGAACGCGCCCTCGGCTGTGCCGGCTTGCATAAATTCTTGTGAGCTAGGTGGTAAACCCTTGGCACCCTCTGCTGGCGCCTTGAAAAAGCCATCTTTCTGCATATTTTGCGCCTCTGTTCCATCTAATGGTGGGTGGGGAGGCAAGACTTCTACTGGGAAAGCATCGCCATTTTCATGCTGTTGCCAGCCTATTTTTTGAATAATGTCTAGACCTGCCAAGTCAATCATGTTGATTGGCACGGTTATTGGCGGCGTTGTAGCATCACCAAACTGTGTATCGATAAGAAAATATTCATTGATAGTGGGTAAATTTATTAATTCATTTCTTGCAGAAGGGTATACACCGGCTGGTTTAAAAACATAATCTCTCAATCTACAAAGCAAAAATCGACCAGATCCAATAGAGTTGTTAAATCTATCATTTGTCAAAGTTTTCCAATGGTCGTCTTTCATGCCGTCAACACCACCAAAACCAGTAAATACTTCAACATGTTTTATCATTTTAAAATTGTAATACATAAATGGAAAATATGCAGGATCTAAAAACATGTCTTTACTACTATCTTTTTTAACAAACTTTTCTTTAACAATTTTTGAAGCAGGCAACTCCATGCGACTAGACATATAAAGTGATTTAATCGAGTTAGGCATGCTTTCTCCCAGACTGTCGCCTCCGACAAGTTGCGTAAACAAATTACCTACTGCTGCTAAAATTAAAGGATTGGAAGCTAATTTTAAATCATAATTTTTCATTGAATTAAAATGTCGCACAATTGGTGTATTTGGATCACCCGACAACAATTCGCCGGAAGCCCAATCGTCCCATGTCTTGCCTATTCCAATTAATCGACTTAAAGTGCTCATCAGCACTCGATTAGGATTAACAGCTAAATCTAATTCTGGAAATGGATATTTTTCGCCTACAAACGATTGATCAATTGCGTTTCTATCAAAACCTCCATACTCTAAAAACTCAAAAAATGATTCTATTGTATTGGAATAGTTGCCTGCGGAGAAGAACCCTCCTTCAGATAGGGTGTTGTTTTGAAACCAATCTAATAAAGACTTAAGAATTGATGCTGACGAGCTTTCACCGGTAGGAAAGTTGTGGTCTTCTAAGAATTTTTTAAAAATATTTTGTGTAGCGGAACCATCTGCCCCTTGTAGCGTTCGCCACGCATCAAATGCTTTTTTAGCCTCCCGGCTTTCAAACGTGCAAGAATAATGATCGCCATATAAATCTTTTAATTTAGTCCTAAGAGAAAGAAACTTGATGTTTGCTGCTTGTTCATACCCGCTCGACCCCAGCCTTTGTTTTACCATCATATCATTAAAAGTTACACTCTCTAGAGACTTGTTATATCTAAATATATCAACAAGAACATGAACAAATTTACTGGGGTTGAAAAACAAGGCGTCAGATTGATTTTTTTGAATTAGTTGTGTTGTTGATCTTCCTTCCAAGTTTATAAAAGACGGTGTTAGAAATGCATATCTAGATGTTAATAAATTGTCGCCCGGGTTTGCGGCCACGTCATCGCCTCCAATATTAACAAAAACTTCAGTACTTGCACCAGGCTGATTTTCAGCAACGTTGCTTTGAAAATATTTCTTATCTTCGTGTACACATCTAGTTTCGTATCTTTCTTTTGAAAACGTTAATAAGTTTGTACTATTCATGTTTGAGCTGGCCGCATCCAATACAGAATCAGTTGACAGAAAATCAAAATGATTTTTAGGATTATGAAAAGCATCAAAAACTTGAGGAAAATAATGATTTTTTGTAAAAACAACTGGAGGTACTTTTCCGCCGGTTGTTTTTGATTGTTGTGACGAATTGAAAAAAGAATTTTTGATTGTTGGTACGTTGCCTAAAATTGTCTCAAGCTTTGCTGATAAATTATTGACTAATCTTATCATAGTCATAATTCCTTCTGGCGTGCCGGTTTCGTAATTTATGTAACTGTACAACTTTGTACTAAGTTCTGAATTCTGTCCTTCTATTTTATTAAACGCTGCTTTACCCATAAGTATCTTTAATACATCTAAATAATATTTAATTGGGAACAGCCATGGCTTGGTTGTAACATTTTCATTTGGAATATCAGTATATTGAAATCCGTCTAGCATAAAAGATTTAAAATTTTGAGTAAACCTATTGTACAACCTGTCATAATAGGGACGGCCATCGCTGTCTCTAAGCAAGCAGTATTGCAAATATTTCTCTAAACCATGTCGCGCTTCTGTTAGTTTGTTGAATTGAATATTTAAAAACTCGCGCGAGCCCTCCTGCATATAAACTTCTATGCCATATTGATAATATCCTCTTTTTTCGCGACTAACTTCGTGATCAACACATACAAAGTGTCGATAATATGGGCTACTAAAAGCATCTTTAGATGCTATCTCTATTTGCTGAATGTTAAATCTAGCCTTGCTTCCATCTTGAGTGCTTTTCATGGCGACTTTCTGCATGGCCTTGCCGCCATTTTTAACTAACTGCGAAGGCGCTGTTTCAATCATTAGTTTGGGAGCAACAATTTTATCTTCTAGTGGTTCTGGTGAGGTTGGGTTTGCTAATTTATTTGCACCATATGTCATATTGTTTTTTACTCTGCGACGAAATACTTTAATAGAAAGAAACTTACTCATGTCAACTAGTTTGTTTGCTTGATCTAAGTCAAAGTACAGTGCCGGAAAGGGGGAGTTGTCCCGCAAAAGAGCGCGCTGATCTAAACTAAAAATAAATCTAGCTTTTCCATGACTATCTTTTGACATATATGCATCAGAAAAATAACTCATCTTTTTAAAAACATCTAAATTATCATTTGTTAGCATTTTAAGACGAAGATCAAGCTCTGTTTCAATTTCCTGAAAGTTTATCGGAGTTGAAGCAATTATTGAATTTCTGGTGCGAAAGTCTTGTATTTTGGTGTTTGGCACCACCTTTCTTGTTAGTATTTCAGAGTTTATACCATAATAGGTGTTCATGTGTGCCTGCGAGTAGCCGGTTCGATATACGCCATTCTGATCGATGTGAGCAGGTCCTTGCCATATGTTGCCTTTTTGATCTAAATAAATTTCTCTTTTTGTTACTAAATCACTGTCTTTAAAAACAAGCTCTCCTGACCATGCGCTGTAATTGGATTTTAAAAAGCCGGCATTTTGATCCTGCATCTGTAGAAGGCTTGATCCATCCTCGTCTCCAAAAACACCAGATAACCCCTCATTTGTTACAAGACCATCTGGTCCAAAAAAATCAATATGAGTATATGCAACATATCCCAGATGTGTTGGAAGGGTGCTTTTTTTAATTTGAAACTTTGCTTTGTACGGTATGTGAAATGTTTCAACCCCATTGTTGTCTAGGGATGTAAAAAATGGGTATTCTTCGCCATCATCTAACTTACCGTTACTTAAAGCGTTATTGCTATTTTTTTCTGAAAAATATCCTAAAAGACTGTCTGTTTTTACGCCTAAAGTTATTTTATTTTCTGCTAGCGTGTCTGCACTTTTTGCATAAATATTTTCAAAATTTTTAGGATTTTGTGTAACAGATGGGTTTGATATTGTAGTGGTGCCATTTGATGGTTCTAAAACCGCTTCTGTCATTTTTGCTGTGGGCCCTCTGACTTGAAGTATACAAAGCCTCAAGTAGTCCATAAAGCTTTTTTGAGCGTCACCAAACTTAAGCTCATGTATCCAAGAGTTATTTTTAAGTGTGTTTCTGTCTACTTGTAGCTCTAAATCTAAAGTGACATAAAGCGACTTATCTTTATTTTGTGCAGCTGATGCATCTATCAGACCCTGTGTTCCAGCAGCCATTTCAGATGTTGCATCGGTGCCGCTTTTTACGTCGTCAGTGTATCCCTCAATATGAGGGTTTTTATCGAAAGGATTGTAAAAATCAGTTGTAGAATCTTCTAAGGTGATTTTGACTATCTTGACCTCTGGTAAGAATGCGCCGATACCAATAGAAGATTTAACCTCATTTCCAGAATGATATTTTTTATACTTAGGCATTTAACAAATCTCCCCGGGGTCATCATCCAGGCCAGAGTAAATATCCATGGTTTCATTTTGATCGATGGCGCAATCAATTGATGTTTCACTAAATACACCTTTGGATTTTCTATCACCAACCAACCTACACAACAACTCTGTATCAATTTCATTGTCCACCAAAACTTCAAAAAAATGTTCAATATAGCTAGAATCATAATCCTGAAGAGAGGGGTCATCTAGGTCAAAAGCTGTTGACATAAAGTTATTTAAATCTAAATTGTTTACTTTCTTTTTTGTGTGACCATAATATAGAGGAATTAATTCTTCCTCTCCTGTAGTGTTGCCATCATCAGCTTTTTTCTCATCTATTAAGAAAACTTCAACTTCAAAGTTGTCTTTTTCAAAAATAGTGTTTTCTTCATTTATTTCAATAACCAAGCCGTGCTCTTCAATTGACAACGCTTTGTCTGCTGTTAGTTCACCAAACTCTTCTATCTCGGCGTTAACAATATCTTCTTCGAGATTTATAAAGTTGTTGATTGTAAACGTGTAATCTGTTTGAAGCTGGGGTATTTCAATAATTTTTGTATCACCATTAGAAGTTTGAAGTTTTAAATTTTTTGCGCTACTGCTTAGTTCACCAATTAAATAATTAACCCTCCAGGCTGGAGAATATTGTGCATCGTGTGCGCTAGTTCCTAGCGGAGAAGATAACGCATAGCTTCTTTCTTGCGTTGGTTGTATTTTTTTTGCGCCTAAAGAAACTTTCTCTGAGGAGAAATTAGATCTCACCATTTCATTTATTTTAGTCACTTCAGTTTCTATACCATGAAAAACACTCTGACATTTAATTCTTGGAGTTTCTTTTATTCTATCTTCCGTAGCATTTTGATGTTCGTTTTTGTTTGGACCATATGTTGCATCGTATATAACGTCATCATCAAAAAAAGCATAAGACGATGGTCTAAACTTTCCACGTGACAATAGGTACTTTCCATACTGGGTTAACTGGAGGTCAACAACCTCTTCTTTTCTATTGAAAAATTCCATATATGTAATTAGCCTTTAAAAAGATTATTGTTTCGATAATTCTAAGTCTACATCGACCTTTGCCATTTCTACTAATGAAAAATAATCATACGGCCAGTTAAAGCTATATCTAGGCATATTGCGATTTTGATCGCTAGCTAACGACTGTTCTTCACCTTCTTGTAGTGATTTAAGCATATCATCGTCATCCTCGTGATTAATGGTAAGCAAATTATAGTTATAGTTTGCTCTTTGCTTAACCTTAAAGACCATCCACCTAATGCCGTCAGACGTTCCAGCCGGCAATATACCCTCTGGTTGTAGCGGAAATGTAAAAAAGTCGTACGCTTGGTTCATTGGGTGTTCGATTGTTTTTGATGTCTTTATAATCTTATTGCAAGATTTTGGCATGCTACCTTGCCAAATATCCATCAGTTCTTTTTTAGATAAAGTATGTTCAAAATCAAAAATATACATTACAAATGGATGTATTCTATCTGGTGAGTGGGAAAAATCTAAATGCGGGGGCATAACAAATTTATCCATTTTTTTAATCATATCTGCTATAGACGTATTTGTAAGTTGCGGAGCAGATTCATTCTTTGAACCAACCTGATTCGGGTTTGGCTCTAGTCCTTGGTCAACCTTATTTTTAATCTGCGCAAAAAGTTGTGGCGGAATCGAGAAAAAGTGTTTTCCAGGCTCATAAGGACAAGGCACAGTACCAATTTCACCAAAAGTTCCATTAAAAGAAATGGGTTTAGGAGAATAAGGAATAGCCACAACAGCCTCCGAAAAAGTATGCCTATTAGCTACTCTTCCGATAGGACGTGGAGTAGGATCAAACCTCAATACATCAACCAAAGATCCGGTGTATCCGGTCCACTTATTAGGACCGTGATGTACCGGTTCGCCAGTAGGGTCTCCGTTTTCATCTAATGGTTGTGTTGAGTATCCAATTGCGGCGCCGGCTGACATATACACTGCTTCAAACTCATCGCGATCGGCATTTTCTGGCATTTTAATAATTTTTTCTGGATAACTCTCTTCCAAAGACAGCCAAATGCCTTTATCTTGTTGCAAAATTCCCAGCTCTTCGGTGCCAACTGGTGGTTTGATTTGATTGATGACGATTTTTCCACCGGTAGATGCGGTGAGAATGTTTTGATTAATTACATGAGCCCACGACATTTCAAATGGCGAATACGGATCTGTGCCATATCCACACCACATACCTCGACCAGTAACTGGATCATGATATTTATTTTGATACACCTTAAATCCGGCAGGCGCGCTTAAATCCTCTGGATTGTCAGTAGGAGTTACACTGTAAGTACCACTAAAATCTAAAACTGGACATTCCCACTTAGGCTCAATTGCCCAAACCCACCTTGCACCGACGCCTGGATCGACTACAGTTGATTTAAATTGTTTTTGAGTTACATAGCCAAAACGTTTATTTCCCCCAGAAGAAACCTTTTCTGTGTCTTTAACTCTTACAAGGTTCCACAAATTAATAGAAGAATTTAGCTTCATTCTGTTCTTTGCAGCAACGCTGTTTAATTCAGGAACAAACCGACACAAACCACCGGATATTGCAGTGTCATTCGGATATTTCTCATAATAATCAACTGAGAAACTTTCTACATGACAGCCCTCTAGAATATCTCTAACTGAGAAATGGTGATACAGTTTAGATCTATAGACCTCTACTGGACTACCATTTGAAGAAGTAACATATTCTGTTGATCCGTCAGGGTTAGTTTTTGTTGCAAGTTCTCCTGTTTTGTAAAACCATTCATTTATACCACCATTATACCCATCTGGTTTAGCGGCATGGTTAGTAGGGGTAAATTTCATTCTCCAGCGCGCTTCACCGTAAAAATACGGAGGAGTATACGGAGCATATGCAGGATCTTTTACTGCTCTTCCAAGTAATTTTCCGTTAGTGACGCCTTCTTGTCGGACGCCGCCTGGACTTACCTCTTTTCCATCCATAACCTGAGTCGCATGACCATATGGCTGGCCTCTAAGATCTCCCATAAAAGTACCAGTCATGCCAACTGTTCTAAGATAATTATACTGTGTCAGTACACCGACCGTGCTTGGGTTTGGAGATTGAGCTAATGTGCGAGGCGTGTCCATGTCTTCGCTGGTTAACCCTGTGCCAAACGCTCCCACTGAAGGTCGCCAAAGATTTCTTTCTTTTGTCATAGCGCCTTGTCGCGGACCTTCTAACTGAACATGGTCAATGCCCATTCGTAGAACAACATCCATATAATATACTGATCCGCTGTACATAGCTTTTGGAGTGGGAGAAGAATGAATTGTTGTAAATCCACCGCCCTCTCTTGTTGTTTGAAGAAAGAAATCTGGCACTGTGGCAAAAAAGTTGTGCGCAGCCATTTTATATAAAGGCATTTTAGTAGTTTGAGATCTATTAAGCGCAGAGTTGACTTGATAATTGCACGATCCAGCATTGGTAACTGGCTTAGAACTTGTAAAGTGCCTATACAAATTCGGTAAATAAACATGACCGCTGCCGTCAGAAGCAGAGAGCGGCAAATATCTAGCAGGATCCATAATTGCTTCAAAGGGCAGACGATAATCGAAAGTTCCGCTTAAAGAAAATGGTGCTGAAACTGGCGGTGTGCCATTTCCTCCATACTCTGTTTCTGTTACAATAATTGTCTCATTTCCCATAGCGGTATTTGAGAACCATGGCCTAGACCCAGAAACCTGTGGGACAGATCCAGTATACATCGGCCAGTCTACAGCAATGCCTGATTTAATTGAGTTAAAGAAAATGCCCGGGGCGTAAAAAGGCTCCAACATTGCTTGCATCTTTCCTGCTTCGCGAGCGCGCACGGGAACAGACGCAGAATCAAACATAGTTAAGTGAGGGCCAATAGATTGAGAAAAAAGCTGCCCAAGCTGCATTGCTCTGGTTTGCGGGTAAAAACCATAATAAGGAAGTAGTTTTTTAATAGCGTGACAAGTTACCTTCATGCTACTTCTAACATATTCATCTTTATGGTCTTCGCGAACAACATCAAAGTGTCTTAAAAAGTCACTGTTTGAATACGTCTTGTAGAAAATTTTTGATTGAGGATCAAAAAGATTATTGTTGGTTCCATCCATGTTTCGGTTTGCACTAGCAGTAACAACACCACCCTTCATGGTTAAAAAGGCTCTATTCCATTTTTCTGCATAATACCCGGTATCCTCTACAGTCACACACTCTGAGTCAAAATCATTGCCGTGATAATATTCCATATGATCTGAAATTTTAAATTCTGGTAAGATTGAGTAATCTTGAGCAAGTGGTTTAAGGTCCGCTGTCCATGCCATATAATTATCAAAAAATGGACCTTTTCCTGTAATCTTGTCAGTTACATACCAGGCTTGTCTGTATGGGTAATTGTGTAATTGATACAACATTGAAGACGTCGCTTCAGTGTATCCTCTTCCATTTCCTCCATTGTGATTAGAGTACTGTTCGTCTCGGAAGGCCGAGCCGCCAAGATATTCATGTGGAGGGCTTACTGACGCAGTATGCACTTGCCTTCCGCCCATAACTCTAGCGCCTTCTGCGACTCCACCGGCCCAGTTAGTCTTGTTATAGATACTTATGGTATCTGAGCCCACCATACCAGATGCCATTGAAAGGGTTAGTGGTAGTTGATAATTGTTTTCAGCACCATCTAAAGGATGGTCTGCTGCGCAATAATATATTGTTGGGGCGGTATTATATGTTAATTCGCCGGCGCCCTCACTTGGAGCATGTAAGCTGCTAGTTCTGCTAAATGTTAGGTCTGCAATAAATACAGACTGAGAGAACTGCAAATCGGTCGACCAAATTCCATCATTAATATTTGATTGAGAATACCAGACTTTTAAAGAATCCCAAATTGTTCTTTTGCCATATATTTTATTATCTACATTTTTGTGCCACTCCCATGGTTTTAATGTAGCTGAATAAATACTATAAGTCATAGTTGAAAATGGATCATATCCAAAAGCCTTAGCTGACGCCAAGCCAAAGCCCATGTCTTGTGGTAAAGTAGCTGTAACTTTTTCGCTTGGACTATTTGGTGTCATACCGATGCCCGATGCGAGGTAATCTGCGCCAGAGTCCGGTCTTGAATCCATTGGCCACATACTTGGGCTTGCAAATGACCATGGTTGAAATCCTTGTGGGCGATAGAAACAATCATTAACATAATAATTGCCCCACCCTAAAAGAGCATAGCTAACAGAGCTTGTTCCCATTGTTGAAAAACAAGGCCCTCCAATTGCTCTTTGATCTTGTATGATCCCCTGAGAGTTTCTAGCATTTAAACTTGTGTTTTCGCGCGTAAAAGATCTTTGTCTGTCTTGAAAATTATTTCTCCAAAAACTTCTATGATCAATTCTATCAAAACCATTCGAGTGAATGCCCTGGACTTCTTCGTAACCCAGTCTTAAACGTGTGAATTTAGAGTAGATGTTTTCTGATGTTGGAAAAACAGTTTGAGAATATCTAATGCTAGTTACATGTTCTTGTTCTGAAGCAACGCTTCCTAGGGCCATTTTGTCTTTTAAGTAAAGCTCAATTATCTCATCATATAAAACATTTGTGTCGTTGTCTGTAGAGTTGCCACCGACTAAATCATTTCCATGTTTGTAGCTTAAAAGCTCATTAAGCTTTTCTCCAGAAAAAGCCTCTAAATTATTTGCATATGTGTGCTTTAAATCGAACTCTGACAAACCACCGATTGCATTTTCATATATAATTCTATGAAGCATGGGTTTGTAATTTGAAACTACAGCAGGTTCATACTGATTATAAATTTTTAATTTTGGAAATAAAACAAGCCTATCTGCACCATCTGTAATTTTATTGGTTGTTGTAACTGTTTGAAAGATATTTCTTTGCCTAATGCTCCTGGCGATTGGGTGTTGGCCGGTTCTAACTTGTTTAAAAACTGGATATCCCCATGGGCCATTTCTGTTAAGCATTATCGCATTAAATATTGCCACATTACCAGGCGATCTTTGTTCAGTAAGAAGCTCGTATGCTTGGCCTGGAAATGTTAGGGAGGTTTCATTAGAGTTGATAACACTGTAGCCACCGCGTGTACCCCCAAAAGCATCAACTCCATATACAAATGTTTGATTTATATATCTGTTTTTTGCAAACAAGTTTACTCCGCCGGCCCCTTCGCCAGGAAATTTTCTTTCTTCTTGGGCGTTTCGGGCGGGATACCCCATTATATTTGTAGAGCTACTAATTGGCTCATAAATATGATAATTTAATCCAACAAAATCTGTTGCTATAAAGTGTTTCATATCACCAAGAAGATCTGAATTTTTTAAACGCGCGTCTTCTACAGAGCAACCAAAGTAGCGATTTTCTGCAGGCCAATCCTGACCGGTATAGCCGGCGAGATTACCGCCTGCAGCAAAACTACCAAAATGGCTTGCTGAGATAAACTCAATTGAGGTAACTGCTTTTGACATAAATTTTTACAAGCTCCAAATGTGTCTATTATAAATAGATATTAACATAATATTAAATACTAATTCTGTTTTTGTTAAAGTTTCCAGCCCTGATACTCGTTCCAGTTGTCTAATCCACTGCCAGTACCCATAACAAATTTAGTATCAGGTTCTCTAAGCGCACCAGTAACCCAAGAATACTGCACATCAGATCGAGGAATTGCATGGCTAACCCAGTAATTATCATGGATTGCGGCGGCGCCTGTTACTTTTTGAAAAAATACTCCATCTAGCCCTTCTAGCTCTGATAAACCAGCTAAGCATACAGCATGTGAATAACTACCAGTTGTACCCGCGCCTAGGCC
>TARA_R100000664_G_C2759934_1_pt1 | contig 13248 bp, 12 predicted proteins | sample TARA_R100000664 | Tara Oceans TARA_R100000664 (sample SAMEA2622705) | marine metagenome | biome: marine biome (ENVO:00000447); feature: deep chlorophyll maximum layer (ENVO:xxxxxxxx); material: "saline water (ENVO:00002010), including plankton (ENVO:xxxxxxxx)" | depth 115 m | reverse complement strand
GGCCCGTCGACGGCTACGGAAGCCCGGATATGGTACGGGCAATGATCTACCAGCAAAAGCCCGATATATTATATTTTATGACAGATCCTCGATTTTATGAATGGTTATGGACCATTGAGCACGAGGTCCGACCGCACGTACCAATGGTTTATTATCATGTTTGGGACAATTATCCTTATCCCCACTTCAATAAGCCATACTATGTGTCTAATGATTATGTAGCATGCATCTCCCGCGTAACTCACGACATTGTCCAGACTGTCGCCCCGGAAGTGGCGTCAGCCTATGTTCCCCACGCTGTGGATAATGAAATTTTTGCACCGATGTCCCCCCAGGATATTGCTCTAATAAGGAAGGAGAAGGGGTTTGAAGGGAAGTTTGTTTGTTTCTGGAATAACCGCAACGCCCGGCGCAAACAGTCCGGTACGTTAATTTGGTGGTTCAAAGAATTCCTTGATAAGGTGGGCCACGATGCCGCCACACTGGTTATGCATACTGACACTAAAGATGTCCATGGTCAAGACCTGGAGGCTATTATTGCACACTTGGGGCTCACAAACGGAGAGGTACTGTTCTCTAAGCAGAAGGTGGATCCTCGCGATCTGGCCCTCATGTATAATCTCGCTGATTTAACAATTAATATAGCTGATGCAGAAGGGTTTGGGTTAGCGACCTTGGAATCGTTGTCCTCCGGAACTCCGATCCTCGTGACCATGACAGGGGGTCTCCAGCATCAAGTCACCGACGGGGAGGAGTGGTTTGGCATCGGACTGGAACCCAGCTCAAAAGCTGTTATTGGATCCCTCTCAGTACCTTATATTTACGAAGATCGCGTGAATAAAGAAGACTTTATAGAAGCGATGATGAAAATGTATGAAATGTCACCAGAAGATCGCGCAGAGCTTGGTCGAAAGGGAAGAGAATACACGCAAAAGGAATTTAACTTCGATACTTTCGTCAATCAGTGGGATACCATTTTTACAGAAATTTACGATAAGCACGGGTCCTGGGAAAGTCGACAGGGTTATACACCTTATAGAATGGCGGTGAGGTAATTATGAGAAAATCAATTATTGTAAAAGGGCCCGCACTTTCAAGGTCGGGATACGGTGAACAGACCCGCTATGCTATTCGGGCTTTGCGATCACGCGAAGATCTGTTTGATGTTTATATTCTAAACATTCCGTGGGGATCCACGGGCCATCTAACCGAACAAACCGAAGAGACTAAATTTCTTCGAGAATGCATTGTCAAGACCCAACAGCATATCCAATCTAAACTTGGGTTTGATATGTCGCTGCAGGTAACTATTCCCAATGAGTTCGAGAAAATTGCACCGGTTAATATAGGATACACTGCCGGAATCGAGACGACAAAGGTAGCGCCACAGTGGATTGATAAGTGCAACGCAATGGTGGATAAGGTCATTGTGGTTTCAGAACATTCTAGAAAGGTCTTTGAAAATACAACATACCAGATACAGGACAACGCAGGAAACACACTGCCTAATTGGGGAGTTAGCGTCCCGGTTCAGTCCATTGCCTATGCCACCCGAGACCTTGAGGCCGAATCCTTAGATCTAGAATTCACGACAACGAAGAATTTCTTAACAGTGGCTCAATGGGGCCCGCGCAAGAACCTAGAGAACACAATTGGATGGTTTGTGCAGGAGTTCCGGGATGAGGAGGATGTTGGACTTGTGGTTAAGACAACTACTGCTAATGACTCTCAAATGGATTACATGCACACGCTCAAGCGACTAGAAAGTTTATTATCTCATTTAGGGGAATATAAGTGTAAAGTGTATTTGGTGCACGGCGAGCTACCCCCCGGCGGACTTGTGTGGTTATATCGCCACCCTACAATGAAAGCATTAATAAACATAGGTCACGGAGAAGGTTATGGTCTGCCGCTTTTTGAGGCAGCCCAGTGTGGACTTCCTCTTATTACGCTTACATGGTCCGGACAGCTAGATTTTATCTGTAAGCCTAACAAGAAAAACAAGCAAGTCCCTCACGTAATCAAGGTGGACTATGATGTGGCGAAAATACAGCCGTCTGCTGTGTGGCCTGGAGTTCTGCAGGAAGATTCAATGTGGGCGTACGCGCGCGAAACTTCTTATAAACGCGCCCTGCGTGAGTGCCTAGACAAAGAAAAACATCACAAGAGCCGCGCCCTGAACCTCCAGAAGCATATCCTGGAAAATTTTACTCCCGAAGCAATGTATGAGAAATTTGTAAACTTAATTTACCCTGAAGATCTCCGGGCAGCTGCCGAGGCTGAGATTGACGATCTTTTGGCAGACTTACTATGAGCAAGGTAGTGGTACTGGCTGATATGTTTTCAGCAGACTATGGCGGAGGCGCCGAACTAACGACAGATGCTATCATATCTTATGCACCTGCTAATACGGAGATAGAAAAAAAACACTGTAAACTTCTAACCAGTGAAGATCTTAAGAATAATCAGGAGGCCCATTGGATAGTTTGCAATTTTGCTGGCCTAGATGACGCCTTAAAGGTGTACTTTTGCAAAAACTTGACATATTCTATTATTGAATACGATTATAAGTTTTGTACGTATCGCTCCCCGGAAAAGCATGAAGCAGCTACGCAAAAAGAGTGTGATTGTCATATTGCACCTGTAGGAAAAATTAATAAAGCATTTTACGGATACGCACAAAAGGTATGGTTTATGTCCCAAGCCCAGAGAAGAATCTTCTTAGATAAACTAAAGGTACTAAAGGAAGAAAAGACAGAGGTGTTAAGTTCTGTTTTCAACCGAGGAAATCTTAGGTTTATGGACTCCATCAAGGATAATCCCAAAAATGATCGATATCTTATTCTTAGGTCTAATTCGTGGATCAAAGGCACAGAAGAAACGGTTCAGTATGCGAAGGATAACAATTTAAAGTTTGAGGTAGTCTCAGGATTACCTTATCATGAAATGCTAATTAAGCTCTCTACCTCACGAGGTTTAATTTTCCGACCTCTAGGGGGCGATACGTGCCCCCGTATCGTTATGGAGGCTAAAATCTTGGGCTGCGATCTGAAGCTGAACAAGAATGTTCAACACAAGGATGAAGAGTGGTTTGAAGATGGGGCAGCTATCGCTCCGTACATTGAATCACAAATGAGTAAGTTTTGGAGTACGTATGTCTAAAAAGACCATAGTTGTAATGGGAAATGGTCCGTCGTTAGCTGACGTCGATTTTGCGGATCTTGATGGGTATGATACATTTGGATTAAACTCTGCGTATCGGGCATATGAGAGGCTCAACTGGTACCCCACTTATCATGGGTGCTTCGACTATCGAGTGACAGACAATCATAGGGAGCATTTCCTTAATCTTATCAACAATAGTCCTATTAAGAAATGTTTTTATATTCGTAACCTTAGCGATCGCGATAGTTTTCAGTACGTTAACATGGTTGAGTTTGGAACCACCAACAAGTGGAATAGCTCTCCCGCGGACTTTGTTAATTTTCACGATAATGGTAATTCGGGTGCTAACGCCTGTTCGGTCGCGGCATGCCTAGGGTATGAAAGAATCATACTTCTGGGTGTAGACTGCAATTATGTAGAATATGTTGATGGGTCGGAGATCGATGGATCCGCCCTCCGAATGAAAGAGACCCCGAAAGAAAATCCCAATTATTGGTTTGATGATTATCAACAAGCGGGCGATGAATATAATGTCCCTCGCGGCCAGGATTTTCATAAGCCTACGTGGAATATGTTTGCCTATCGTGCTGCCCATGCAAATGTGGAAGTGGTAAATTGCAGTCCGATAAGTACCTTGAGATGCTTTAAGGCAGACACTCTCGAAAATGTTCTAAACAAATAGCCCAAAGGAAAGTATAATATGAATAATATGAATATTGGTGTAATCGGTATAGGTGTTGTTGGGTCCGCAGCGTCCCACGGCTTTCAAAAGTTAGGCCACAGCGTGGTCGAGCATGACTTACGATTTGATACAACGATCAAGGATGTTTTAGGAACAACGGTTTGTTTTGTGTGTGTTCCTACCCCCTCACGCGAGGACGGCAGCTGCAATACTGAGATCGTAGAAGACGTAGTGGCTGAACTTGCCGTCAATTCTTACAAGGGAATTGTAGCGCTGAAGTCGACCATTGAACCCGGAACGACACAGAGATTACAAGAGCGACACCCGGGGTTAGAGATTTGTTTTGTGCCGGAGTTTTTGCGTGAGCGGTGTGCACTATCTGACTTCATCGATAATCACGACTTGTGTGTCGTGGGTACCTCGAACGCAAATACATTTCAGACGGTTAAGGATTGTCATGGATACTATCCCCAGAAAGTGGTCCAGGTCACCCCCACGGAGGCAGAATTAGTTAAGTACTTTAATAACATTTATAATGCTACTCTTATTACCTTTGCCAATAATTTTTACGAGGTGTGCGAATCTCTCGGCGCCAACTACACCAGTGTTAAAAACGCTGTAGTTCAAAGAGACCATATTAACAACACTTACCTGGATTGCAACCAGAATTTGCGAGGTTTCGGGGGAGTGTGCTTACCAAAGGACACTAAGGCCATCAACGATTTAGTCAGAAAGCGAAATCTCCCATGTGGGCTGTTCCAGACTGTTTTAGATGAAAATGATCGCTATATTACCACCGTTTTTGAGGGAATGAGATTAGGAGAAGAAGAATGAGGATTTTAGTAACCGGATCAGAAGGATCCTTGATGCAGTTTGTCATCCCCTTTCTACAGGCCCAGGGCCATGAAGTGGTGGGAGTTGATAACTTTGCTCGCTATGGGGTTATTGAGCGAGAAAGAAACTACGAATTTTTACGAGGTGATCTCACCGATCTTAGTTTTGTGGATGAAATTATGAAAGGAATCGACGGAGTAGTCCAAGCTGCCGCTCTCATTTATGGAGTCGGTGGTTTTCATGCCTACCCTGCCGATATTCTCTCAAAAGATATTGTGCTCCATCAGAACATTTTGTGGTCGATGCTTAAGCATAATGTCAAGAAGATTGCCTATATCAGCTCGTCGATGGTGTACGAGCGGTGTGAGAAGCACCCCAGCGCTGAGGAGGATGCTCTAGAATCGCTGATTCCCTCGACTGATTATGGTTTGTCGAAATTGGTCGGCGAGCGCCTGTGTATAGCATTTGCGAAGCAGTATAACATTGATTACGTCATTTGGCGCCCCTTCAACATTATCACCCCATATGAAGTCGCAGAAAGTGAGCAGGGAATGAGTCACGTTTTTGCAGACTTTGTACAAAATCTGGCCATCAAGAAGACGAACCCCCTCCCGATTATTGGATCTGGAGAACAAATTCGGTGCTTTACGTGGATCGAGGACATCGCCCGGGCAATCGGAGAATATTCGTTTGTGGACCAGACTAATAATGAAATTTATAATTTAGGCAACCCCGAGCCCATCTCCATGAAAGACCTTGCACGTTTAATCTATCAAGGTAGTGATGAATTGAAGTTTGAGACAGTAAAAGAATATGCAGATGATGTCATGGTGCGGATTCCTGATGTGTCTAAGGCCATGAAGGAACTAGGCTTCGAGCCCACAGTGAAGGTAGCAGAGGCCATCGAACGGTGCTTAGCAGTTAATAAAACGGACGACAACGAATGAAGAGACTTTGTGTCCTCCAAGTAACTCCGACGGCACCCACTCCCGCGCACGTAGAGTTTTTTGATAAGCAAGAAGATTGTGATTTCTATTTCGTTACTCATGATGCTCCTCACCCGGATGCTCTAAAGTATTGCCCTAACACTACATGGGTGGACACACGGAATATTCTAGCCGACTTGGTTCCTAAAGAATATGAGTATTACGCTTTTGTGGACTATGACTTTAAGTTTTATCCCCAGAGAGATCTCGGTGTACGAGAACAGATTTTAGCCGATCTGGAAGAATTTGAGCCGGCTGTTCTCACCTATTATCCAGGTCCCGGGTTTCACACGCCCTTTAATAGCGATAGAGAGTATTTTGAAAAGTATGATTACTCGGTGATACCTTTTACTCATTGTGGGATGAAGGTCGTTCACCACACCTTGATGGACTGGTTTTTTCCCATGCTCACACGCTTTGGGGGCGGCGTTGAAGCCTGCCACGTGTTTAATATTCAGGAGATACCATTTTTGCGGCATGTTGTTTGTAGTCATAAGATGATCTATGACAACGAGGTGACCGATATGGAGACACCCCATAATGTAGATGGTCACTGGTCGATGTACCGAATGGCGAGCACCTGGGAGTGGGTTCAGCATGGATTCAAAAAGAATCAAATTGTAAAGAATTTTATGACCAATAGATCTGCACAGTTGAACCAACATTTCTTGTGGAACGATGACAACGCAACTTATGCTCCTTCGACTGGGGATTCTCGTTTCGTCCTCGACCCTCTTGATGTGAAGGGCGCTTTTATCGATCTTTTCAAGAGTGAAAGAATCTCTCCTGTACCTCAGGTTTCCGAGAAGGGGGTAGATTATTATGATAAAGACAAGATTCATAACTTTTTTGAGCCACGCCACGAGTTATTGATAAATAAGGACCTGTCGCTCTCGGACCAGCTACGCTCTCTCACAGACAGAGATACAGATCAGGTAGAAGAAGTTCTCCGCAAAGAGGTTTCTTATGAAACTTTAAGAGTTACTGAAAATCCGTGGTTTGGCATTAAAGATAAAGTGAATGAGGCACTACCTCATCTTCGGGATCTAACGGTCACAGAATGTGTAGAAATTTTTCAAAAAATGAAAGACAATACCGCTATCTTCTATAAGAACTCTAAACCAGACGATCGTTTAGAGGAATATTTGCAAGGCAAGAGGGTGGCGCTCGTCGGCCCTGCGCCTTATCTAATGGGCCAAAACAAAGGTAAGCTGATCGACAGTTATGACGTTGTAGTGCGGATTCAGCCCGAAATATTTAGTACACCAGATTATGGCTCACGCACGGATGTAATCCAGAGCTGTATGAATTCCAGCTACAGTCCTAAGATTGTAAAATACCTAGAGACCGTTCCCAAAGAAAAATATCCTGATTTTATTATCTCCAACAATACGATTGCTAGAGAAGTTTATATCGGATCGAGCCGCCAAGACAATCAGGTCGCAGGAAACCGTTGGACGAACGTTGTACAGGAATATGACACATACCTCAAGCACTATGGGGTTCCTTTCGCACATTTATGGAGAGAGGACGGCACATGCGACCGGTATGCGCTTTATTGGGAGATTTATACCAAGAAGTATATTGAGAGAATCAAGGAGCCCTCCCTTCACTACACACCGTACAGCGCCAATCTTAACTCAGGATATGGTGCATATAGTATGCTTCTCCGGAGCGATATCAAGGAGTTAGCTGTTTTCGGTATGGACTTCTATAATTTTGGAATGTATAGCACCATCGAGGAAAAGTATAATCCTGAATATATCAAACAACAAGGGGACGAGGGCACTTATCTCGGCCCTGACACCATGGTGCATGATATAGTGGCACAGGCAATGCATATGAAAAATGTGCTGTTCCAGGATCCGCGGTTTAACTATGACAACGAGCCTAAGCAGACCCTGTTGTCCGACGGAATGAGCACAAGAATAGAAGCTTTTAATAAATTACCACGCTTGGCAATACACAATACGGAGTAAAGAATGTCACGAAAAGTAGCAATGATCCCAGCCCGCCTGGGAAGCAAAAGAATACCCAAGAAAAATATCCGCCTTTTAGGAGGGAAGCCCTTGGTTCAATACGTAATAGATGCCGCGAAAGAAGCAGAGTGTTTCGATGAGATCTGGGTTAACTCAGAATCAGAAATTTTAAAGGAAATAGCTGAAGACTCGAACGTTAAGTTTTACCAAAGGCCTGTCGAATTGTGTGCCGATAATGTAGGAAGCGATTTGTTTGTTCACGATTTTGTGCAAAATGTAGAATGTGATGTTATTGTTCAAATTCTTCCCACATCTCCGTTTATTACTGCGCAGCAGATCAAAGAGTTCGTCCAGTTGGCGGATGACTATGATACTGTTGCATCTGTAGCGAAAGTTCAAATAGAGTGTATGTATGACGGTGCCCCAGTCAACTTTGATCAGACAAAACCTACTCCACCGAGTCAAGACCTAACACCGATCGAGGCTTATGCTTGCTCCTTAATGTCGTGGGATGTTAAGCGCTATAATGAGAATATGATCACCTATGGAAGCGCCTATCATGGAGGTGATGGCACTGTAGGATTCTACGAGATCACAGGTTATGGGAAACTAGATATTGATGAAGAAGACGACTTCTTGCTAGCAGATGCAATTGCTGAGACAATGTTTGGCACCCTAAAGCCCGTCCGATATTATGATGACAAGCAGGTTTATGATGCTGATCGCCTACGCATCCTGTTGGACGATGGGGTGGATAATAACACCATGTATGAGTTCAATAAAGAAAAGACATCTATTGATGGTATCATTGCCGATAACCCTACGGACAGCTGTTGGTCTCACACGCTCATCAATTCTAAGTCCAACTCTGCAACGCTGATCGCCCAGATGCCTGGTGAGGGCAATCGCACTCATTACCACGCAGATTGGGACGAGTGGTGGCATATTTTAAAGGGAGAATGGGAATGGTATATCGAAGGAAAGACCGTTCGAGTTAAGAAGGGCGATATGGTTTTTATTGAACGCAACCGTGTACATAAAATTACGGCCGTTGGCACAGGTCAGGCCATTCGGCTCGCAGTTAGTCGCGAGGACGTAGATCATATTTATGAAGAAAAAGATTACTAATATTGCGCGCAGTGCAAAATATGGGATTCATATTGACTATGAAAAAAGCACCGGATCCTATTTGTATGATAAGACAACCCAACGTCCATATTTGGATTTCTTTGGGATGTATGCCTCGTTGCCCCTAGGATTTAATCACCCTATTTTCCAGAGTCCAGAATTTATTGAAGAGTATATAAGGTGCTCCTCATTCAAGGTTAACAATTGTGAGTTTGTCTCCGATGAAACCTTAGAATTCGATTCCTTATTTGTAGAGTACGCCGGGCAGAACTTCCGACACTTTCACTACACCTGCACCGGCGCACTGGCTGTTGAGGCAGCAATAAAAACGAGTATCGAATATAAGAAATGTCATAGTCCTACAATCCTTTCATTCCATAATAGCTTTCATGGAATCAATAGTTATGGCGGATTTGTTACCTCTCGATTCCCTGGCGCTGATCGCCGACTCAATGGTTTTCCTGAGGCTTTCTCTGTTAAAGTGGACTGTAGTTTAGAGCAAGTTAAGGATGCGATTAAAGAACATGACCTTACGTGTATTTTAGTCGAGCCTATCCAGTGTAGTGTGGGTGACGTACACCATGACCGCACCTTCTTTCAAGGTCTGCGAAACCTATGTACAGAACACGACATACCTCTTATCTTTGATGAAATCCAAGTCGGATTTGGGGGCAGCGGAAAGTTGTGGTACCATGAGGTGGTAGAGGTCTTGCCGGATATAGTTATTTTTGGAAAAAAGACTCAACTCTCAGGTATCATGGTAGCCGAGGGATTCGGCGACATCTTCAATCCCGGCCGCAATGTACGCCTAGAAGTAACATGGGATGGAGATGTGGCGGATATGATACGTTGCAAATATATAATCAAAGCATATCAAAAGTATGGAATTTTGGAGAACGTCAAACGTCAAAGTACTCTGATCAGAGAAGCATTATCGACATCCCCAACAGTTTTGAATTTTAGAAATTGTGGTCTTATTATTGGTTTTGACTTGAATTCGTCCAATATGCGTGATAGAATGGTTGAAAAGTTATACAGCAGAGGGTTTCTCTGCAATAGCACAGGCATCAAATCTATCCGTCTCCGTCCTAATCTGAATCTTAGTGATGCGGACACCCAGAAAGCGATAGATTTAATAGTACAATGCGGGGAGGAACTATAATATGCTAATAGATTTTGAAAATATTGAAGGTCGTTTGAGGGAGGTCATCGAGTCAGAAGAATATCAAATCCTTGTAGAAAAGGCTAATAAAGCTAAGAGGATCTATCTGATAGGAAACGGAGGCTTGCACTTTGTTGCAAGCCATATGGCTACGGACCTTTCGCGCTTAGTCCCCTCAAAATCAGTGTACTCTTTTGACAGTGTGGGGTTTATCACCTCTAATGCTAACGACCATGGCTTCGAACAGCTGTTGGTCCGCTGGCTAGAGACCATAGCTTCGATTGAAGATCCAGAAGAGTGTTTAATTATTGGAATGTCTTGTTCGGGCAATTCTTCTAACGTTGTTAACGCCCTACATTGGGGCGCCGATAGGGGCTACGGCACCTTTATGATCTCTGGTCAGAAGTCTGAGGCTCTCCAAGATAATGTATCGGAGTTGGCGTTTGAATGCCAGTATTTCCACACTGTTGAGGTATTATGTATGATGTTATTTTACGAGTTGATCCACGCCACCGGCAACCGGTGCCCCGCCATCAATGATGAAAAGGAGCGACTCAAAGACTCGTCATTACGCACAGCGGGGACGTAGTGGTAATTTTTCTTCCTATTAAACAACACTCTCAGAGAGTTCCACGGAAGAATTTTAGGGATTTTGGAGGTGAGCCCCTCTATAAGGTCGCTCTGCTTAAATACAAACAACACTCAGTGTATGTTGATACTGACAGTCCTGAATTGACTAGAGAGATTAAAAAGGATAAGAGGCTGAGTCACGTAACAGTGGTGCCGCGCCAAGATTCTCTGAAAGGAGATCTCGTATCAGTCACAGATATTATCAAAGATTTTATTATGAGATATAATATCGAGGATACAATTGCGCAAATTCATGTTACAAGTCCCTTTTTAAAAGAAGAAACAGTCACAAAGGCTTCTCAATATTTAACTGAATATGATTCTGTGGTGGCATGCAATGTTTACAAATCTCGTTTTTGGAGAAAAGAAAAATATGGATACTGCCCCGTGAACCATAACCCTGTTAAGATGGAACAGACCCAAGATCTTCCTACACTGTATGAGGAAAATTCTGCTTTCTATATTTTCCAGCCATCAGTTGTATTAAAATTTAATAGTCGTATTGGAATAAGCCCCTATTTTTATCCAATTTCTTCACCTGAAAATTTGGACATCGACACGGAAGAAGATTGGGAAGCAGCACTAAAGGAGATAAAATGATAAAAGTCTATAGAGATACAACCAGTAAAAAAAGCTTAGATCCAAAAAAATCTAGAAAAAGAGTAGAAGCTTATAAAAAAGATTTTTCTTTGTGGGGAGACGACTTTGAAAGATTCCCAGAAAAAATGTTTTTCATATACAAAGAGTATTTGAAGAAAGTGGACCATGAAAGCTTTGTTTTATTTGATGTGGGAGCGGCCGAGGGAATTTATTCTTGTATAGTTCCAGAATTTAAGACAGATTTTTCGGTTGTATGCTTTGAGCCTGAAACCGAAAGACTGGAAGTTTTGCTTGAGAATTTAGAAAATAAAGACATCCTCGGCGATTTTGAAATATATCAAAAAATCGTTTCAAACGAAACTAGTGATTTGTGTTATTTGAAGGAGTGGACAGAAGCAAACGATTCGGGCATTGGCGCCGGAAGCGCTACGATTATTGATACGGAAGATACGAACCCAAAACGGCGCGCCACATTGGTACCTTATCAATCTGTCAAGTTAGATGATTTTATAGATCAATTTCCAAATGTTGATGCGCTAAAAATTGATGTTGAGGGGGCAGAAATTAAAGTTCTTGAAGGTGCGAAAGGCTTTATCCAGCGCTTTAAGCCGGTAATATTTTTAGAACTTCACACTTCCGCACGATTTAATAGTTGCACCCTAGGTCAAGTTAAAGAAGTGATCAAAGAGACGGGTGTAAAATATTCTTTCAAGCTGATAAACAAACACGGTGGGGAGCTGGAATATTACATAATCACCCCTAAAAAGGAAAAGTAATGAAAAACATGAAAGTGTTCATAGTGACCTACAAAAGGTCCGACGTTTTAAATGAAACACTTGACACGCTCTTTAATCGCACTGATTTTTCTTTAATAAAGGAAACAGAAGTATACGTAATAAACAACCATAGCGATTTTTATCTCGATGAGGTATTCAGGGACAAAGTAACCGTAATGCATAATATGACGCGCCCGGATTTTGATACTGGCAATCTTGCGCGAAACTGGAACGAAGCCTTGATCCATGGTTTTAGGGACCTAAAAAATCCGGATGCTAAAATTGTGGTCACGATGCAAAATGATATTGTGCTCCACCCTAACTGGGCAACAAATCTCCTCCGACTACACCAGAAGTATACTCTGGTAACCGGTATACTGGGAGACAATATTATCAGCTATCGACCTGAAGCAGTCATGAAGATTGGGATGTGGGATGAAAGGTTCCCATCACCAGCACACAAGGAAGCCGACTACTATCTTCGTGCCTTGATCTATAACAGAGAGAAATCTCTATTGAATGATGTGGTACATGGCCGTCGCCTCAACTCTCATGACGCACTCCCGCTGGATACGAGCGACTACCGCGGAAATGATGAAGAGTGGAGAGAATTTTCTAAAAGAAATGAAGCCTCCCGCGAGGCGTGGTACCATGGCTCTCAAATATTCTACTATAAGTGGAAGGATAGTTGGAAAACGCAACCGTGTTATTTTGGGTGGTTCAATGGATGGACACCAGAATTTGTAGAGAACCCACCGCAGCCTGCACCTCACGTAGTAAATTTTTGTCAGTACCCCTATTTTGAAAAAGATATTGACTTAAGAGGTAAGAACTATGTCGGGTGGCGTGAGGAAGATTTGTGGATTGATTGCAAAGACTATGATGCGCGCATCGGCAAGGTGGGCACCATTGATGAGCATCCCTTTAAGGAAGGTGAAAAATTTAGAAAATGATAAAACTTGTAATCTTTGATTTAGATGGCGTTCTGGTAGACGCTAGAGAACTACACTATCAGGCACTCAACGAGGCACTGGCAGATATTGATGGAAAGTATGTTATTGACCGTGCTGAGCATCTATCCACCTACGATGGTCTATCTACGACCAAGAAACTCAATATGCTCACAGATTCTAAGGGCTTACCAGAAGATCTTCATAACGCTGTTTGGAAGCTCAAGCAGAGTAAAACCGTGGAATTGATTGACTCCTTCACACCTGACCAGCGTATGAAGAACATTCTGCGATCGCTCAAGAAGGATGGTTACACTGTCGCCTGCGCAACAAACTCCATCCGCGAGACTGCAAAA
>TARA_R100000664_G_scaffold19778_1_pt1 | contig 13338 bp, 30 predicted proteins | sample TARA_R100000664 | Tara Oceans TARA_R100000664 (sample SAMEA2622705) | marine metagenome | biome: marine biome (ENVO:00000447); feature: deep chlorophyll maximum layer (ENVO:xxxxxxxx); material: "saline water (ENVO:00002010), including plankton (ENVO:xxxxxxxx)" | depth 115 m | reverse complement strand
AGGTTGCATCAAATAGAACACTAAAAATTGTACTTTCACAGGAGGCTGCCTAATGGATAAAAAATACTGGAAGAAAATACTACCATCATTAGAAGATGTGTGGAGACCTTATCTCAAATATGATGACAAGTTAAATGGCTCGCAAGCTATTAATGAAGGGGAACCACATTTCTACTTAATGGTTCAAGATCCATACATGAGAGATGATGAAGATCTAACTCTCTGCTGTATGAGAGATAAGGTAGTAGTTCAACATAGATGCAACGATAAGAAATTTGGGTTCTATGAAGAGTATGACATGACGCATGACAACGCACTAGCTTATCTCGAACAGCTACCTAAACCGTTCTATGCATTTACTGATGACTCAAAACTAGACACCTTTAGACAATCTCTAATCAACAAAGAAGAAGAAGACTCATGACTAAAAAAGAGCTAATTGCACTAGAAGATCCAGCTAACAAAGATTTTCTATCACTTCTGTATGAGGACAAGGCCGAATTAATTGGCAACATCGGTGTTGATGATGGACAAATTGAAATAGGTGCTTGTGAAACTGTTCAAGTTAAAACTGATACCGTTACTGGTGATGGTGTTTATAACGTTTGGAAAGGCAAAAAATATGTCGTCATTGAGATTGACATGTTGAACCAAATGAAGTTAGATCGAGAACTTAAACCATTTGAGGACAAAACTAATGACTAAACGTGCAACCAAAACAGAGCAGGAACAGAGAGTACAAGAGGCATGCAAAATGCTAACTATTAAAGTTCCTCCAAGTCATATTGTTCGCCACATGGCAGAGAAGTATGACATCTCACTCCAACAAGCCAGAGATTATGTCAGACAAGCTAAGGCTCTACTACTAGAAGCCTTTGACTTAGAAGATGTTAAGTGGCAGTACATGTCAATTATGGAGTCATTGCAAGAAGATCGCCTAGATGCTAGAGAAGCTAACAACTACTCAGCAGCTGTAGGTGCTACTAAAGCAATGATTAATCTAATTAAACAGTTACCTTCTATTGATCCAGCTGGGTGCTGGGGTGCTGAAATACAAGCGGAGTTTAGCTCCTTTGTAAATGATCGCCTAGCACCTAAGAAAGGTAAGATCCCACGCACAAAGCTCAGTGATGAAGTTGATCCTATTACTGGACTAAAAGTTAATCCAGAAGGTGGCTTCATCTATGACGACTATCTAGAATACGAAGACAAAATTCCTTTCTAACTATGGCAAAACTTGATCTTGACATGCCACCAGAACATTGGAGAACTGTCTTACCGTTCTTACATCATCAAATAGGACATATGGATTCATCTCCACTAGAGCCTGATCCTAAACGAGTCCTAAAACAATTAGAGGATGCTATTCGCTCTCAATTCTCTGATCACCCACCTGAAACATTCATTCCTGGATTTCATGACTAAAACATTTTACTATCTCATCAAGATTCAAGATGATGATGAAAATGGTAGTGCCAGTGATTTTAAGGTAATCGCCCATAAGAAAGGTGAACAGCTACCTTGTGGTCATTGTCAACCTAAAGTTCTACCTAACATGGAACTAATAGACTTCATTGATAACGAAAAGCGTGACGGCTTTCCTTATATAGCTTTCTAACTATGGGGGCGGAGCAGAAGGAAGCATAGACCTTCGTAAGCATGCTGCCATAGAGAAAGAAAGATTACTGGTCGGGCTATCTGGTAATGACGCCATTTCAATCTCTACGCAAAGTCAATTAAACAGGACGGAAAATGATTAGGTCGTCTTGTTTAAGGTTCCCATCGAGGAGTGTCAGGAGTGCCTGGGGCGTTTAGGTACAGCGTCCTTCATAGCTTGACATTAAGCATGTACTTGTAAGACCCCTAAACATTCAAAACCACTTAAATGAGATTACCTTGTCCAAAATGCCAAAGCACTGAAACCAGAGTAACCAGTGTTGATAAAAAAGAAGATAACGTCACACGATATGGTCGCTGTTTAAATTGTGGTAATAAATATATAACGAGAGAAAGAGTAGAAGATCGAATGAGAACAAATGCTGGAAATTTCAAATTAAATGAACATCAGGTAACACAAATTGGATTCAATATATATGGTCTATCTACTACAGAATGGGCTAGTATTTATAATGTTTCCTCTTCCACAATACTCAAAGCTAAAGAAAGATTTTTACGAACCTCGTATTAATTTACTTTCGTTTTAACCATTTTACTTTCGTTTTTAGGGATACCCCATGCCACAAACAACCATCCGTTACAACATCAAACCTAATGGAACTGTAGAAGAAATTGTTGAAGGTGTAAAAGGTCATTCATGTGACACACTTACAAAACCTATTGAAGAATCTTTAGGTGACGTACTTACACATACTCATACACCAGATTTCTATACAGAGTTACCTTCTCCTCAGAAAGAACGCATTGAATATCTAGAAGATCATGATTGGCTTCCTAATAAAGAAGAACGAATAGAAGCTTTAGAAGATCATGACTGGCTTTAAAATTATTGTTATACCTCTAATATTTCTTGAAGAGTTTGTTAAAAGAACTTTAATTGGTATTTATAAACTCTGGCAACAATTTGATTATTGGAACTTCAATAGAAAGTTACCTAAGTAAAAAAGATGAGTTTAAAAGACTATATAGGAAGACCAAGAAAAGAATGGACTGATAAAGAATGGTTGCAAGAAGCTCACATCATGGTGCATTCTCCATGGATTGATGATGAGGAAAGAGAGTACTGGAGGGATAAGATTAAAAATCTCTCAAAACATCGGACGCAGTAGGATTATTTATTTCATATTTACGACCACTCTTTTTACCAACTTTAGTTAAAACTGTATCAGCCATAGTATGTCTATTTATTAAAGATTCACCCTGATCTACTAAATCACTAGCAGCTCTTAAATCTGTATTTTTTAAATCTTTATATGTCTCATAGAAAATAGTCGCCTCTTCCTGATTACCAACTGCTTGCATACCGTCATAAATAGCATCAACTTTATGATCTAAAAAATGTTCTGCTCTACCAGTTGCTTTATTAAATTTTCGCCCATACTTATCGTGATCATGTAAATCCTGAGCATGATCATATCTTTCTGTCTTCCCATAATCAATAAAACTCATAGTTTTAGTAACTGGGTCATAAGACATATGATCTTCTCTTTTACCATAAGGAGTATTCAAGTCATCATGCACAATACCAGTCTTACTAGCTAACCTTAATCTAGCTTTTGAAAGAGCTAAAGCTTGTTCACGATTACCACGTTCTATATTCTCTGTAGGTACCTTATCCATCTCAATAGTATGTAAGTTAGCCTTCCAATTCGAGTTACGATGCTGATAAGAACTAGGAGCAGTTTCAACCGCATGAACACGAGGTGCTAAACCAAACTCTGCTGCTTCCATTTGTCTTTCAACTTCATAATCAGCTTTAGATCTATCAGTATCATGATCTAATCTTTGAACTTTTAAAACACGACTAGGATCACCAGGTTTTTCAAAAACAGTTCCAAAAGCTCCTTGTCCGACAATAGGATGCTGATCATATTGCTCAGAAAAACCCTTACCAAAAGCTGTATCAAATACCTTATTTCTTATAGGAGTATATTCTTCTTTTGTTAACCCTGAAAGAGAACCACCTAAATCATCCTCTTCATTTTTTAAATTTTGTACTAACTCATCTGTACTAAAGTGTTTAACAAATCTTCTTTCTCCTTCCTTAATACCAAAACCTGCTATTTCATCTGCAAGAGAATTTTTAAATTTATCTAAAAACTCGTCAGTATCCACAACATTAATAATCAATAACTCTTATTTTAGAATTAAAAAATATAGTTAAAGTTAACACCCTATAAAGTACCGGCAGTTCACCGGTATTTTTTTATGTCTTGCGATAGCAATGTCGATGCCTCTCAGGAAACTAGATTAGTTGTACAGGCATTAAAGATAGAAAGACTAGAAGAGAAACAAGAAGAGTTAAGAGAAAGACTGAAAGTAGTAGAGAAGTGGGTTATAGGTGCAGCAGCTGTATTAGCCGCTGGAGTTACACTCATTGGATTCGCCACGAACATCTCTAAGGCATATCTCTAATGGGAATACAAGCATGGTTCCCTACGTTAATTTATGACGAGGGCTTAAGTCCTACAGAGGAAGTTAGACAAGGAATGCTGGAGTATGTAAATGACTTCTATGCAAAAACAAAAGATAACAATATAGGATCTGCAAACATAACAGGAGATGTCACTGGTGACTATCAGATAGCAAAGGAACCTCAATTCGATTGGCTGAACAAAGAAGTTGCAACTCACTGCAAGAACTACTTAAGAGAATTTGGAGTTAATCCAGATAACTTAAATCTATTTTCTTCAAAGTCCTGGGCTGTAGTTTGTGGACACACAATAGATACAAGTGATGCTAAATATGCCATTGAAAAACATAACCATCCAAACTCACACTTAAGTGCAGTATTTTATCTTCAAACTGAAGATTACCAAGGAGGGGAATTAGAACTAGATGCACCTTCTACTCATCCTTTATGGTATGTACCATTAGCTCCGCACGTTGAAAAGATCCCATATCCAAGTCTTACCTCTATTGATTACTTACCAACAGTTAATCAATTAGTTATTTTTCCTTCAAGTGTGATGCATTGCGTCAATCCTTACTATGGATCTGGCTTAAGGTATTCCATCACCTATGACATATTAATAACAGGTAAAAAAGATCTAGATATGGATAATGAAATGTGTATCGTTAATCCAGACAACTGGATAGATATAGATGAATAATTCAATATTAGTATTCGATGATGTATTAGATAAACTTTCTCCAGAACTAATAGAACTATTTGATAAACCTTTAGAAGAATTAGATTGGTACCCCCTAGAACACGAACATAAATATAAAAAATTTTGTATCGACATATTAACTATTGCATCACGTTACTTTGATTTCTCAAAGATTGTTGGATATGAATTTTGGAGTCAGCAAAATACCAAACCAAATACGTGGCACTACGACAAAGATGAAAAATTATATAGCAAAGAAAAGAAGTTAGTTTTTCCAGTCTGTTCAACAATCTATTACTTAGCAGTATCAGACCTAGAGGGAGGGAGGCTTATTGTCGAGGATGACGTAATAACACCTAAAACTAATAGACTTGTTATCTTTCCACCTGGAAAATACCACACAGTAGAAAATTTTAAAGGAAATCGTATATCCTTATTAGTAAATCCCTGGAACCACGAGATAACAAAATGATGCCTCCAGCACTATTTGAAACACTTGTATTAATTCTTGGCCTGATCTGGCTTTGGGTACTAATATTAGGTGCAAATGATGATGATGGAAGTGGCTATGGCTACTAGGGCTACACTAAGTGCAAAGGCCGATGCCTTTCTCAGTAAACTTTCAACTCCTTACCGATCAATGGCTGAACCAAAAGGAAAAACTGTCCCAGCTCCAACAAAACTTAAACTCTTAACTCTTGAAGATTACAAACAAGATATAAGAGCTAGATGGTTAATTTTTCAAAGAGAAATTAATGAACTAATTATAGACATTAAAAAGCTCGTTGACTTTGTAACGCCTATGGTAAGAGATACTTTTGACAAATTAAAATCACTATTTTCTAAGAAAAAAACATAGCGAGCTTTCGCCACTACCAAAGACTATATATAAGGAAGATAGAATAAATTGAATAGTGAACAATAAAGTTAATGTCATTCTTCGGTCCTGAAACTGATCTAAGTAAATATGAGCCTGACTCCTTGTTAGGAGGTAGACCTAGATTAAAAGAAGAGTATAGAAACAAAAAGTTTAAAACAGAGGTAGTAAAAAAACCTACAAGAGATCTTAATGATGACAGAGATAAACAACAAAAACCCAAATATGGTCGTTGGCAAGATGCCGAACTACCAGACGACAGAGTATGGTCAGGTGGATCAAGAGATTTTGATGAGAGAAGTGGTACCTACAGACCAGGGCATAGAAGTGATGATTATAAATTTATTCAAACCGATAAAGGGAGAAATCGAGAAAGACAAAGACCAGAACCTAAAAGAAACTGGTGGCAGGAACCAAGAAAAGAATATAGACCTGAGAAAAGTGCTCAAGAAAAAAGAATGGAACTTTTAACTGGTGGTACAGGTACTGGTGGCTCAAGTTACTCTGATAGACAATCTTTATTAACTGGGAGAGGACTATCAAGTAATGAAGATAGACAGGCAATGCTTACTGGAAGATCTGATCCTCCGAAAGAAAAATGGCAATCTCAATATGGTGGAAGAAGAGAATATGATCCACAAGATAGAGAATTTAATAGACAATTTAATACAGAACCTACTAATAACAGAGACGTTCGTTCATGGTTTCCTGACTCCGAACCATCAAAGCCAGTTAGATCAAATGACTGGTTGGACTTTTATGAGAAACAACTTACTCCTGAAATGAAAGAAAGACGTAGGCAAAAGCAAGAAAGGGGATTAAAAAGTGGAAGCTTTGTTCCTGCAAAAAATGAAGGTAGCCCTTCAGAGAGATATGATGACTCAAGTGTTAGAGAACGATTAAGAGCATTAGAAGGAAGACCACAAACAGAAGGCTGGCAAGAAGATAGAATCAAAGCGTTAGAAAATAGACCTCAATCAACTGGAGGTAATTGGGATGAGTCAAGAATTAAAGCTCTTGAAAGTAGAAGTCCAATTGTTAATCAACCAACAGTAGATCTAAGTGGAGTAGAAGGAAGATTATCCCAACTAGAAGGTAAAGGTTCTGACTGGCAAGAAAATAGAATTGCAGCTCTTGAAGGAAGAAAACCACAAGACTTAAGTGGAATACAAGGAAGACTTACTTCACTAGAAAACTATTACAAAAACGATCCACCACCAGCAGAAAGTACTGGTAATAGATATGAAGATAAAATGGCTTCTCTAATAAAAGGATGGGATATGACGGATAAAGCTACAAAGTGGGACTATGACGATGAGAGGTTAAAAGGATATAGAAATGTAAGGGATAAAAGTGGACAAGGTTGGGCAAATACCCTTGAAGAAGGTTATGTACAAGGTGTAAGAGACTTAAATAGGGAATACAACAAACCAGTACATACAGCAAATATAAAAGGTAGAGAATATAAAGCCTATGATCCTAAAGCAGCAGCAAGATTACGTTATTTAGATACTCAAAACATTCATGAAGATACATATCTAGGACAAGGCACGTGGCAAAATCAATATGGTGAAGATGTAAAAGGATGGGATAGAGGATATCAAGATAGATATTTTACTTCTCACTCAGGACTAGATAAAGATAGTGATGAATATAAGAGGAGATTTGGATCACATTTTAGTGGAGATGTAGGAAAAGATTATGCTTGGTATCAATAAGTAGAATAATTAATAAAGATAGAATAATAGAAATAGTTAATTAGTAGAAATGTGGGAAACAGATGATTACTCAAATATGGATTGGGAAATAGATTGGGATACCCCATCTGGCTATACACCTACTAACGAATATGTTCGCCCTTGGGATGTAGAAGGATGGGGAGCTGGTGATGTTGAAATAACTCCACCTAGAAATCCTGGAGGTTATGTACCTCCTTCAAGACCTGGTATACAAGAAGGACAAAGAGATTATGTCTTTATGCCTACAGAAAAGGAGCAATGGAGAATTGAAGATGAAAATAAAAGAAGACAAGCATTAGCTGTAGGTAAAGACTGGAAAGAAGCACGTCTACCTTATACTCCTACAGAGAAAGAAAAAATTAGAAGATTTAACAGAAATCGAGAAAGAAGAGAAGTAAGTATACAACCTGTCCCAAGAAGAGATAGAGAATGGGGAGAAAGTAGACCAGGTGAAGGATACATACAAGTAGAAGGACCAGGTAATCCTAGTTGGGAAAGGAGAAATCCAAGAGAAAGAGAAGTAACTATTCAACCTGTTCCAAAAAGAGAAAATCGCAGACCATCTTTAAGAGATACATTAATGAGAGATATGGGAAGTAATAGAGGTCTATCGAGTGATAGAGATAGGATCTCAATGCTTACTGGAAGATGGTAGTGATGACTAATTAAATAATTAGTACAGATAGAATCAATAGATAAAGTATTTTAATTTACTAAGATGGGTAAGAAGAAAAAAAGATCTCCAGCTCCTCCTCCACCTAAAACATACACCCAGGCAGAAGTCGATAAAATGAAGGGTGATTGGCAGAGTGCTGCTGATAAAAAATATGATACCCGTCTGGCTGGTCAAAAAGAACTCTGGGGTGCTCAAGAAGAAGCACGTAAATCTCAGTACATGCTTGACCAAAGAAATCTTTATGCAGATAAATTAGCTACTGCTAAAACTGACTGGAGAACCGCAGCAGATGCTAGGTATGATAAACGTCTAGGTGAAGCTAGAACTGGTTGGCATACAGAAGCTGAAAAACGCTATGACACAAGACTAGGTGAAGCTAAAGGTCTTTGGACAACTGAAGAAGAGAAGAGAGCCGCTGCAACACAAGAAGCGTTTAATAAAAAATATGGAACGCTCCAAGGTCAATATGACACAGCTCAAGGTCAATACGAAGCTCTACAAGGCAAGTATGGTCAATTAGATCGTGACTACTTAGCTAGTGAAAATAGATATGGAGTACTTAAAGGTAAGTATGGAGACTTAGAAACTAGATATGACACTAGAGGACGACAATATGAAGACTTAACAGGTAAGTATGGTGACTTAACAGGTAGATATGATGATCTATCAGGTAGATACACCACTAGAGGACAAAAATATGATTCCTTAACAGGTAAATATGGCGACTTACAAGGTAAATATGGAGCTTTAGAAGGTAAATATGGCGACTTACAAGGTAAATATGATACTAGAGGAAGAGAATATGACACTCTTCAAGGTAAATACGATACCAGAGGAAGAGAGTACGCCGATCTACAAGGTAAGTACGACCAAAGGGGAAGTGACTATGACACTCTAAGTAGTCGTTATCAAGACAAAGAGAGAAGTCTAAATAGAATGAACACAGATAGAAGAAGACAAGATTATGGTAGCTCACAAGCACCATCTGGTGGATCTTCTAGAACAGGTGCAAGCGGTTTATCAAGTGATGCTCAAAGACAAGCTCTATTAACTGGAGACTATTCTTTCTTAGCAACAGACAAAGGAAGAAGAAGAGCTCAAGGTGGTGATGATAGCTGGAAGAGATATCTAGGATAAGCAGATGTAGAGTTGCATGGCTAACTTGTACACTTACATGATCACAGCCATGCAAAAAAATAAAGCTAAACACCACCAAGCAGTGGTTAAAAAATTAGTGTCTATTATCAATAATGTAGAAATATTACAGGAAGACCCTATCTTTATTGATGGTATTCATGGTGAGCAAGAACTCAGTCTTGATCAGTCTTTAGAGCTACTCAAAGCAATTAAAGAACAATTTATACCACTAAAAGCAGAACCAGAATTTCGTCCAGAGTTTGAATCTACCGTTAGCGATGTATCATAACAATTAATTATGTACACCACCAAATGATTGAACCAAGCAACTTTACAAGAAGTCTTGAATATCGAAACAGAACAAGATCAGATTCAAAAACCTATGATCATCTCACACAACAAGTGGCAGATGCCATAGAAAGAAATGATCAAAAAGCTTTACAAGCTTTAATGAATCAAAATAATTAACATCAAATCTAAAGATTTCTAGGTAGACAAAACCCTGACCACTACTAGACTGGACTTCCTAAACCCAGTTATAGCAGTGGTTTTTTATTGGACAGCTGCTTGTACTGTAAAGGTTTATGCCCCCCATAATTAAATACGCGATACAAGGATAATGTCATGATGGACATGAATGGAATCAAACCAACAAAGAAACTTGCATGGGCTGTTTTAACTAAAGGCTCACCAACCAGCACTAGTGAAGTAGTGAAAGTTACTGGTCACGAAGAAGCAGATCAAACAGTTAGAGATAACCCAGGGGTATATTACAAGTCAGGTCCTTTTCTTTTGGCTTAAATATGCGCGAAACTTTATTAAAAGCACTTCTAGCTCATGCTCAAGGAGAAATTGCTAAACATAAAGCAAATGTGGAAGTTTATCTAAAAAATCCCGTAGGTATTGGAGAGCATTCCGATATTACCGAGGCTATTGGTGAAGAGATAGATAAAATCTCTCGCTATCATGATCAAGTTGAAGTAATTAATAAGTACTTCAAGCCTTATAAACACTCACGAGATCTAGATAGTCTTGACGATGCCATCAACTAATGGACCCTTGCATAAAAGAAAATAGGTGTTACCTTTAGTCGGTATAAACACTTATAAATGACTTTTCCAGTTACCAGCTACATAGTTTTTGTTTATCAAGGTGAAGTAGGTACACATGCTCCTCATTTCCCTTCAATGGATGAAGCAGAAAAATTTGCTAACGATTTAAGAGCTCTGACTAAACTAACTGTCAGCGAACCAATTCCTGTCATAGCCACAGAAGAAGTGAAAATACCTACCTGCATCCAAGATTAAGGGGCGGTATTCTCCATGTGTAGTAATTAACTTTTACAAGGATGGCTTCAGTCATAAGTGTCTCTGTACCTGATGAACTCAGCCGTAGATGGAAACAGTCAGGGAAAGATATAAGCCCTTCTGCGCTGTTCCAGACAGCTCTAGAGACTCAATTAGATGACACCAACAAAGCAATGGTTTTTTGGAGTGAACGGGCATTAAGAGCAGAAAAAAAATTAAAAATGATAGAGAAACTTCTCTTGGCAAATGATAAGGATGTCAAGAAATTTCTATTGTTTGAAAATGATCGATAGGAGTAGAATTATAACTACTGGAGTGTAATTAAAACATGGAAGTAATTATTACTCCTGACCTACACCCTATGACTAATAAAAGTTCCGAAAGAGCTGAAATCTTATCAGTACTAGAAGATTTAAAAGAAGAAAATGTAGTTCCTATCAATATGAGTACTGGTGAATTTATGATTGAATGTATGACTAGAGGTCTTAATGATTTTAGAAAAGATCTTGTGGTTTATGACTGCTAATCACTGCACTTGTTCTCACTGCGAAGAGATTCGTAAACAGCAAATAAGACATAATCAATGGCTAACGTCACTAACTACTAACACTAAGAAATACGTTCACATAAAGTAATAATAGTAAATATTTTAGTGATGTTTAAGCATTACACCGTCGGCTATCACGAAGCTGACAGAAGTCATAAGGACATCTGTACCTATGCAGAAGATTCCTACGATGCACTTCAAACTGTTAAATCTGATTTACCTTATTTAGATGATCATCCAAACTCTATTGATTCAGTATTACTAGAAAAGTGAACGACTTTACTTACTTAATGATTTGGACTGTAGTTACTAGTTTCTTATTAGCTTTATTCTTACAAGGACTTTTTTCTAAAGAAGATTAAAATCCTGAATCACGCTGTTGTATCTGCAAAGCACCAGGGTGAATAAATTGCCCAGGATTCTGAGGATCAGGAACCATTTGTGTACCTTGCATATCTCTAGGAGCTTCCCCTGGCTGTGGAGGTGATCCCCAAATAAAGTTACCTAGAAATTCAAGACCTTTTTGAGAAGTATCTTTAGTACTTTCTAATAAATTTTGAAAAAGAGTTCTTCCAGAAGAATCTTTAGCACCTTTAAGAATAACTTCTTTCCCAAGCTCTCCTACTTGTTTCTGCATTTCATCGTCAAGAGCCTGATCAGGATCATAGGGAATAACTGGTATAGCTGGCATCGTTAGCTTAAAATATTTCCTTAATTCTACTATTACTAATAACGAAAATTAGTGTGGACCCCTGTTCCTCTCGTACCGTATGTAACTCCACCGGTCCAATTAGGTGTCTGATATTTAACTCCACCTCTCCACTCAGTTGGTATATCTTGACTCATGCCAGGAGCACCTGGAAACATCCCCGGAATCTCTTGTGAATAACCTGGCCTTACCTCTCCTCCAACCGACCATTGCCCTCCAGACTTATTTTGAGGAAAGTTGTAATGGATATTGCCTTGCTCAATACCACCCTCATTTAAATCTATATTCCAATTTAAAGGTGTACCAACCTGCATAGGAGAAAATGGTTGACTTGGGACACCTCCTTGCGCTCCAAGTTGATGACTAGCTATTTCAAAACCTCCTCTTCCTGGAGCAGAACCATCTCTAGGCCAAACTTTTCTACCTTGTCCTGGTAATACGGGTCCTGCTTCAATGTTGGCAATATTATTTGACCAATTATTTAAAAAGTCATTAGCAGATATAACCATTAATACTTAACAATATTTCTCTAATTCTACTTGTAATAATCACTAATAACGCATCCCAGTAAGCGAGTCATATCGACCATCATCTTCCCCAGGGGGCATGTCAGGATGATCATGAAGAGGTGATAATGGCTGACCAGTTACAGAATCTATATTTGCACCTTGATTCATGATATCCCTAGCTATATTTGCACCTTGATTCATGATATCCCTAGCTCTCGCATAACTCGGATCTACCTTGATCTCAGATGGTTTAGGAGTTAAATATTTAGCCTTTGCTGCCTCATCCTCCTCACGAGAAATCCTCGCAAGGTAATCAGATAAGAAATCTTGCCCAGTAGTCTCGTCAAACATTACTAACTAATAATATTCTTTTAATTTTACTTGTAATAAGCACTAATAACGTCCATCATCTTCACCTGGTGGTACGTCAGGATGATCAAGTAAAGGACTTCCACGATTTATTAACCATTCTCTCGTAGCTGGTGGAATTTCATCTTCTGTTCCCTCATACTGATCTTCTAATGCACGTTGTGTATATCTATCTAAAAATTCTTTTGGTGTTTCCTCATTAATTCGACGTTCTTCAGAGGCAGTACGTCCTGATTCTGTAAAAGGATCAGTCATCCTAGCAAAAGTAGCTAAATCTCTATCACTAAGCCCTTCCATTACTTTCAAAATAACTTTCTTTTAATTTTACTTGTTACAAGTATAAAAAAAGACCTGAGGAACCACCCCCAGGTCTATTCTTTGCACACACGCACACGGGGAAAACCATGTACCTTTTCTAATCTAGCTGAATGCCTCTATAGAGGTCAACCGATTGCTGGTGCTATAAGTGCAACTTCAGATGTTTTAGTGGCTGCTAAATCAAGTGGGAAGTTGTGAGCATTACGCTCATGCATAACTTCCATACCAAGGTTTGCTCTATTTAGAACATCACCCCATGTTGGTACCACCTTGCCGGAAGAATCAACAACTGACTGGTTGAAGTTAAATCCGTTCAAGTTGAAGGCCATGGTGCATATACCCATTGAGGTAAGCCAGACG
>TARA_R100000664_G_scaffold20320_1_pt1 | contig 13449 bp, 21 predicted proteins | sample TARA_R100000664 | Tara Oceans TARA_R100000664 (sample SAMEA2622705) | marine metagenome | biome: marine biome (ENVO:00000447); feature: deep chlorophyll maximum layer (ENVO:xxxxxxxx); material: "saline water (ENVO:00002010), including plankton (ENVO:xxxxxxxx)" | depth 115 m | reverse complement strand
GGTTCTGTTAGATATATTACAACTCCTGCTCTTTATGGTGCAGGTAAAGCACTAGCAACCAATGGCGCAGGTTCTCCTGTAGCAATTAGAGATGATTTCCTAGATGGAATACAAGTTCTAATTTCTAGCCAGGTTACAGCTAACACAGTAATACTTGGAGACTTCTCTGAGTTTATAGTAGCTACATGGGGTGGATTAGATATTCAATCCGATCCTTATGCACTATCTACATCAGGTGGCTTACGACTAGTTGCATTATCATCAGTTGATTATGCAGTTAAGCATCCTGTTAGCTTCTGTGTATCAGCTTAATGCTAACAACTAACTCATTTAATGGGAAAGGTGCGGAGCAATCCGCACCTTTAAAACTTATGAAAATAAAAACTAATAGAGATATGCGAATAGATGGCGCATTTGTATCAGCAGGTTCAACAGTTGAAGTTGAAGATAAGGATGCTCGTTATTTAATCGCAAATAATTTAGCAAGTGAAACAACAGCTAAAAGCAAATCTAAAAAATCAAACAAATCTGAGGGCTTAGATGTTTCTGATGCCAAAGTAGGTACTAGAGATGAAAGTTAAACTTATCAAATCTATTACTGTAAATGGCGGTAAAGCAAAAAAAGGCGATATATTGGATGAAAGTCCAAAAGTTGTCCAAAAACTCATTTTAAGAGGTTACGCTACTGATGAATTGACAGAAGAACCAATGGTCTATGCTCCTGATCTACCGGAACAAGAGCCAAAAGATGTCAATAAATCTAGCAAATAACGCATTTTTTAGCACAGAAGATTTTGCTGTAATATGCAGGTGGACTGTTGCTACTACAAGCGACACTTACCAAGTCAAAGCTGTATTTGATAACCAATTCTTTGAAGCATTTGACGAGTTTGGTAGTCCTGTTAGTACAAGTTCACCTGTTGTTTACATGAAAACAGATGATTTACCAACAGGGTATGATCAAAACGATACTCTTATTGTACCTATAACAAGCAATGATATTACATCCGACACAACCTACAAAGTTAAGGTAATTGAAAGTGATGGAATGGGAGTATCAACAATTAGACTGCAAAAACAATGAGCCATGTAAGACAACAAATAAGAGAACAGGTTGTAACCTTATGCACAGGTTTAACGACTACAGGTTCAAGAGTATATGACACTAGATTATATAATCTTGATGCTGATGACTTACCTGGACTTGTAATTTATACACAGAACGAAAGTTCTACAAAAAGCACATTAAGTCCATCGACTTATGAAAGAGAATTAGATGTACTGATCGAGGGTTATGCTCAAGCCAATAATGATATTGAAGATACACTAGATACAATATCAAAAGAGGTTGAGGATGCCATTGGAGCTGATCCATTACTAAATGGAAAAGCTGTAGATTCAGAATTAACATCAACAGAGATTGAGTTTACCTCAATAGGAGAATCACCAATAGGGATTCTCCGACTAACCTACAGAGTCTTATATATGACTCTAGCAACAAATGCTTCAACACCACAGTAATTAGGAGAATAAAAAATGGCATTTTACACAGGCACTATTGCTCAAATTAAACTTGGTTCTTCAAGTTCACCAACAGATGTATTAGGACAATGCACATCTTATAGCTTAGAAAAAACAGTCGAGAATGTCGATGTTTCTTCTATAGGATCGGACTTTAAACAATTTACATCCGCACAAGAAACTTGGTCAGCTACATTAGAGGTCAGTTATGACCATACAGATACCGCTCAAGCATCAGCTTTATCAGCTTGTGCAGGAGATGGCTCAGTTGTTTATGTAGATTTTTATTATGAGGGTTCAACTTCATCAGATAAATATTTAAGTGGAAATGGTTTTGTAACAGGGATTTCATGGTCTCAGGATGCAAACTCACCAATAACCGCTAGTGTATCTATACAAGGTAACTCTAAATTAACAGAGTCAACAGTACCATAGAAACATGAATATTAGTGAACGCTTAAAGCAAATGCAAAGCGATCAGGATAGATTTCCTTTAACTTTGCCAGGTCTTGACGAGGGCGGTAATGACCTCGTTGTTTACTTCACAAAACTAACTGTAAAAGAAGATGAAAAACTAAGAAAGAAACATCCTACTTTTTACAAATCAATGACTGATGGAGACATACCATCATTTAGTGCAATGGTAGATTTGATAATCCTTAAATGTAAGGATGAAGATGGTAACGCTATCTTTGCACAAGCCGACTCTATGTATTTAGCTAATCAAGATGTTGGCTACATAACAGCTATTGCAACAGGAATGTTGGAAAAGCTGTTTGATATACCAACTGTGGAAACTATTGAGGGAAACTAAAAAGCGATCAAGAATTGTATATGCAATACTTGGTCGCTGATCGGTTACACACAACAGTTGATACAGTTAAAAACATGACGATTGAGGAGTTCCATACTTGGATAGCTTACCTCACCTTAGAACACAAGAGAATGAAAGAAGATGGCAAATAGATTAGAAACTCAGATAAGTGCTACAGATAAAACAAAAAGAGCTTTTAGTTCTTTTAATAGTAGTCTTGATAGATCAAGAAAAAGGATGCGCGGATTATCTGTTGCATTGGGTGGTTTAGTATCTATTGCAGGTGCATTGCGATTAGGTCAATTAACCCAAGATGCAGTTAAATTTGGTTCTCAAATAGCTATAACCGCAAATAAAATAGGTTTATCAGCAGATAGCTTACAAGCATTACGATTAGCAGGTGAGCAATTTGCCGGAGTTCAGTCCCAAACTGTTGATATGGCTCTACAAAGATTTTCTAGACGATTAGGTGAAGCCGATAAAGGCACAGGTGAGCTAAAAGGAACATTAGATCAGCTTGGTATAAGCACAAGAAATGTGGATGGTTCAATTAAATCTGTAGAACAAGCATTTTTTGAATATTCTGATGCAATGGCTAATGCTGAAAATGCGCAAGAACAGTTAAGACTTGCCTTTAAAGCATTTGACTCAGAGGGTGCTGTTTTAGTTGAGTTAGCTAAAAGAGGATCAAAAGAATTACAGGGCTTTATGAAAACTGCGAGAGAAACAGGCGCAGTTATGTCAGGCACTATGACAGAAAAAGCCAAAGATTTTAATGCAGAAATGCGACTGCAATTAATGATAGTTGGCACACAGTTAAAAGAAGCATTTATGAATTTAGCTCCTATTGTTATTGGGGTGCTTACTGCGGTAGGTAAAATAGCTAAAACAGTAAATGATTTATTTAAAAGTGATCTTGATAAATTCAAAGAAACTCTGGAGGGAAATGAGCTTGATAAATTGATAGAAAAACAGAAAGAGATCAATGAACAAATAAAAGAAAGAGAAGAATTAGAAAGTAAATTAGGAGGGATGTATAAACAAGAGGGCTTTGTTAGCCAAGAAATGCAACTCCTATTAGATAAAAATGAAGCGATAGAAAAAAATATTGAATCATTAAAAAAATTAGGTGATGAAGAAACAAAAACAGTATCGACAATAAAACATTTATCAAATGCTTTAAAAGAATTAGGCGCAACACAAAATTTAGCAGAAAAACAAGGCAAACAATTTGCACAGAAATTCCAGACAGGTCTTGTAGGTGCTTTTGATGCCATTATTGATGGCACTAAATCAGTTGGACAAAGTTTAAAAGACTTAGGCAAAACACTATTAAGAGAAGCTGTAAGAATGTTAATATTTAGAGCTATTATAGCTCCATTTACAGCAGGTTTTGGAGGGTTTTTAGATAAACTAGGGCTTCCAGGTAAGGCAATGGGTGGATCAGTTTCTAAAGGTAAACCTGTAGTTGTTGGTGAAAATGGAGCAGAGGTATTTTTACCTCATTCATCAGGAGCAATAATTCCTAATCATAAACTTGGTGGCGGTGGTGTTGTTATTAATCAAAACATAAACTTTGCTACAGGTGTACAAGCTACAGTAAGAAATGAAGTGCTTGGAATGTTACCTTTAATATCACAAGCATCAGTAGGAGCAGTTGCAGAAGCTAGACGCAGAGGAGCAACTTCCTAATGGCTATTACCTATCCTTTAACAGTTCCCAATTACACATCATTTAGGTCAGTAAGTCTTATTGCAAGAAATACAGTTGGTGTCTCAACCTCACCTTACACAGCACAGCAAAAGGTTTACCAATGGCGAGGACAATTTTGGGAAGTCGATATAGTTTTAAAACCAATGAAAAGAGCAGATGCAGAAGCATGGAACGCTTTTTTTCTTAAATTAAAAGGTCAAGTTGGCACTTTTTATCTTTCACCTGATCCAAATGGTCGAACAGTTAGAGGTTCAGCTTCAAGTTCAGCAGGAACACCAATAGTTAATGGTGCTTTATCTGCTAATTCTGCATCAGTAGATATTACAGGTGCAACAGCATCAGCTACAGGGTATCTATTAGCAGGTGATTATATAGCAATTAACAATCAGCTCTTAAAAGTGCTTAACGATGTAAACACAAATGGTTCTGGTGAAGCCACAATAGATATATTTCCAAGTATAAGAACCGCTTTATCAGGTTCGGATACAGTTACAGTTTCAAATGCGCAAGGCATATTCCGATTAGCTACTAATCAGCAGAATATAAACATCACAGAATCAAACATATACCAACAAGGTTTTACAGCAGTCGAGTCTATTACATGAAAGATAAAAATTGGAAAGGTAAGCGATCTCATAATGCAGATAAAAGAGATTGGCTTAAAGTCCGCTATCCTGAGTTATTTTCTCCAGGTAAGCAAAGTCAAAGAAAAAAGAGAAAGTTAAATGGCAAGAACAGTTAATTTTAGCACTACAGATACAGTTACAGAGCCATTTTTTGCTTGTGAGTTAGGATTTAGCGGTTCTATTACTAGAAATGTTACAACTAAGGTTGTTGCTACAGGTGATGGTAATGTTTACACCTTAGATGGACAGCAACCTGATAACTATGAATTGTATGTTTCTAAAGGCAATACAATAAAGTTCTTACAAGCCGATAGCTCTAATGGTTCACATCCTTTAAAACTATCTACAACACCTGATGGAACGCATGGTGGCGGTAGTGAATATACTACAGGAGTTACTTATGTAGGTACTCCAGGTAGTGCAGGCGCATATACACAATGGGTAGTAGATAGTGGATTAAGCTATGGTGATAAACTATATTATTACTGCGCTAACCATGCAGGTATGGGCGGTAGCATAACAGTATTGGAAAGCACTTATCGACTTTGGACAGGTTATGGAGAAATAACCATTGGCTCTGATACATATTATGGTGTTGGAGATTATGGTGGATTATCTCCAATAAGAGAAACAGAAAAACTACAAGCAGAGGGTATTACTCTTACTCTATCTGGAATACCAAATAATATGATAAGTGATGCTTTATTGCAAAACTATCAAGGGCAAAATGCTAATTTATATTTTGGAGCTATGACTAATGGACAACTTGTCCACCAACCATATTTATTATTTAGCGGTAAAATGGATGTTATGAATATTATACAGGAAGCTGAAAATTCTGCTATTACGATACAATGTGAAAATTACTTAGCTGAATTGAGACGAAGAAAAGTAGGTCGATACACAGACCAAGACCAACAAAGTCGATTTACAGGCGATACTTCTTTGCGATTTGTTGATGCTATACAAAACGATAAAGAAATATTATGGGGTGTACCATTTTCTGTTGTAGGACAAGTATTTAAAGTTGATCCAAAGGACATTGATCCAAGGGATTATACAGATTTGCCTTTCTAATGACTTTAGAAGATTACATAGATAGTCGGCTTTCTATGCCTTTTAAATGGGGTGAAAATGACTGTATTATATTTTGTTCAGAAGCAATAAAAGTCGTTACAGGAATAGACCATTTACGATTAGAGAAAATTAAAAGATGGAATAGTCCTCTACAAGCTAAAAAAACATTAAAAAAATTAAAAATAAACACAATGTTTGATTTATGGGATGCTCGGTTTCGGCAAATAAAAAACCCAAACAAATTAAGAGATGGTGATGTAGGTGTAGCTAATATTGGATGTAGTGATGGCTTTAGTCCAGATACATCAATGATATTTTATAAAGACATTTTTTTAGCACCTAGTGAAAGAGGAATAATAAGAGTTCCTATCGAACAAACTGAATACTTTTTTGATATACGCAATGTAAGGTTAAGATAATGGCACAAGCAATCGGAGCTGTAATCGGTTTTTTTAAAGCTGTATTTGTACAAGGTATGGTAGCAGGTTTAACTGTTTTTGGCGGTGGTTATGCGACTGCTTATATATTTGGAACATTAGCAGTTGGAGCAGTCATCGCAGGTGGTGTAGCTTTAATGAAAACACTTGCTCCAAAAATGCCTGATCTTAATGCTTTATCAAACAGAGGTCAGAATGTTCGTTCACCAATATCAACAAGAAAATTAATATATGGTGAAGCAAAAGTAGGTGGAACAGTATTATTTATATCTGAGGGCAATACAAATAGTGATAGAGAATATCTTTATTTGCTTTTTGCATTAGCATCGCATGAATGTCAAAGCATAGATAAAGTCTATATAGGTGATGAAGAATGTACTTTAGATGGTAGTGGTCAAGTTACAGTTCCGACAAGATATATAAAAAATGGCACTTATCATGCTCGTTTTATTTTAGATATGTTAGGCGCATCAACAAGCCAAACATTAGATAGTATTATGACAACTGATACTGATTTGACTGCTACAGACCATTTTAAAGGCATGACTGTTGCTCAAGCAAGATTAAAATATGATCCAGATGGAATGTTCGCATCAGGAATACCAAGTCTAAATTTTTTAGTTAAAGGTAAAAAAGTATATGATCCTAGAGATAGTGGACAAGCTGTAGATAGTTCTGCTACCTGGACATACTCAGATAACCCTGCGCTTGTTGTTGCTGATTATTTAAGAAGTGAATTTGGCTTGGGAGTTCCTCATGCCAATATTGATTGGACTACAGTTACAGCTAGTGCCAATACTTGCGATGAGCTTGTTACACTTGCAGATAGTTCAACTGAAAAACGCTACACTTGTAATGGTATGATAGATACAGGAACACCTGTACAAAACAACCTAGATTCTTTGTTAAGTTCTTGTGCCGGTACGATGATTTACGAGAATGGTAAGTATAAAATTTTAGCAGGAGAATACAGAACACCAACATTAACAATAACTGAAAGTGATTTAAGAGCAGGAATAAATATTCAAACAAAAACACCTGCATCAGAGCAAATAAATACTGTTACAGGGCTTTATGTTGGAGCTGATACCAATTATCAACCTGCTAACTATCCTATTATCACTAATTCAACTTATGTAACTGAGGATGGTCAGGAACAAAAAGCAGAAATTAATTTAAGTTTTACTAATACAAGCACTATGGCTCAAAGAATAGGAAAGATATTCTTAGAACGAGCAAGACAGCAATACACAATGACATTAGGTCTTAATTTAGAAAAGTTTACCTTGTCTCCAGGTGATACAGTAAAAGTAACATTGGAAAGTTTAGGTTTTGATGAAAAAATCTTTGAAGTTGTTGAGTGGAGTTTTGGTTCAGAAAGTGAAATATTGGGTGTAGATGTATTATTAAAAGAAACAGCATCAACAGTTTATGGATGGTCAAGCTCTGAGGAGCAAAGTCAAGGAACAGTTCCTGCATTAACACCAACTTACGATCAGGTAGTAGCAACACCTACATTTAGTTTAACACAAGACCAGAGCAAAGCAGAAGATGGAACAATTATTGATGACATCATTGTTGATATTAGTGATCCTTTAACTGATCCTCATGTCAAATTTTACCAAGTCTTTTGGAAAGAAAATTCTGAAAGCGATTACAAAGTTATAGAAGTTGAGAGAGAAATATAATGCCTAAAAAAACAATTAGCGATATAGATAAACAGGTGGCAGTTTTGGAAGCACATTTAAAAGATCATATTAAAGAATGTTCAAAAACATCAGAGCAAACACTAATAAGAATTAAAAGAATTGAAGCAATTATGGTTGGTGGTACAGCATCAGTCTTAGCTTTACTTTTAAAGATAGTCTTTTTTAGCTAAACCGCTTCTAAGGCGATTTAAAGCTCATACAGCAAGTTTTGATGTTTTACATCAATTAGTATGTAAAAACTCTACAACCATATTTACACTTAATTTATAAGGATTTTTTTTCGATGATTTCTATCATAGGATCACTACTTGGCTTTAGCACATCATTTTTACCAAAAATATTAGGTTTCTTTGCTGAAAAACAAAAATTTAAAAATGAAATGGCTTTATTGACTGCTCAGAGCAAAATGAAACAGTCTGAATTAGCTAGTCTTGCAAAAATTCAACAGAATAAATCTATCTATGAGCATGACCAAAAAATAATTGAGAATACATCAAGTGGTTTTATTAACAATTTAAGGTCATCAGTTAGACCAATACTTACATATTGTTTTTTTCTAACTTATGTCGGCTTTAAAATTGTCATAATCATTATAGCCATCCAAGAGGGTGATGACGCATTAATAGCGATAAGAGATAGCTATAATGAGGAGGATATGGGGCTTTTATCGATTTGTGTAAGTTTCTGGTTCGGTTCTAAAATGAATGAGAGAGCGAAATGACAAAGCTAGTATTATCACCTGTAACAAGCGGAAAAACATATAATGTGAAAGTTTCTGCTATTAATGATGTTGGAGTGCATAGCGCAGTTTCTACAGCAAGTAATATAACTATCGCTTCTTACACTACAGCTCCAGGTGTTCCCACATCCGCATCAGCAACCTCCGATCCGGTATCAATAACTATAAAATGGACTAACCCTACTGATAGAGACCTTAAAGGTGTAGAGCTTTGGTACGCAACATCAAGTGGCGGTTCTTTTAGCTTAATTGGTTCTATAGATGGTTCTCCAGGTGTTGCTCAAGAATACAACCTCAACTACGATTCATCCTTTAGTTTAAATCAAACTTATTATTTCAAATTACGATCAATTAATACATCAAATGTAGCATCAGCTTACACAGCAGAAGTCTCTGCGCAATTTTCCACAATAGCAACATCAGATATAACACTACAAGCTGTATCAAATATGTATTCAGCAGTAATAAGCGGTAATCAAAGCATTTCAACTGTGTTAAATTCAATTTCTTATTTTAATGGTTCATCCACATCAACATTACAAGGAATAATAGTTGCTGAAATTACTTTAGGTGCTATTGGTTCAGATATTACAGGTTTTGCTATAAGCGCAACAGCAATGGTGCAAAAAAAGGGAAGTTGGTCTCCAAATAAATATGTAACAGGTGTAGTTTTACAAAAAGTAGCAGGTAATGCTTATTATGAACAAGCTACCGGTTTTGGAAGTTCGGCAAGTTTTTTAGGCGATGCTGAAGCTGATTCACAGGACTTTGCAGATGGCGCACAAGCTACTTATGCCACTAACTCTATTGATAGCTCTGGAGATGTTATAGGCACTACCGGCAGTAAATACGCATTATTTTTATATACCAATAGTGAACCATCATATGCTTTAGGGGTATTTGCAGGTACAGGTTTAACAATTACAGAGCTAAAGAGGTAATTATGAGCTTAGAGTTATTAAAGGGGTATTTCTACAATTCTGATGGAGATTTAATCCAATGGTATCAGGGATATGGGGATTTAGAAAATTTAGAGGAATTTTTAGAACATAGAGGAAATGCAACAGGGTTCGTTTCTTCAAAAAGTGTAGATACAAATGCACATAAATACGATTTTGAAACACAAACAATAATAGAGATATAAAATGGATAAAATAATTCAAATAATAAAAAGCATTATATCACCAGAACAGAATTGGTCAGCTTTTGCCATGAAGATAATAGGATTAGTTGTAGTTACTGTAATTGCTTATATTGCTTTTCAACAATACACCAATCTAACTGCTGATGAAGATAATCAAAACATTCCAATAATAGAAGTTTTTGAAAATCAACCAGAAAAGAAAAATGAGGTTGAAGATTTAATAAATAAATTATTAAGGTCAGATCGCGATATTCAATCTGTTTGGTTGTACGATTGGGTAGATGCAAGAAATGTAGTGCCTTTAATGATGCTACCAAGAAATAGTGAAGATTTATTGCCAACAGGATATTTTATGGAGGGCGATGAATATGTGATAGGTCATTTTGTTTTAAATCAATGCACATCATTAGATAGAGAAATTTCAAATATAGCTTGTCCTATAATCTCGACTCTTGATGCTTGGGGAGTATTGGTTGTAACTTTTCAAGATGGTACTCCGAATTTAAAGACTACCAAAGCTACATCAATGAAAATATCTGAAATTTTATACTTACAAAACAACTAAAGGAAAAATAATGAAAAAGTTTATATTCGCACTTCTATTAAGTTTATTAATATTTGAAGATTCAGTCGCAGATGTTGAGTGGAACGCTTCAATCACAAATGAGTATGTCTGGAGAGGTATGTCTCAAGGTGATGGAACAGCAGTATCAGGTGGAATTGATATATCAAGTGATTCAGGATTATGGGCAGGTGCTTGGGTAACAAATGTAGATTTTGACGATAACACAACTTACGAGCTTGATCTTTATGTTGGTTATACCATCGGAGCTTTAAGTATCGGATATGTTTATTATGCTTTTCCAAACAATACTGATGAGGGATATGATTCAAGTGAAATAAATATCTCTGCTGATATTGGTGCTTTTACACTTGGCGCAAATATATTAGCTGATGCTGATTGGGATATGGATTTTGGTGATGAGATTTATTATTCAATAGATACTGCTCTTGGTCTAAGCGATAAATTAGATTTGAGCTTTCATATCGGCTTTTATGATTATGATATTGATGATGATGAAACAGATTATGGAATGTCTTTTGATTTTATGTCTGGATTTTCATTTGGTGTAATTGATAGCACAAGAGATAATAGCGATCCTTTCGTAGTTATTTCGTATTCAATAAATGGATAACTTTTCAAAAATTAACAATGGAGAAAAAAATGAAAAATTTAACGATACTAATATTGCCATTATTTTTAATGGCTTGTGGATCATCCAGGATAATGCTTAATGCAGACATTCCTCAAGATACAGAAATAAATATCGAAATTTCAACCGATAAAACTAGCGACTAATGTATTTATATAAAGCGTACTTGGTTAGGGTTGTTAATGGTGGTCTAATCAAGGCAAGTATAGATTTAGGATTTGGTGTGTTGCTAACCGCTATGCCAATACACCTAATTAACATACAAGCACCAGATGGCATTGATGGTCAAAAAGCAACCGACTATTTACGAACATTGTTGCCTGATACCTTTACTGTAAAAACTAAAATGGATGGATCAATGATACTTGGTGAAGTCCAAGTGCGAGGTGTTTCTATAAACGATAAGATGTTAGATAGCGGTCTAGTAAAGAAATATGGTGAGTAGTTTCTGCAAAGTTTCTGCAAAAATAGTTTTACTACATCTTTTTTATTCTTTTCTACTCTTTCGTTTCTTTAATACTAAACATAGGGTTTACTTAGGTTTTAATGTAAATAACTGTATTTATTAAACATATAAAATATACTACACCAATGGCTTTTAAGGAGATTGTCACAGGTTCGATTCCTGTCGGGCTCACCACACAAATAGCAGAATTCCGCTATTATCAAGGGTATATCCAATAATTACTTACAAATAAGCTAAAAGTTTCTGCAAAGTTTCTGCAAAAAAACTTGCCAAAACAATAAAATCTTGCTAATTTATGATGTAAGACATCAATTAATGATGTTTAACCGTTCATTTTTAGGAGGATGAAATGGATAAATTAAAAAATATGATTGAGGTTCATCAATCTGCTTTTCCAAATTTAGAATATAAAAAATTCTATAGTGAGGTCATACATAATAATTATATTAAAACTTATGGAGGTCGAGAAAAGTATTTTAACTTAAAAGATACTAAAAAAGATTTAGTAATAGACGATTGTGTTATTAGGGCTATATCAATAGCAAATAGCGAACCTTATAATAAGGTTTGGGAAATTTTATGTGAGCAAGCAATTCTCGATGGCTTTTTTCCAAATGATGATAGAGTTTCTGAAAAAGTTTTAAAAGAATATGGTTGGCACAAAATTAAAATAGCTCACCGCAAACTAAGAACCAAAACAATATATGAAAATTACTTTGATAGTCCTGCAAATGCAGAGGATCGATTTTATATTTTACATATAAGAGGTCATTGGGTTGCTATGTCTAATAATGTTTTTTACGATTCATGGGATAGCTATAGCTCTAATAAAATTGTGTATAACATCTATGAACAAATGGATCAATAATGGCTAAAGTTAGAAAAGAAAACAAAATTGTAAAAGGTATTAAATACCCATATTGGATAGTAGATGCTCGATCTATAGGAAAAGGGCAAATAGCAAAAAATCCAAATACTAACGAACCATTTGAAAGTAAAAAACAAGCACAAGCATATTTAGATGAATTAAACACTAAAATTAGCACAGGAGTTAATTTAGATAGTGATAAGATAGAAGTCATCAAGTTATGCGCACCTGGAGAATATCAAACATTAGAAAATTCTAACTCAGGTGAAAAGCAGTTAATTGGTGGTGGTGAGTATATTACTAAACGCTGTGAACATTTAGAGGATGAACAAATAGGTCTAAACCATTTTCAAAGCATGAGATGGTCTCTAGGTATTCTTATTGATTATTGTAATAAAAATAACATTAAGTATTGGACTGCAATAAATGCTGAAAGTTTTTTAAGAAAAGTCTTAAAAGACTGCAAAGCTAATGCAACTGATAAAGAATCAGTTGACCTCAGAGACGCGTCAGCATGGACTACTTTTGAAAAGCACATCAAGAACCTTAAATGTATGTCATCTTGGATCGCACTTGAAAAGAATTGTGATGACATTTTTGCAAGTATCATTACCTCAAAAAAGCATGGCAGAGATGTAACATTTAAAAAACCAAAAAGACTTGAGCATTTGCAAAGACAAGCAAAAGATAAAACTGTTAATGTTGAGATGGTTGAAATGCTTAGACAAAAAATAGTCGATAAGTATCAAGAAAAAAACAAAAACTATAAACCTGAGTGGGCGGAAAGTCGTAGGCGCACAATGTTACTGCAATTTGACCTGATTAAAGCAATAGGGTTACGCATAGGTGAAGCTCTGGCTCTTACTTGGGATGATATTATTGATAATGAAATACGCATTAACAAGCAATATAACAGCAAGTCTAATAGTGTTACTGATACAAAAGGCGGAGTGTTTGAACATTTTGTATATGTAAGTGATACGATGGCTAACCGCTTGCAAGAGCATAAAGAGTTACAGCTTGATGAGGAAAGAGAAAACGACTTAGTGTTTCCTAACACTAGAGGCGAACATGATAGCAGACGAGTTTTAGGTCGTATTATGAAGCAATACAGTAAAGAT
>TARA_R100000664_G_scaffold2039_1_pt1 | contig 13502 bp, 10 predicted proteins | sample TARA_R100000664 | Tara Oceans TARA_R100000664 (sample SAMEA2622705) | marine metagenome | biome: marine biome (ENVO:00000447); feature: deep chlorophyll maximum layer (ENVO:xxxxxxxx); material: "saline water (ENVO:00002010), including plankton (ENVO:xxxxxxxx)" | depth 115 m | reverse complement strand
AGCTTTAGTAGCAGCTTTCTTACCTTTTGCAGTATATGGATATTTTTTTCCTCCAACCATTGGCATATCAGCCTCCTTGTTTAGGTTTACCTAAGTCTAATTTATCAAGTTGTCGCTCAATTCGCAATGCGCCTAATTCATTGTTTGCCACACTCAATAATGTGCCACCTATTATAGTCCCGTCTTTGTCCGTTTCATACACATAAAAAGTGGTCGATGTCAACGATGTTTTACTGATTCTTGCAGGTCTACGTTCGCCACCTACCTGTATCCAACATGTCTGATTCTCGTCATATTTACTGCCAAAAAACACCGCACATCCGGCCAGTATATTCTCTATGCTGTTTTTTAAAAACAACAAAGCAAAGCCAACTACAAACAACCAACTATATTGCTCTACCAGTAATCCAATGCCAGAGCTTTCAGAAAATCTTTGTAACGCTTCTGCGGCTTCTTTTTCCATTTTTTATCTAAGCGTTGTGTTGGGCTACGCTTATCCTTTAGCTTTCTACGGTTTATTAACCGCTCAAGCCAACGCCAGAAGCGGTTCATTACGGTTTATTTGTGGCCTTATAAACTTCAGCAAACAGAACAGTGATAAACCATACAATAACTCCATATACGGCCTCATGTTCCCAAAATGCCTGCCACTTTTTATCGGCTCCATTTCGAGCAAAAGGAAAACCGATTGTATGCCACAACTGATACATAATCGTTACACATATAGCTGCTCCACCTGACCAGGCAGCGGCTTTCTTCGACTCATCAGCAGCTTTCTGTCTTCTACTTAACGTAATAATAGACCGTTTAGCAGACTTTAGTTCGCCTTTTATTTCATCGCGGTCATGTTTATACCCTTTAGCCACGATGTTTTCACTTGCCACCATTTTACGCAAATGCTCGATTTCTTTAACCGCCTCAACGTATAAACGTCTCTGACGTTCTGCCGAAGGTATTTGCTCTGGTGGTGGATAAACTGCCGGACTCATAATGTTATCTCACTTAATTTTTCCAAGGCGCATCTTGTCGCACAGCATTGTTTTTTTCAGCATAAAATTTTAATCCAACCCGATTGCCCATAGATCTGTATAAACCTGTGTTTTTTACTAAAATTTCAACATGCTCTTTTGTTAAAGAATCAAAAGTCACAAAACCGTCTGGAGTTACGCCTTCTGGCACTGTCAAATATACATCTTCTGTAATAGATGATGTGTTTGGTCCGTTTGTCATGGTCATCGTGCATTCCACGGCCGACACATAATTACTGACTGTATCTCCTGTGCCTAATGTTATTGTTGGCAAAACAACTACAGTGTCACCAATGGTTAATGTGTATGTTGTAGCCATCAGAAACCTCCTGTCATTGCGTATACACCCTGTTTGACAAAATCAACTTCATCTTGGTAATGTGCGTAAATTTGCATTTCCTCTGCCGTTGTAATTAATCGGCTATACACAATCACAAAACAGAGTAGGCCGAAGCCACCATAATCTCCAGTAGTATTGTCAGTGGAAAAATTGCCTATGTTATGAAACAGTTTTACGCTCTCTGCATCGGTCATATTACTGTTTGTAGATCCAGCTACTGGGCATGTATTAATTGAACATTGAAATGTTGGTGTATTTGAAGAGTCGGTAGACTGAGTTCTCCACGTAATCATATTAGCCACATTTTCAGAGTCAGGGCCAAACTCAGGTTGCCTGTTTTGAGGGTGATCTCCACCATGTGCGCCCCATTGATCTGGCAGTCTCGTTCCACCATTATAAACGAATATCTGACGAGTGTTTGACGAAGATCCTAATTGCCATTTATATCCAATAGATTTTTTTTGGCTCAAGGCAATTCGGGTAACATAATCATCATTACCTTTTGCAACTCGCATAGGGCCACGATACCAGCCCATTACTACGGTATTAGCAGCATTACGAGTAACTCCACCACTGTTATACGCCATGTAAGATGTTGTGTTGGCAGAAAAATCAAAATATGCTGGCGCACCCCCTGTCGCTGATGTAAACGAGGTTGCATTAACCGTAAAATCGTAATTGCCAGCTAAATCGCTCCATGTAGTGCCTGATCCACCATAACTGGATGAGTCATTAGCGTCCAGATGTAACACTTTGCCCGAAGATGGTATGTCCTTTGGGAAATCACTACCACCACCAACCTCAACCCAGGCTCCATTAACCCTTGAATACAATTTATTATCACTTGTATTATAATACATTTGTCCGTTAGTAGGCGTTGGGCTTGTTGGAGCAGAACTTGCTGACCCTATTATAATTTGACCTTTTAAAAATCCACTCATATCAACCTGCTATCGCTACCCACGCACTGTTAATACGTGCGTACAGTTTGTTTTGTGTTGTGTCGTAATAAAGTTGCCCATTTGTTGGTGTAGGCGAAGTGGGTGCAGAAGACAAACTACCTACAATGAGTTGCCCCTTTAACATTTACATTGCTCCTTTAATTTATCAATTTGTTCCTGTTGCTCTTTAATCGCCTCTATTAATAATCCGACCATGTTGCCATATGCTACTGTTTTTAGACCGTCATGGTTTTCGCTTACCGCTTGAGTTAGACCAGCGGCTTCAACTTCTTGAGCTATGACACCTACGCTTTCTTTGTCAGGCGTATCTTTCTTGTTAAACGTGACACCACGTATTTTAGATACAATTTCTAAAGCATTTTCTATGGTTTTAATGTTTTCTTTAGTGCGGATGTCAGAAGTGCTTTCTATATCACCTGCACCAGTAAAAGCCCCTGCTGATGTAATCCTAAACCGCTCTGTGGCTTCCGCTGACGTATTCGTGCTAAATACAATAGCTGTAGAATTGTTATCAGCCGCAAAAGTAGCTTCCGCTTCTGCATGTATTCTTGCTCCAACTAATATCGCATCTGTCCCACCTGCCTCTAATGGAGCCTGAAAGTCTATTTGTCCTATGCGGTCATTGTCGTTTATGTCTGTTAATGCAGTAGAAAGTAAAAGAGTCCCTTGTGATGTAGCTGAGTCTGCGGATTTGCCTCTTAGCTCTAACGTATCCGCTGATTCATCCCACAACATATACGCCCCTGCACTTGCCCCAAAAAACTTTACGTCTACGCCAGTGTCATCAACTCCTGTTGTCACAGTGCCTGTAAAAGTTTTGTTGCCTGTAAAAGTCTGTGTGCCTGATAGATGGGCAGTGTCAGCATCCAAATATGCAGACGCTATGACCGCTCCATTCCACGTTTTATTAGTAAGCGTATCCGTAGTTGCCCTACCGATCAGAGTGTCTGTCGATGCAGGTAATGTCAGCGTTACATTGCCACTAAACGCACTGTGTGCAGGTGCCTGGATTTGAGCGTAATGTGCATTGGATGATTCACAATAAAACTTAATAGTAGATTGTGTGCCACCATTTTTTAGCGCAATATCTCCCTGAGATATGACTACTCCGTTTGTGCTTCCACCATCCACACCCAACGTGCCAACGCCAGAAATATTATTAGAATCGTCAATAATAACTCCAGAATTTTGTCCCGTTTTTCCACCCGTTCCGTCAAAACGAACAATAGCATTATCAGTTGATGACCCAGGGCCAAAAAAATCGCCTACTCCAGTTCCACTAACAGCCGACCATTCAGGGATGGAAGAGCCTTGTTTTAAAAAATGCCCTGCCGTCCCTTTGCCAAGTCGTGCGAGGTGTCCACTTGAGTTACGGTAGTATATGTCACCTGTAGCGTCCGATCCTACCGCTAATCCAAAATTTGTAAAAATCACATCATCGGCAGATTCATCAATTAACACACTCGATCCGCTTGTAGCTCCAAAAAACTTGACATCATAGCCTGTATCATCGACTCCAACTGTTACCGTTCCGTCAATTTGAACTGCCCCATCTATATCTACTGCATCTAAGTTAGTTATCCCGTCTATGTCGGCATTTCCACTGACATCCAGTGAGCCAAAATCACCTTCACCAGCTACAGTGATACCAGCAGCTCCATCTAATACCGTTAATCCTACCGCATCTCCGTTGTCCGTAAACTTTAAATCCTTACCGTTTGTAATTAGTTTAATCGTAACATCGCCTGAGTTGCTCTCTGTTATGCTTAAAACGGACGTTCCCGCATCTTTGAAGGTAAACACGCCAGTATGAGCATCGAGCGTTAGAGCGTCTCCTGAGTCGATAACAATCGGATTTCCGGCTAATGTAGCACCTGTAGTTCCATCGTGCGTAATGGAAAAATCAGACCCTGCACCTAACGACAATACGGCAGAATCACTTAACAATTTTAAATCATCACCGATAATTGCATCCAGTGCTACGGATAAACCACCATCTGTTTGTAATGACCCGTCTGTTGTTGATGTAGCATTGGTCGTATTGTCTGTTTTTAGCAACCCTGATACCGTAAGGTTGTTTAACTGGTTTGAAGACGATGTGTCATCAAGGTCTCGAGAACCGTCTACAACTAACGCCTTAGAAGCAGTAACCTGGCCGGCTGTTACGCCCAAGTTAGAAGCATCCAAACCGCCATTTATAGCTGACGATGTAAGTAGGTTGTCAAATTCGTTATTAAGCTGTGCAGCAGTTAAAACCGCACCTGATGCAAATGTATGTACCCTTGATACAGTACCCATTATCTACCTCTGTGTCTGTCCTAATGTGGAAAGTAAATTTCTTCGTTCCTGGGCCTCTTCACCCTGCTCTTCTGCTGTCACAGCCGACCTGCCAAACCTTGCTGCCGTTCTTGGCCTTGTTACCCTTGTTCTTCCTACATAATCGCTTGCTGCCCGATAACCACCGCCTACTAAATTGCGTAAAGCCTTTTTTTGGTTCTCGTCTAAATTACCAAGACCCTCTTGATCCATCCTTCTGGCATCATTAAGGACACTTTCTGCATCGTTTGGAGTAACATCCTTGGGGTTCTTTTTAAACTTTTCAGCAGCCATTTTACGCAAATCATCGGTTATTTTAACGCCTCTACCAGTAACTTTTCTGCCAAACTTACCAACATCTCCAGCTATCTTACTTGCATTTCCTGGAGTGTAAAGGTAGGAAAGCAACATACCTCCATATCTTGGGCTAAAGCTGGCAAGAGCAACCGGAGCCATAATAGAGTTTAAGATATTAAAGCCTACAACCCCACGACCTATATTACTAATCTCAGATCGAACAACAAGGCCACCACCAAACACTGGACGCATGGCAAATCCGGCTATTTTGGGTATTAATGTTTTGTTTCCGGTTGCCTCAAGAATTTCTATAAGGTTCTGCATACCCAACTCTTTGTCATTGTCTCCAAAAGCATCTAACGTCTTTTTAAGAGCTTCTGTTGGGTTACCTTCGTTGCGAATAACTTCAAAATCAGTTCCACCAAACTTCTTTTGTGCGCCTTTTACTCCTAATGTTTGCTGTATTCTTCTAATTCTTTCAACATTTCTTTCGTATTCAGCCATTGCCTTTATGTAAACATTTTCTCTTGCAGCCCCAAACTGTGCGGTTCCTTCTGGATCAACATTAATAGTTCTATCTGGCTTTACTTTTAACTTTTCAATATTTGCCGGATCTAAATACGCATTTTCAATTCTTTTGTATACTACTTTTCTTAATGCAACTAAAGCTGCCTGAGACTCGCCTTCTGCTCTTGGAATAAGGTCATCTATTGTTCTTTTCTTTTTGTCTAAGTCAAAAACGCTCATTTCGTCTTCTAAATTTAAAATATCTTCGTAGATGTCTTTAACATTTTTTCTGCTAACAGCTTGATCTGGAAGTTCAGCTATAGCACTGCCTTCTAAGTCAATTTCAATTTTATCTCTGTCACGAACTGTTACTAATCGTTCTGTTTTTGTTCCTAATGGGCCAAGGACTGCTTCTGATCTTGTTTGCTCTATTGGCCTAAGTATTCGTATCCCAAACTCATTAGGCACTGTCCTACCTAAATCATCCATTGGAACTGTTTCTAACTCATCGGCAATGTTGCCTGACCTTGCAATAACGTCATCCATTTGCAATGCGTCTCTGGTTGCTCTGGAAGCCTCTTTTAATCCACCTGTTCCTTCAACATATTTATTTACCTCGCCAACAAGCTCATCTGCAATCTCTTCTCCAACAGATTTTACGCCTGTCTCTAACTTGCGGTTAGCTGCTTCAAGCATTATTTCTCGAGCAGCTTTACCGTCTTTTTTTGATGACATTCGGCTAATATCAACTATTTGGTTTATTAATTGAGAACCAAGACCTGTAGTAAAACCCATCCATTGAGAAACAAGACCATCAAACACACCTCTTGTTGTAGCATCTTTTATGTTGCCACCTGATATTTCGTCAGCAACTGCTCCAAGCTTTTCATCTGTTACTTTTTGTGCATCTCTTGTTGCTTTTTTTAACGTATCCAAAGCACCAGAAGATGTTTCTTTAGCAGCCTCTTTAGTTCTGTTAAACATTCCGTTCCATCTGTTCATCATATCTGGAGCAGCCATGTCAGCAACGCCCTTCATAGCCTCTACAGCATCATTCATAACCTGTTCAGCAGAAGAACCTTTATAACGAGCTTTAATAGGCTCTATGACTATTTTATTGCCAGCAGCTTTAGCTCCACCTAATGCAAGTTTCCCTGTTCCTATTGCCGCTTTACCGCCTAATACAGCACCAATTCCGGCTGCCTTTAATCCGGCTCTTGGAACAAATGAACCAGGATCGAAAGCCTGAGAAATCTGACCTGCTTTATCAGCACCTCGAGCTAACTTTTCAGCACCAGCAGTAAAGCCAGGCATAGATTTTCTTCTTTCGCTTCTTCTTACAGCCGCTTTTTTTCTTTGAGCTATTTTGCCTGCTTTACTTAATCTGGGCATCACTCTTGCCCCAGAAGCTATTTTACCTGCCGTTGAAAGACCTTTAGCAACAGCACCTGTCCCTCCAGCAAGAAATCCTAACGCATCAAGAGGACGTTCCTGTAACCCCCTTGCAGAAAAAGACTCACCAATACCTTCAGCCATTTGCGAAGCAAGACGCTTGTTCTCAGGGCTAATGTCAGTGCCTAAAAGATGCTCAACACCACCAGCAGCACCTCTACCAATAGCTTCGGCTGTATCAATAGGGTTGAACACCGCAGTAGCTAAATCTTCTACCACATTCTTAGCACTCGATGGTATGTTGCCCAATGTCTTTAATACGTTAAAACCCTCTTCCGGATCATATTTAAAAGAAGCTCGATCTTCTTCTTCTCTAATCTGAATATTAGCTTTATCGCCAAACTTTTCAGAAACTTGTATCCCTAAAGACTCATTATCCCTGTCATTATACTCAGGATTTTTCCTTTTATAAGCCTCGCCAAGTTCAGCATATGTATCAAATCGTATTGCCATAGTTATTAAACCTTACCAAGTTGAGCCACTGATTGATCTTTTCTTTCTTGATCTGTCATATCCATGCCTCTGGCCTTTTTATATTCCTCTAATCTTTTTTCAATCATTCCAACTCTATATTCTGATCCAAACATATTAATCTTATCTTGCAAGCTGGCCACAAGCTCTTCTCTGAAGACGTTAGCTACCATAGATGCGGTCATTGGCGTATCATTTAAGCTAATCATTTGCCTTTCAAGTCTCTTTTGGTCTAACTCTGTTAGAACTCCAGGTACTGTTTGGGCAATACCTCTAAGCAACGCTTGTATTTGCCCTTCAGCTATTTTAGCATTAGGCCCAAAAATGTATTGCATAGGCTCATCAAGAGACAATGGGCCTTGTTCTAAAAATGACATTTTTGAAGAAGTCAAAAAGTCTTCTAAGGTATCTAATTGCCTTAAAGTTCCAATACTTGAAGCAAATTCGCCTATTTGTGTTGCTGGCAATGCCCCTGGCTTATCAGCATTTTCTTCTTTTAGATAATTAATTATAAAGTTTTTTGTATTAGCGTCATATCTTGCGTCAACATCTCTGTGCTTAACTCCAATAAGAGAATCATTATAAGCCTTTTGATTTGTTACACTAAGATTATTTATTTCAGTTTGTCTTTCTTTGTTGGCAAGATCTCCTCTGCTGATCTCACGATCTAATTCAAGTTTTTCTTGTTCTCTTGCATCTTTTAACCTTGCAAGGTCTTCTGTGACTTTTTGTTGCCTTTCTTCTTCTACTCTGGTCAACTCATCTTGTGCTATTGCTCCACCTCCAGATATAGCTTTGCCTAACGTGTCAAGCGAGAAGAAGCCAGATGGATCGGCTGTAGCAGCTTGAACGGCTGGAGTATCACCTGTAAACGCCCCAATCATATTGGCTCTGCCTAACCTGCGCTGTGTCTCAGCATCAGCCTTTCTTTGTGCTTTGCCTTGAGCAGCACCACTAATCAAACCACCACCAAGTTGAGCGATCTGAGCAGCCACCTCGGGGTTGTCTTTTACAAGCTGGCCTATCTTACCAAAGAAACTTTGTTCTTTCTCTTCTTCGGCAACCGGAGTCTCCATATCAGGGGCAGTAACGTCTGTGACGGTTCGTGGGGTTCCTCCAAGCGTCCTGTAGCTTCCAAGCTCTCCAGGATCATTAGATGGCCCTAAGCTGTCATAATAAGTTTCTGCGCTCAATATAGAAGGATCATTTCTTCCGCTAATGTCTCCAAAAGGAACATCTTTATTGCCCCTAAAGTTGGCTATTCCTGATGTTTGATCTTCATCAAAAGAATCGCCTAACTTTTCAGATTCAGATACTGAAGCAACCTCGTCTTCCACTGTTTCATCTGGCGGTGGGGTTGCTGCAGGTGCATCAACACCTAAATCTCTTCTTGCATTTAAAGAAGCATCTTCAATGGATGTAAACCCAGGGGCTTTTAATACTCCAGATGACCCAGGTTGCACCTTAAGCATTGCGCCTGTGCCATAGCTTGGGTTCCTTAAATCATTCATTACTTTTTGAATTGCTCTTTCTTGCAACCTGACATGTGGAAGATTCATTTCAGCAACCACTTCTTCAGCCCTTTTTCTTAAATTTTCTTCATTAACTGCCTGCGGAGAAACTCTACCGCTTAATATGGCTTCATTTGCTGCATCCGAATACACGGCAGCAGACCCACCAGGTTGGCTATCTTCTATAATTTTACGAGTCAAAGCATCTTCATCGCCTCTTAATATAGCAGACTCTGTTGCTCTTTCGCCTTCCCTTTCAAAATCCCTCATTCCGGTATTAGGCTCAGAAGGAAGCATCTTTTTACCTACAGCCCTGTTCATTTCAAGGTCTGAAGCTCCAGGAAAGTCTGCAATGCTTTCTGCTGACAAAGAACCTGGCATTCCACGCCTTCCACTGTCTATTGTCATTACAGCATCTTCATTAAAAGTAGGCTCTGTAGTAGGCTCTACGGCAGATTCTACGGGTGGCTCTACAGAAGCCGTAGGACTTGTCTTCTTTAGTTCTTCTTCTACAGCTTCTTCCGGTGTAGGTGGAAACTGTTGATTTAACTGTCGGTTAACGTCGAGGTCAAACGACCCAATTTGTGGCTTACGAGAAAGCCCTTGTCTGAGAACAGGATCTGTAACCAATGAAGGCGTTCCCTGACCAACCATCGGACTCATATTAGACAAAGCATCTGTAGACTGCTCTTGTGCTATGCCTTCTAAGCGTTTCATTCTTGCTTGATCTGCCATATCTTTCATACGATCAACTGAACGCCCCATACCCTGTTTTGACATTTCAGCAAGACGCGCATTTTCTCTATCTGCACCCATACGACTCATAGTGCCAAAATGATGGCGAACGTCTTTGCCAAATTCATCTTCCGCTCTACGCTGTTGAGATGCCTGTCTGTTTGCATCAATTAAGTCCTGATCTGCTTGCTCTTGCGCTTGGACTTCTGCGCGATCTTGCATGATGCCTTCAAGTATTCGATCTCTGGATTCTCTATCTTGAAAATCTGATTCCGCACCGCTTTGAGCATCTCTAAGGTTTTGACGAGACATCCTTGCTTCTTGTTCTTGACGAGACTTATCTCTTGCTAAATCTCGTCTGCTTTCGTCAAATCTACGTTTTGCAATTCTTCTATCGGCATCTTCTTTAGCTTCTCTGACTCTACGCGCATCTTCAATCCTATTGCGACCTTCTGTTCTTCTGTTCATAGCATCAAAGTTAGCGTCTTGTTGTAAATTTCTTCCTATTTCAGCAGATCGTTGAGCAGCGTCTATAGCCCCTTGAGCAGACATTTGTCCACCGCCAGTTAATGGGCCTGTCAAATCTAAATCTGAAGGATTTAACCTGTCATTTGCCCGACCTCGAGAACGCGCACCATAATAGCCAGCAAGGGCTTCTGGAGATAATCCGGCAAGCGGATCTTCTTCGTCCGGCCTTCTATTTAATAAACTACCTAACGCACCTAATATATTTCTAATAGCCATTATATTTTCCTATATCATCTAACTAAGAAATTTTGTAACGCCTTTGCCCATCAACTCTTGAAACAAATTGTCTTGCATTAACGTCTGAGGAATTGAAGGCTGTCCATATTGCTGTGGTTGAGCCATCCCTGCAGCCGCTTGAGGGTTAAAACTGGCAATCATTCTTTGCCTTTTTGCTTGCTCTTCTTCTTCTTTTTTTGCAGCACCATTTCTTCCCAAAAAACCTGAAGCTAAATTCATAGCTATTGGAACGCCATATTTCCCTATTGTTGCCGCTGTTGCTGGATCTACCATAATAATCCTCTTATTAATTAGGTGGATTTAATTTAGTTTTGCCTTTAAATACTTGCAGTTTCCCTGTAGGCAGTAAACGAGCTTTTATTGCCCTTTGACCTCTTACATTTCCAGTTGGATGCAACTCAACAACAATAGTATTGTCATCTGCTGTTCTTACGCCAACTTGCGTTCCTTCGCCAAATCCCTGACTTGCTATTAAACTGTTAATTTCTCTATCAACATCACTATTGCCAGTATTTACCCTTCCTTGCTCACTAACTTCTTTGAAGCCTGACCCGTACGCATCTCTAACTTCAGAAGTTACAGGGTTAAGACCTTTTTGAATGTCTTCAACAGATTCCTCATCAAAACGCTTTACGTCTCTTGTAAGACCAGCTAAAAGGTCTGGATCTGCCCCTGCATCTTGAGCAGCTTGTATTGCACCAATCAACCTCATGTCTGCATCTCTTCCGGCAATCGTAGCGTCACCATCCAATAAGCCTAACCTGTCGGCTCTTGCTAATTTTGCCTGCTCGGTCATTCCTTCATCTCTAAACTCTCCGGTTTGACCAGCTTCTGTTACATCTCTCGATAATGCGCGAGTTAAGAGATCATCTTCAAAGCCTTCTTGCGCCCTTTGTTCAGCAGAAGCTAAACGCTCTTCTTGGGTTCCAAAGCCTGTAGCTGCCCTATCTTCTGCAGCGGCCAACCTGTCTTCTTGGGTTTCAAAACCTGTAGCTGCTCTTCCTTCCGCAGCCGCTAAACGATCTTCTTGTGTTTCAAAGCCTCTTGCTCTTCTACCTTCCTCAGAAGCTAATCTGTCTTCTTGCGACTCAAAGCCTGTTTGCGCTCTATCTTCTTGAGTCTGCAACAATTCGCGCCTTAACGCTTCTGAATCAAGCGCACTTCCAACCTGCTGGCCTCTTAATGTAGTATCACCTCTAAACTGACCCGTTTGTTCTGCTTCGGCTATAAGGCGATTTAGTTCTTGATTTTCCATTTCAGACAAGAAACCTGTATTTCTTCTTGTTTCTTCTAATTCATTCAATCTACGTCTTTGACCTTGATTTAACAGATCACTTCTTAAGGCTCGTTCAGCCCTGTTTTCCTGTAAGTCAGCGCGTTGATCTGCCCGTTCACGTAAATCTCTTCCCTGTTGCGAAGTAAGAAGGTCTTCTTCGGCTCTTCTACCTCCCAGCGTAGCTCTACCGCCAACTTCTCCAAATAACTCAGACTCTAATCCCATATCAGCCCTACGCTCACCACCTGCTAAAGCTCCAAGCTCTGCTTGTTGACGTTCAGCTTGTAAGGTCTGACCACCTTCAAACTCGCCTGTTAAGCCTGCTCTGGCTCTTTGTTCGGCTTCTTCAGCTAACCTCATGCGTTGTGCCTGCTCTTGAGCCGCTAACGTCCTACCGCCTTCAAATTCACCTGTCATTCCGGCCCTTTGAATATCACGGTTTAACGCTTGAGTCAACATATCCTGTTCAGCTTGGCTTTCTCTAAGGCCAAAATCTCCTCTGGCTATGTCCTGACGGCTACGAGACTCGCCAAACCCTTGAGCATTTAACAAGTCTTGTTGTAATCGTTGTGCAGCTTGAGCCTCGAGTGCTAACCTGTTACGCTCATCGCCTTCTGACATACGCGCTAACGCTGCCGCAGTATCACCACCACCTCTTAATACGCCAAACCTTCCAAGACGCTCTATAAGGTCGCGTTGTGCTTCTTCCTGACGCATTTGCTGATCGGCTAACTGAGAAGCTAAAATAGGATCATCTGTTCCACCTATCCTACTCATGTATTGAGCCTGCAAAGCCTCTTGTAATGGATCGCTAAACTCAGGTCTTTGTTGTTGCTGTAATTGTTGTTGCATAGGGCTAAATTCTGGTCTGCCAGAAAATGTCCGTAACCCCGTATCGGGTTGTTGAGCGGCAGCATCTGCATATGGATTTCTGTATTCACCTGCTAAACCTTGCGCTTGTTGCATGGTAGGCTGAGTTGGAGCCTGTGCCTGTTGCATCGTAGGTGCTTGCGCCTGTTGTTGTGTAGGAGGCGCAGTAGTTACAGGTGCTTGTGCTTGCTGTTGTGTGGGCGGTGGCGTAGCTACAGGTGCAGTAGGAGTTGTTCCAACACTTGCCATCTGTTGAAACTCTGTTCCACCTAAGAACTGATCTATTTCTGCTCTAACTTCTGGAGGAACATCCATGATGCCTTTGCCATCTGCGGTTCTAAAATGACGAATGCCTGCACCCCTAAAAGCAGCAGGGTTTTTACGAATAGCATCCATTATTTCATTTTTATAGTCAGGCTGTTGAGTTGTTGCTCCACCAAAAGCTGAACTGGCCGTATCTTCAGTGTAGCCTGTTCCACCCATTGGAGGTGGCGTAGTAGTTGCACCTGTTCCTGGGGCCATATTAGCCGGAGTATTTGGAGCAAGGTTACCCGAAGGTGGTGGAGGAGGAGGTGGTGGAGGCGTAGCCACATTACCACCAGCACCAGGCGGTTGATTTGCTGCCATATTATTTACAGGCGCATTAACATTACCGCCAGCCCCAGGTGGCATATTAGCTGCCATGTTGTTTGCACCAGTACCTGGAGGCATGTTAGCCGGAGCATTACTGTCAACTAACGCACTTGTTAGCGGATCTTGTTGATCTGGAGTACTGCTTCCTCCAGCATACGGATTAAACGGCTGTTTCTTTTTTTTAGCTTGGCTACCGCCTGTCATCATCTGCTGATAATTTACCGCCATTATTCTATGCCTGTCTTACGTTGACGCACATTCCCAATAGGTTTGTATTGAAGATTTGTACGTCGAATAGTGAATGTTTCATCTAAATTAAAATTAGTAAAACGCAACATG
>TARA_R100000664_G_C2759940_1_pt1 | contig 13510 bp, 16 predicted proteins | sample TARA_R100000664 | Tara Oceans TARA_R100000664 (sample SAMEA2622705) | marine metagenome | biome: marine biome (ENVO:00000447); feature: deep chlorophyll maximum layer (ENVO:xxxxxxxx); material: "saline water (ENVO:00002010), including plankton (ENVO:xxxxxxxx)" | depth 115 m | reverse complement strand
TTCAATTTGACATACAGGGTATAGGTGATAAAGGTTATGACCCTTTTGTTAACAATAGTTTTAAATTAGGTAAGGGTTTAACGGATGATATACAGGTAATGATAGACGATATTAAAGGTTTACAAGAAAATTACGATAATAAGTTGGAGGTGAAAGTTCTTGAATTTGATGTTAAAACTTCTGCGAGTAGAATTAGAAACGGAGAACAGTACGAAGGGAAAAGTTTTGCAAAATTATCTGCAGACAGAGCTAACAATGTTGTAACTACAATAACTAATGCTTTAAAAAATATAGGGGTAGAAGTTCCTTCAGCTACTATAGATACTAAAGGAAAGAATGGTGATGGTTCTAGTGGACCACACCCAAGAAAACCATATAATATGGTGACCGATTCCGGTAATACCCAAAAAATAGATAACAAACAAGATAGGTCCGCTTACGGTGCACCTCACGCGACTGATGCTGAGTATGATGAATATAAGTATTGTATAGTTAAGATAGTAATTACTGGTAGAGTAGAAGGAACAGAAGATGAAGGGGAAGTATTAAAAAAAGAAGAAGAAATAGAAAATGTACAAGACTGGAAACTAACATTTGGGTACAAAAAAAGACCAACGATTAAATGGCCTGATTGGAGAATTAGTTTTAAGAAAAAATACAAAAATCCAAGACGTAAAAAGATAACTAGTAAAATGTTAACTAAATGTCCTAGATGGGGACGTAAAAAAAATATTAGTAACTTTTAAGTAAATGAAAATTTTAAGTGAACAAATAAATCGTTCCCGTCAATTAATGGGACTTATTAGTGAACAACTAAAGACGGTTGTGGGTAAAGAAATAGTTACCGGACCTATGACTGATGCTTTAAATGAATTAATTAAAAAGAAACAGGGTGAATTACTTAAAAACTGGAAATTCTACCTATCTAGTGAAGGCAATGAAAAGTTTTTACAACTTGCGGACAAAGAAGCAGGACAACAATTTAAAAAATTAAGATTTTATTCAAAACCGAGAAGTGGAGGACGTATGGCGGTTAACATAGGAAGAGGTTTTCAAATACCAGTAAGTATAGGGGGGCAAGGATTATTTGAAGAATTAAATAAAAACAAAGATTTTAATTATTTTTTCACTAGAAATACCGAAGCGGCTAATCAGTTAAAAGAACAAATACAAAAAATGAAGTTAAAAGTTCAGGTTTACCCAACAGGGGGTGAAGGTGAGATTCAAATATTTGTGGTTAAAAATACTAGAAAAAATAGAAAGGGTGAGGAGATTTACACTCTTGGAGATGGCGTACCAGTAAGTACTTTATTACCTTTAACGGGTAAAAAAGGTGGTAGTGGTGCTAATAGAGCAGGGGTAATTGCGGGAGACTCTCTTGTATCAATATTCAGTGGAAATATAGGGTCTGACTTAGGTTGGTTACAACTTAAAGCACCTGTAATCCTATCGGATGACCCAGTAGACGATAAAGACGAAGGTGAGGTAGCTAAAAAACTAACTTTTAGATTCCAGGTAACCGACCCATTCGAATTTGATTCACCCGAAATTACTAAGAATGCCGAAGATGCAATTGCAAGAGAAATGGAGAGGTTAAAACAGGAATTAAATGATGATGGGGTATATGAACAATACTTAGAAGAAAAAATTAATGGTAAAAATATTATAGTTCAGGCTTTTTCCTCTATAGATGCAAAATCTGATGAAATCGGTGGTGGTGCAGTAACTGCTTGTAATCCCGGAAAGGTTACTAGAGCAAAATATAATTTATGTTTAAGTCAAAAAAGAGCCGAGACTATAGTTAATCATTTAAACTCTACCTATAAAGATATATTTGGGAACTCTAAACTTATAGCAAAAGGAATGGGTGAGTTAGAAAGTGAAAACAGTGTTAACCTTCCTTACTCAGACCCAAAACAAAAAGCTCACAGAGAATCAAAAAGAATATCCACTAAACTAGACCGTAAGTTCGTTATTAATCTACCCGCTTTTCAAGTTGAAAAAATAGTTAAAAAGTAGCTAACACGTTAAGTGTAACATAAGTCCATTTTTTACAATTTACCGCTTTTACATAATCTGTAGTTATGTGTGAACTTACCGCCACATATTGATAGTGGTAATCTGGACATAGTAAAAGTTCATGGTGGGGTGGTGAATTAATCCACATTATAAGAACCTTCTCCGCTATTTCACTAATACTTAAATTTTCACTAGGGGTAACAGCTAAATTCTCACCCACCTTTCTCCAGTTATTAATATCCCCTTCTTCTGCTCTCCCACCTAAACTATTTACCTCAACATGACTTTTAACATCCGACTGTTCCTCATGACTTATACTATTAATCTGAGTTTGGTAATAGTTATGTTTTTCCGCAACTTTAAATAACTTCTTATTCCACTCCCATTCCGTTAACCCATTAGAAACTCTGTATTCATTTACTACTTTAAAAATTTCTTTATCAAGTTTAGTTTGACCATAGGATGTTATGGTGAACAATATAAGAATTAGTGTTATTAATTTTTTCATACTACAAATATACGATTTTTTGGTTAAACTACAAAGTTAAATTTAAATAATTTTTGGTGTGGTATCTACTAATATTATATACGATAAATCCTAAATAAAGTTTCCATAATAAAGATAAAAAGGTTTATCGTTTAATCTGAGGGTGATTTAGTTTAAGAAACTATTTATAATAAAACATTTATTATTATGAAGATAAAAATCACAGAAACCCAATTTAAAAAACTCACAATGTTCCAACCAGGAAACGAAATTGAGGTAAATGAAAAGAAAAAGAAAGATGATAGGTGTACACGTATTGCAAAAAGAAAATACGACACTTGGCCTTCTGCTTACGCATCTGGAGCGGTAGTTAAATGTAGAGCAGGAAAAATATGGAAAGACTTAAAGGAAGAAGATTTAAAAGAAAAAACCGACTTCTCCAAAGAAAAATCTAAAGGACTTCATGGTTGGTTTGAGAGACAAGGAGCTCCTGGTAAAACCAGTGGATGGGTAGATTGTAACACTTGTAAAGATGGTAAATGTAAACCTTGTGGAAGAAGTAAGGGTGAAAAAAGAAAAAAACCAAGATGTAGACCTACCCCCTCAGCTTGTAAAGGATTTAAAAATGAAAGTGTTATAGAAGAAGCAGAGTACAGAGGACGTAAAGTTAAACTTAACAAACCTACAAGAGGAGATGTTAAAAAATTTAAGGTATATGTTAAAAATGATAAAGGGAATGTAGTTAAAGTTAACTTTGGTCATGGTGGTACCTCCGCAAAAAAGAGAGGGGAAAAAACAATGAGAATTAAAAAATCTAATCCTGAAAGAAGAAAAGCTTTTAGAGCAAGACATAATTGTGATAATCCAGGACCTAAATGGAAAGCTAGATACTGGGCATGTAAATCTTGGTAGATGAAAACAAATAATTATTACAAACAATATTTAGCAAATCACACCAACCCAAAATGTAGATTAATGCATTTTATTGGACAATGGGTTACAATTATATTTACAGTCTATGTTTTTTATTCTAAAATATGGTGGTTAATCCCTTTTATTCCTGTAGTGGTTTATCCTTTTGCTATTAGTGGACATTATCTTTTTGGACAAAAAGGTGATAAACCTTCTTTTACTAAAATGGGATACCTTCAAGCAAAAAAATCAGATTGGTTGATGTTTATTGATATTTTGAAAGGAAAATTAAGTATCTGGTAAAATGAAAAAATTAATTAAAAAAATACTTAGAGAAAGTTTAATTACCGAAGCAACTAAAACATTTTTTAGAAGAGTAAGTTTACCTTATGATTATAACTCTATGAAAGATTTTGTGGGGTATGAAACTATGTGGGAACATTACAATAAACACTATAAAGGTTATACGACTAAACTTAATAAATCGTTATCTAAAAGAAAAAACCCACCTACAGATATAGAAAAAATTATAAGGGGAATTAAAAACTATGATACCTTTACGAGAAATAATGCGGGAGGTTACTATAATCACAGTTTATTTTTTAAAGATTATCTAACACCCGATAAAAAAGAATTATCTAAAGAATTAAAAAGTAAAATTAATAAAGATTTTGGTTCATTAGATAACTTTAAAAGACAGTTCGATGAAGAAGCCGCAAAAGTATTTGGTTCTGGATGGTGTTGGTTGGTTTTAAAAAACGGAAGACTTAAAATCGTAAGTACACCCAATCAAGATAACCCATTAATGGATAATATGGGAGAACCTTTATTAGGTTTAGATGTTTGGGAACATGCTTATTATTTAAACTATATGGCAGATAGAAAAAAATATATAAAAAACTTTTGGAAGGTTGTTAACTGGGAGAAAATTTCTGAAAAATACGATGATGTTAAATGAAAATATTAATCACCGAAATACAATTAAAACAACTATTAACTGAAGCTGCGACAATTGCACCTCCTTTAAAACGTATAAGTGTTAACAGCCCATATTCAAAAAGAAGATGTCTAAAGGGTCAAAAATGTAGACCCCATAATGGAGTAGATTTAAAAGCGTCAAGTGGTACGAAAATTTACTCTCCGGAAAATGGGGTGGTAAAAAGAGCCAAGTGTAAAAAAGGAGCGTGTGGGGGTGACTTAAAAATAGAACATGATAATGGTATAGTAACAAGATATTGTCACGTTAAACAATTTTTTGTAAATAAAGGGGAGAGAGTTGGAAAAGGACAAGCTGTAGGTTTAGTTGGTGGTGCAAAAAGTGACCCTTGTAAAGGAAATTCTTTAGGTGCACATTTACATTATGAAGTTTACATTAATGGAAAACCAGTGGACCCAGCACCATATCTTAAGGGAACATTCCAAGCAGTAGATGGAGAACCTTTACCACCTTTAGACGATGATACCTTAATGTTGTGGGACGGTATGGATAGAGGTAGAGAAGACAAAAAATCTGATGTAAGAAAAATGCAGACTCTCCTAGTACAAAGAAATTATATTTTACCTAGATTTGGGATTGATGGTAGATTTGGTCAAGAAACACAAGCAGCGGTAAATGCTTTTCAAAAAGACTATGGTTTAGAAGTTAGTGGTTTGGTTGATGACGAAATGTTAAAAAAATTAAAAGACCCACAAAACATTAATAAGAATCCACAAATTAATGACCCTATATTAGTTAAACAAAATATTAAAAAAGGTGATACGAAATCTTGGAGTCCTAAAGTTATAGACGCTATTGAAAAAGCAAGTGAAAAATACGGTGTCGACTATAATTTAATGTTAACTATAGCCAATATAGAATCTGGAGGTAATCCACAAGCTCAAAATAAAAGAAGTGGAGCCTCAGGACTTTATCAAATAATGCCTAAATATTTCTTTAGTTATGGTGTGGATAAGAACACGGTTTGGGACCCTTATGCAAACGCAAATGCTGCAGCACAAAAACTATCAGAAAAAATAAGTAACTTAAGAAGTGAATTAGGTAGACCACCCACCAACGCTGAGATTTATATGGTACATAATCAAGGAAGTAGAGGTTTTCGTGTAATATATAACGCTTGTAAAAAATTCGGTGGACAAACTGGAAAAAAATCTTTACAATCTTCAGCGACAGACCTTGGTTACTCTAAAAAACAAGGTACCCGTATCTTTAAAAATATGAAAGGTAATAAAGGTAATCATCCTTGTGAATTTATGGAGAGTTGGGCTCGTATATACTCCAGTAGACAAATTACTCCAGACACTTTCGCGTAATTTAATTTGTTAATTTAAATAATATTATTTATCTTTGTAGTATGAACTATAAAGAGATGACAGTAAAACAATTAAAAGACGAATGCCGTGAAAAAGGTCTAAAGGTTTCAGGCACTAAAAAAGAATTATTAAAAAGGTTAGAAAACCCATCAACTAAAGATGTGATAACATCTAAAAATTCTGATTATGCAATAATTGGATTGGGGTGGGGAGACGATAGAAAAACTTTAGTAGGGAACTTAATTCAAAAAGGACTTGCGAGTTTCCGTTATTACTCATGTGACATGTTTTATTACGAAGTTCATAAAGAAAAATGGACAGAAATACTACAAAAATAAAAAAATGTAAGTTTTTGCGGCTAAAAAAGTAAGTTTTTTTGACTTATCGTGCTTTAAGGTATATTTATCTTTGTATTTACCCCAGGTAAACACATTACTTTCCAAAATATTTATCATATTAGGCAAAAAAAGGACTCCGTCGAGTCCTTTTTCTTTTTTCGTTACTTTCCTTTTTTTTAATAAAATTTATGCAACTAGTTACACTTATAAATATCATACAAGTTCGATAAAATAGCGATTATTTCCAAAAAACTTGTATTAAAACTAGCGTACAAGCTAAAGCTAGTGATACCATTGTTTTACTAGTTAAACCTTCTCCTAAAAAATGGCTAGTACAAAACGCAAAACAGGTAATTCCGATAGCAAACCCTATTAATCGTTGAGCCCACAATACATTACCGAATCCTTCATAACCGTATTTGGTACCTATAATAAAAAAATAACTAATAGGGATACCTACTAAAGTTAAGATAAGTGGATTCTTATCGAACCACTTCCACACAAACTGTCCATTAAGTTGAAACCATACTAATAATTGTCCCAAACCTAAAAATAACATACATAATAAAATATCTTTATTCATATTTAAAATGTAGTATTTTTATTTAACAAAAAAAAGGGTATTTATATAATATGATGGATAATGATAGAATAAAGCAATTAAAATTATTTTTTAGTACGGTATTCCCTCCTTTTAAGAAGGAAATGTATGGTAATTTTTATTATACCTATCATCCTTCAGGGGAAAACTTCGCAACCAACCCAAAAGTATTATTTTTAGATAATGCCATAGCAAATCTGGAAGATGCTATAGAGGAAGGTCAAAAATTTGGGTTGATAGATAAGGTTGGTTTTATAGATGTAGACTCTTTCACATCATATCCTGTTATGCTTGCTTCCCCTGTTCTCCCCCAAACAATAAGTTGGATTGAGGGAATGTTATTATATTCCGTTATAGAAGAAATAGTGGATGAATTTAGGCACTATCAGGGTGAATATAGTATTGACCCAACAGGTAAAGGAAAATTTATGGATGAGGACTTAAAAAAGTTATATCGTTTATTATTTAACTTTATGGGTAAATTGGAGACAGCTGGTATTCCAGTTAGAGAATTTGTAGACCTAACACCAATAGACCTAGAGGAATCAGAGACTTTAAGTGAAAAGAAAAATAGGTTAAGTGAAGAGTATAGTAGATGGTGGAATAAAGAAGGTAAATTTTTAAAGGAAGAAGAACTCACTAATAGACCAATGACTCTAAGAAGATATTTAGATGAGAAGTATGGTGAAATTGTAGAAAAAAACTATAGGGGTATAAAAAATAAGAAAGAAAAAAAGAATAAATTTTTAGAAATATTCCAAACTCTTAATGAAGATTTAGTTAAGGTTGGTTTTATAGATATAGACTCTCACATGGTAAAAGGAGGATTAACTACTAATCCCGTGGTAAGAACTTGGACTCGAGAAATAATGGAACAAATTGATTCGGGGGACATAAGTACTGAAAATATACCAGAGGGTATTAATCCCCCAGTTAATATAGGTGATTTTATACAATTGTTACATATGGAAGACCCATGGAATCCAGTTCCTATAGCTACTACAGGGGTGGTTTTAGGTTTTGAAGATTTACCAGGTAACGAAAAAAAGATATTAGTGAGATGGATTATGGGGATAGATGAAGATGGTAATGAAACAGAATTTAGAAACATGCCTTTATTACCAGAGGTGGACGTATATAGGTTAGCACAAAGAAGAGAACCGGTGACCGAAATAAAAAAATCTTTAATAGAAGGATTATTAAAAGAAGAAACAACCACACAAGAAATCGAGTATAAAAAAGTAGGACAACCCCAAAGATACGGAAATAAAGAATATGTTTATTTCACAGGTACTAATGTAGAAAAAGACCCTACGGTTGAGTTTATTATTTTAACAGGACCAAATGGTGATATAACTATAGACTCTTTAGAAGTAAAGGATGCCAAATATGGAGGAGTCCAAGTTAATTACAATAATAAAACTAGAAATATATTAGACCCTATTTTAGATTTTGTAGACCCTAATAAAGAGTGTAATTTTTCCTCTCAAGTATTAAATGATGGTAAATGGAAACGAGGGGGACTTTGGAGAAATAAAACTTTTAGTGCCATCCAAAAATCTTTACAAAATGTTTACGCTGATAAAATAGCAGGTACGGGAGAACCAACTGAAAGACATATCCCCAACGGATTTATTAATATTCCAGGGACTGAAGCTGCAGGAACAAAACATGGTTGGTCCATTATTAATTTCTTCAACACCAACCCAGTAATAAGAAGAATGTTAGTCCAAGAATATGAAACTCATATTAAAGAAAATGATTTACCGTGTAGATTTGACATTGGTGAATTCACTAATTGGATAACCCAAAATAGATATGAAATTTTTGGTTATAATACAGAATTATTTAAACGTCTAGTAGATGCAAATCAAAAAACTTGGCAAAATGGACAAAATAATGAAGTGGCGGTAATTCCATTTCTGGATAAATTTTATGATGATAGTTGGGATGTGGTGTACGATGGAGAACCAGGTATATTTAAAGATGCTTTAAATGGGGTAGATATTGTAGTGGTAAATAATGAATCCGGTGAAGAACATACGTACCAAGCAAAACCTTTATCTTATGTAGAAAAAATGGGGGATAATTGGTTAGTTAATTCTGGTTGGTTACATAGATACGACCCAACAAAGGTTTCTCATTACATTTTTGGTCCAGGAAAAAATGGTGAATCAATTATTTTTAAAAATGAAGGACAGTCCCCAACACAAGGAGGAAGGGTAATGGTGTTTAACTATCCTCCTCTTGCGTAACTTGGTTTATTATCTTAAGGTAAGTCTCATAGGTGTATTTATGTTCGAAAGTTTTTCTAATGGCAGTATCCACATCAAAAACCGGTTTATAATTAGTCGCAGTATCTGATTGATGCCAAATTCCATCATTTCTATATATGTTCCAGTCTCTTACCACTTCATTACAAGTTTCTTTGTCTTTTTTGTTTTTTAATTTTTTGTACTCGTTCTTTTGATTTTCAGAAAAATAATACATATTTGGGTTAGATTCTAAAAACAATGATTCCTTGATAATACTCATAATATACTCTGGTATAGAAACTAACATAGAGTCTAACCTATCATCAGCAGCGTTCCACCAAGACATTTCACATTTTTTACCTTTTTCATTTATCTCCCAGTAAACTGCCCATTTAATATTTGTTTTTCTTTCTATAATATAAATGAGAATTCCTTCCTTAGAATAACTGTAAAAAGTTAAGGGGTTATCTTTACTAGAAGTACACCATTTGGTATTGTAACCATATTTTATACTTGCATTGAGAGTTAATGGTTTAAGTATTAACCATCGATTATCACGAAATATTTCTTGAGTATTTTTTCTAACCATTGTTATAAATCTTACTAAAAGTAACTAAATTTTAAAAAATAGGAAAGATTTTAGTGTTTTTACTTTTTTTTTATTGTTAACTAACGTATTTATAATATAAACAAATTTACGAAATGGCACGATTAACCAACGAACACTTACATAGTGAAATCAAACTTGTTAAAAATGATATAGAATATCTTAAAGATGGTCAAGCTAAAATGCAAGACGATATTACTATGATAAAAAAGACTTTACTCGGTCCAGATGATGGAGCTATCGCAAGAGTTAATCGTAATACCGATTTTAGAAAAAAAGCAGGGGCAGCTATATGGTCTGTATGGATTGCAATGTTAGGGGTTCTAGCTAAATTAATCTTTTGGAACTAATTTTTCACTTAAATTTTATTGGTTAATGGATTTTTATAAGTAATATAATACTTATGGTCATTAAAATTAACAAAAATGAATTTGTGGGAAGTAATAGAAGACTTAAAGCATGCAATAGAAGAGGAAGATTGGGATTTGGTAAGTGATTGTACACAAAGACTGGAAAATATTCATCAAGAAACTGAAGAGGATGACCTCAATGAATATTTCCAAGGTGAAGAATACTAGTTAATTCTTTCCAACCAAACAGTTACATTATTAGGTGTTCCAAATACACCAGTAAATGTTACATTATTAATTTCACCCGACTCAATAAAGGACTGAGAAATCTGTCCACTATAATTACCGCCTAAGGTTGTGCACTCATATAGGGTTAGACTATTCATATTTGTACCTGCAATATTACTTAAAGTGTAATTACTCCATGTTCCACCATTAATTGTGTAAGATACATTACTAATGAAATCGATAGTGTCGTTAGGGTAGTAAGGTGTCATTCCTTCATCATATCTAGTGATTACCCATTGAGTACCATTTAGTGATTGAGCTGTCGATGGAGAGTCGTAAACACTATTAACTACACCACCATAGGTATATCCATCATAAGAATCTATTAAACAATCTTGACAGGTTAATCCCTCCTTTACAAAAGTTAACGTGGAAAAATAACGATAATTAACCCCTTCATATGATTCATAGGATTCATAAACTTGAACAGTCATGTGTGTTTCTTCTAAATCTAACACGATTATATTTCTTGAAGAAGAAAATGGTTCTACACCTACTATTGTATATTGAGTCTTCTCACCAACCCCCATACTTGTATAGTCATAATACTTAGTATCGTTTAAAATAAAGCTACCATTAGAAAAATACCATTCGTATTGGTATTGTGTCAAAGAATCTACCGAAGAAAGAGAACCACCATATATATCTAAATTACTTGTAGTTTTATTAGGCCCAAAATGGTCATAGTAATAAGTTTGACCATTTTCTAAGTTTTCTACATATACTCTTCCACTATAAAGTTTCCACTCTACACCCTCCACACTATGACGGGTTAAATCTTCAAATTCAGTTTTTTCACAACTTGTGAAGATAAATAAACTTAGGAATATAAAATAGATAAATTGTGGGATTTTCATGGTAGTTATTTTTTAGAGTTAATACAAAGTTAAAATTCTATACAAAGATAAGAAACTATTATCACATATACAAATATTTATGTATAAATGTATCATGAAAACTGAATTAAAATTAGAGGACTACTTACAACAAATAGTGACTGAAATCACTAGTAATCAACCTTTGCCTATAACAGAAACAGAGGAAAATCTAGAAGATAAGATTTTTAGTTTTTTATCTGAGATACATGAAAAAGATAGTTTTAAACTTTTAGAGTTTGAGAATATTTTACTTAAAAAATTTAGAAAAGAGTTAATAAAAGAAGTAGTTTCAGAAATGAATGATGATGACGATTATGAAACACTTACTATAAATACTAAAATTAATGAATCTATTAAACATTATTTTAACGAATGGATTAAAACAAAATTATCATGGGACAAATAAAATTAACCGAAAAACAATTAAAAGATGTTCTTACTCGTATCACTGAAGAGGAGTTAGAAAATAAAACGGAAGAAAGGCCTACGGAATCAAATCCCTTGGCTGAAAAAATGTTTGCTGACGTAAAAAATTATATGGAAGGGTTAGCTGGTGCTTTTTCTCTAAAAGATGTATCTACTAAAGAAGATGTAGAAGATGATAAACTCATAAAAACATGGAATTGGAAAAGTAATGACGGTAAAGTGACCGTAAGTACTAAAGTGGACATAAAAATGAAACAATAATGAAAGTAAGGTTAAAAGAAAGTGAATTAATAGAATTAATAGAAACTGTTATTAAAGAACAGGAAGCTGAGGCTGGTGTATCAGGTGGTGGTGTAGAATCAGGTACTTCAGACGCTGGTGGTACAGGGGCAAGAACGTGGGAAACAGGTATTTCTAGAGGACCTGCTAACCCAGCTGGTGGAGGTGTAACTCATTGGGCAGATACCTACACTATTAATAGAGGAAAAGCTAACCCTTTAAATGAATCTAAATGGTATAATACTTTATTAGATGTGGTAGGTATAGTAGACCCAACAGGTATAGCAGACGGTATTAATGCTCTATCTTATTTTAAACAAGGTGATATTTTATATGGTATGTTAAGTTTAGTTTCTCTAGTACCTTATGCTGGTGATGTGATAGCAAAACCAATTATGGCTATTATGAAAATGGGAAGATTTAGTGGAAAGGCAGTTAATGCGGGACTTAAATCTGGTAACGCATCTAAAGTAGCAAGTGAAATGGGTAAAGTAAAAGGTGGAAAAGAATTTATGGAAGGTTTTAGTAATCCAAAAGTTTCTGGTTTTCTTGATAATATATTAACAAAACTAGGTAAAATTCCTGGATTTGGTAAATTCGCTAAAGACGCTAAAACATATCAAAGATTATTTGGTGAGGCAGCTGAAATATCTGCTAAAGGAGCAAAAATGAAAGTATTTAGAAAAAGTGGGGGTCTTTTAACTAGAATGCAAAGAAAAGGACTACTTAATAGAACCAAATTATATATTAAATTTATTGGTTGGGCAACTGGAATAGGTATAGGAGAAGAAGCAATAGCAAATATGTCGGAAGATGAGATGAATGAAAAGTTTATGGAATACGCATCTTCAGAAGAAGGAATGGAAGATATAGAAAACATGCCACCAAATGAACAAAACCAATTTATAAAGATTCTACAAGAAATATTAGCATCACAACAACAATAAACGGTTATAGTATAAACGTATATTTATTAATATAAATTAAATAATAATGAAGAAAAAAACTTTAAGACTTACAGAAACAGAACTTGTTGATTTAATAGAAACAACAGTTAAAGAAAATATAAACAGTGCTCCAAAGTTACCACAAAATAAGGTAAGGTTAGTTAAAAACAGATTTACTAAATGGGCAAAATTAAATGAGGGTAAAAAACCAAACCAAGCTTTTGCATCTTTTTCTAAAGAATGTTATAAATTAAGAAAACATGGGTATAGTGATGAGGTAATTAATGAAGGTTTAAAACAAACCACATTATTAAATGAAGCTCCTGTAATAGCTTCAGATGGTGCGATGGGTTCTATCTGGAATACAGTTAGAGAAGGATTTTATGGATGGATTTTAGGTAAATTTGGAGTTTCTGGTGAAACCAAAGTATTATTAAGAACTGTTTTAGGTAATGTTCCTGTTTGGGATTTACCACAGTTATTAATGAATTGTAATTTATTAGTCTCAGCAATTGTGAAAGGTTTACCTGAATATGTTGCGGGTTGGATTGGTAGGTCTACACTATTTGGTGGTAAAGATACTAATTTTGGGATGTTAATGCAAAACGCTATTGCTGATTATATGGATGATACAGCAATTTATGTGAACATGGAAAAAAAGATAAGAAGTATGATTTGTAGTGGTCATGAAGTTAAAACCGACCAACTAAAAGATATGTTTAATAAAAAAGCATCTGAAACAAGTAGTGCAGCGGATGTAGAACCAGAAACTACAACAACTGGAGGTGGTTCAAATATGATAAAAGATTTACT
>TARA_R100000664_G_scaffold34248_1_pt1 | contig 13554 bp, 9 predicted proteins | sample TARA_R100000664 | Tara Oceans TARA_R100000664 (sample SAMEA2622705) | marine metagenome | biome: marine biome (ENVO:00000447); feature: deep chlorophyll maximum layer (ENVO:xxxxxxxx); material: "saline water (ENVO:00002010), including plankton (ENVO:xxxxxxxx)" | depth 115 m | reverse complement strand
GGATCTTTAATGTTCCCGGTTACTCGATTGCGCCTCTCTGCATCTGATGGCGGAATGGCCGATCAGACTAACGCTTATTTTGGATTCCAGAATACTCGCACGCAAACAAGTACATCGCCTGATAGAAGTGCTGCCGATCCGAATCGCCTTTGGCTTACTTCGCTTAACAGCGATCCGATTGGAACTTCCATTGATGGTGTTGATTCGTACTCTTATATCTTTACGCTTGATAATATTATGTATAACAGCACTAGCGGAAGTTATTATTACTTGTCGGGCTCTCGAAAAGAGGAGGCAAGCTATACGGCTCAAGCCGGAAATACTTACAAAACTCTGATAGATAATGATATTAATCGTTATACCGCGCCTTTCTGGGGTGGTTTCGATGCTGTTAATATTAAAAAGCCAGATCCTTTTTATAACGCAGGTATGTCCAGTGCTACTCAAGAGAATAGTTATGCATACAATACATGGAAGCGCGCAATTGATACAATTTCGGATCCAGAATACATTAATATGAATCTGTTAGCTGCTCCTGGTCTTACTAATACAACTCTTACGGACCATATGATTAATGTTTGTGAAGAAAGAGCTGATGCGATAGCGATTGTTGATCTGCCTAGTGTCTATATTCCGGCTCATGAGCAGAAATTGACGAAGCCAAATCGCCGCGGCACTTCGCCTGTTGGCGCCGCAAATTCCCTTCGTGATAGACAGATTGATTCTAGCTATGGTTGCACATTCTATCCATGGGTTCAAACTCGTGATGCTCAAACAGGTCAAATGTTGTGGATACCACCATCTGTTGCAATGTTAGGAACATTCGGTAGTTCTCAAGCGGTGTCGGATGTGTGGTTCGCGCCCGCTGGATTTAATCGCGGAGGTCTCTCTGACGGCGCCGCCGGTATTCCAGTTACTAATGTGACTGAGAGATTAACATCTAAGCAGCGCGATACGCTCTACGAGTCTCGCATTAACCCAATTGCTTCTTTCCCGTCTAGTGGGATTGTTGTCTTCGGACAAAAGACGCTACAAGCAAGACAAAGCGCGCTTGACCGTATTAATGTGCGCCGCTTGGTTATTTATCTCAAGAAGCAAATTTCTATTCTCTCTACTCAGATTTTGTTTGAACAAAATGTCCAGGCAACATGGAATAGATTCAAAGGTCTTATTGAGCCTTTCTTAGCGAACGTTAAGGTCCAATTCGGTATTACCGATTATCGACTGATATTGGATTCTAGCACAACAACCCCTGATCTTATTGATCAAAACATCATGTATGCGAAAATCATGGTCAAGCCGGCAAGAGCTATTGAGTATATTGCTATTGACTTTGTTATCGCCTCTACCGGTGCATCTTTCGATGATTAAAAAACAATTTATTACTAGTTAAACATATAGGAGTAACTTAATATGCCATTCTGGACTGAAGCCCACGACTCAACCTCACAAGATCCAAAAAGAAAGTTTAGATTTCAAGTAAGCTTTGATGCTATCACCGATCCCAATGGAAACGGAAGCATTCTTTGGTACGCTAAGACAGTTAGCAAGCCAGCATTTAGCCTTTCGTCGCAGGAGCATAAATATTTAAATCATACTTTTTACTATCCTGGCTCTGTGACTTGGCAAGACGTTACTCTAACTCTTGTTGATCCGGTGAATCCTGAAATGTCCATAACAGTTGCTCGTATCCTTGAGAAAGCTGGCTACGTTCTTCCTGGAAATGCAATCGACGCTTCTTCTTTACAAACTATATCTAAAGGCACCGCCGTTGGCGCCCTGGGACAAGTATCGATTATTCAACTAGATGCGCAAGGCGTCGAAATAGAACGTTGGACTCTTTGGAATGCTTTCATTACTGAAGCCAAGTTTGGAGATTTAGAGTACGGATCCGATGAGTTGCTGCAGCTCGATCTGACTCTCAAATATGACTGGGCGCGCATCGAGACCACCGGAGCCTCCGCGCTTAATGGCGATTCTGCTACGCAAGCATTTAACTTAGCTGGCGGAACGTGATATAATATATTATACAAACAACATAGAGGTGTATATTGTCGAGAAATAAAGATCGCCTTGGGAACCGCACGGTTCAGCATTCTGACCCGCCTCCCCAGGCCACTGAACAACACAACACGGAAAATACAGAACGCTTTTCTTTTGTGGTGCCTACCGAGCATGTCGAATTGCCTTCGCAAGGGCGCTTTTATAGCACTGAGCATCCTTTGCACAATGAATCGTCAATTGAAATTCGTCAAATGACGGCAAAAGAGGAAGACTTGTTAACTTCTCGTTCGTTGCTCAAAAAAGGTACTGCGTTAGAACGAGTAATTAAAAATTTAATTGTTAATAAGAGAATAAATCCTGATACATTATTAGTAGGAGATCGTAATGCGATTATGATTGCTGCTAGAATTTCTGGATATGGGAGTGAGTATAATACTAGTGTTACATGTCCATCTTGTAGTGCTAAGATAGAACATTCTTTCGATTTGCATGAATCCACTATTAATTCTGGTGAATCTAGTGACTCCTTGGGAGTGCGCGAAGAGCCAAACGGTATATTTAGTACCATATTACCTAAAACAAGATGCGAAGTAAGATTTAGATTATTACGAGGTACCGATGAAAAAACGTTGCTACAACAAATTGAAAATGCTCGTAAAAGAAACAGAGAAGAAAATGCAGTAACACGCCAATTAAGAATGCTTATTGTTTCTGTTAATGGCGATGATTCTATGGAAGCAATCAATTATTTTGTAGAAAACGTACCTAGCTTAGATGCTCAACATCTGCGAACTGCTTTTGCTAACGCTACGCCAAATGTTGACTTAACACAATATTTTAATTGTCACGAATGCGGATATGAGACCGAAATGGAGGTCCCGCTGTCTGCGGACTTTTTTTGGCCTAAGCGATGATTATATGGAAGCTGTTTATGAACAGTTTTTCTTTTTAAAATATCATGGAGGCTGGTCACTTTCGGAAGCATACAATTTACCAGTCGGTTTACGAAATTGGTTTGTTAAAAGGCTTATAAAGCAAATAGAACTTGAGAGAAAAACACTAGAGGACGCACATAATGGAGCTTCCGGCACCTCGTCGCCACAAACATTAACGGCTCATAATCAGCCGGCCGCGCCGTCTAAATACAAGTAACCACAAAAGCCTGCCGGGTTTTGTGGTTTTTCAGTATAAAACTATTTATTTATAGCACGAGGATTGTATATGTCGGACACTCCAAAATTTGATAAAGAATCATTAGATTTAGCCAACGAAGAGATAAAATTAAGAAAAGCGATCTCGCGCCAGATTCAAGACGAGCTAAGGCTCCTTGAAAAAAACTCTGAGGAGTACAAACGACACGCGGATTTCCTCAGAGATGCAAATAACGAGATTGAATCAGCCCAGTCCGGACTGGAACAAATTCTTCAACTTCGGAAAGATAACAATGCTGAACTTCAAGAAACAATAGCGCGCTCAAGAGAATACTTGCAGTCGGTAAACGCTTTAAGTAATTCTATTGAATCTCGTAATCTTAAAACACAGGCACACAAACAACTACTTAATGAGGAAATCAAACTACTTCAAGAACAGATCAAGAGCGGCGGCGAGATTGCACAACAAGCGGCAAAAGACTTAGAAAAGAAAAAACGAGGCTTAGAGGCGCTTTCACAACAAGAAAAACGACAGCAAAATGTTAAAAAGATTATCGATGAGACAAATATTGTAAATTCCAAATTTGTCCAATCCGTCCTGCAGATTGGTGACGCGTTTAAGATGGGTCCTATGGCCGGATTCCAATATATGGCCGGAATGGTAGAAAAGGGCGTTATGAGCTTGCTGACGCGAGGGATTACGAAACTTAAGAGTTCTTTTATTGATTTAATGATGCAAATTGATGCTGTTACACATGCTTTTGAGCGACAGACAGGCATGGGAGAAAAGTACAACGACGGTATTACAAAAACTTTCGAAGAAACGCGCCGGCTGGGAGTCACCATGGAACAGGTGGGCGCCCAAACTCAAACACTTATCGCCAATGTTTCAGATTTTTCATTGGCTAGCGCTAGCGCTGGTATGAATGTTGCTAAAACCGGAGTTGTTTTAGAAAAGCTCGGTATTCAAGGTGAAGATTTTGCCCAAGGTATTCAAAACTCTATGAAGATGTTTAGCCAGAGTTTGGGTGGAGCAGAAGAAACAGCCCGCGAACTTTTTACCACATCCAAAGAGCTAGGGATTCCTCCCAAGCAACTAGCTAAAGATTATGCTAAAATGGGGGGCGCCCTTGCTAAGCTTGGTCGCGATGGCCCACAGGCATTCAAAGAACTGGCGCGCGTTTCTAAGCTTACCGGTATGGAAATGGAAAAAGTTCTCAAGATTACTAATCAATTTGATACGTTTGAAGATGCCGCAAAAATGACTGGTCAGCTAAACGCCGCATTGGGCGGAAATTTTGTGAACGCGATGGACATGATGACCACAACCGATCCGGTTCAGAGATTTGAACAATTACGCAACGCCATTAAAAGCACAGGTTTAACATTTGATGATATGTCTTATTATCAAAAACAATTTTTTGCTGAATCAATGGGTCTTTCAGACGTTGGCGATCTTGCACTAATGATGTCTGGAAATATGAGTAGTATGTCTGGCGCCACTAACAAGACAGCTGCAGATTATGAAGAAATGGCCGCACAAGCCGAGGCCACAATGAATTTACAAGAAAAGTTTAATGCATTTATGGCTGAGCTTGCTCCTATTATGATTGAAGTGCTCGACAAGCTGCATTTATGGATAGATGAGCTTAGAGCTAACGAAGGCTTGATTGAGGAAATTAGCTCCGGAATTCGATCTGTTGTTGAGGCTCTTGTTATTGTTGGCGAGATAGTAGCCCATGTTGCTCGTAACTGGAAGATCTATGCGGGCGCCCTTCTTGCACTAAAAGGAGTAATGATTGCGTTCAATATAGCTCAATTCGTTATGAATAGGCGCATGCTAGCCGCTTTAGGGGCCGCCCAAGCCAGAGTTGCGCAAACTCCAGCTGAAGTATCGGCTGCGAATGCTAGAGGGGCGGCAAATCTTTCCGAAGGTAAGATGAGCGGCGCCGGCGCCAAAGGACTTATGAAATTTTCCATTGCAGCATTGGCTATTGGTGCTGCTGTATTTTTAGCTTCTGCCGGTGTTGCTCTTATGGTTGACGCTTTTGGTGCTTTATTTTCTATCGTTACTCCAGAACAAATGGCGTCATTTGCCGGCGCAATGACTCTTCTGTCGATCGCTGGATACCTTTTGGCTGGTGCTTCTGTGGGATATTTAGCCTGGGGTCTTTCATTGGGCGCGGTCGGCCTAGGTCTAGCCACTATTAACGAAAACAAACTAAAACATATTGCAGATTTTACAATGGCGCTGGAAAATGTATCATCAGACAATATGGAGGATCTCGCACAAGCCATCGAAGACGTGGGCACTGCTATGGATAATATACCAACCGCTAAGACAATTTTAATGACTGCTACTTTAAATTCAGCCGCTGCCGCCGCGGAGGCCGCTAGAGCATTAGTGGCTACGGGAGGTGGAAATGTTGGAGGCGGAGGAGGAAACGGAGGCTCCGGAAAGGACTCAAAAATCACAGGAAAAATAGATATTAAATTTAATAATAAAATGTTTGTAAACTCCGTCGTGAGAATCGTTGATGATAATTTCGGACATTTAATTGCAAAAGCAGCGCAAAGCGACGAATAAGGAGGATATATAGAATATGGGTTTTTGGTCAAAGAGAAAAGAGAAAAAAGCCGCTGAGGCTAAAAGTTCTATTAAGGCGCAGGCTAGCGCCGCTGGCCAGTCAGCCGCACAGGGAGCTGGCGCGAAAGAGCCAATGGATACATTTAACTCTAAGCGTTTAGAGTTTGGGAAAACTTTAGTTCATCAAAATAATTTTGTTGATAGCACTGATGCATACGCTAACGCAGGGATGCGAATATCCTTTGAGCACCTGCCTTCTGGAAAAAAAGTATTCTTTAAAGCATTTATAACTGCTTTCAATGAATCTTTTACATCTGATTGGGATACTAAAAATGTTTTTGGCCGCATCGACGGCATTCACATGTTTAAACAAACTACACGCACAGCTACTTTAGGATTTGATGTTCCGGCTGCAACTTTTTCAGAAGCATATGAAAATCTTGCTCGCGTAGATCAATTAAGATCTTTTTTATATCCTACATATGTAAATGTTCAAGACGCGCTAACAATCAATCAGAGCCCACTGGTTCGTGTTGGATTATTTAATTTATTGGCTAACAATCCAGGTAGCGAAGGCATCACATTTGACGAATTTGCTAGTCTCCAGGCTGCAGAAAATATATTGAAAGAAGGCGCCTTGACGGTGGTTAAAAGTTTAAATATTGTGCACAATCTAGAACGAGATGGGCTCATGGAGGCTGGCTCTCAAGCCGGCGGCCTTCCGCGGACTATATCCGTCACTGTTGATCTTATTATTATTCACGAAGAAAACATGGGATGGACAAAGACTGGAGACGGCACATGGAGCGCCCCCGGAATATACGGATTAGATATGCAAGGGTCAGAAGCCGCAGCAAAGGCCGCACTAGCTGCCAAGCTAAAGGAAGAAGCGAAGCCCACCCAACAAGATCAAAAAAGAGCAAAATCGTCCGCCCAGCAGCAAGCTCGTCTCGACAGCATTAAGGCGTCGTGGGCGGGGTTCATGGAGTCCGCCTCCGAAGCGAGGCGCCAAAGAAAGGAAACGGCTGCGGCCGCCCGCACCGAATCGATACCCGCCGCGGAGGTGGAAGCATTTTCATTCGGCACTATTAGTCCTTATGAAGCGTCTGGCGTCAGTCTCTCCGATTTCCCACAATTCGATGGTCCGCAAGGGAGCACAGCGGGCGAAGACATCACTACTGGAACATATGATCCAGAACAAGACTAAATAAAATACAAGGAAACCTATAATGCCTAGATATGCTAATAATACTATTGTTAAAACCCCATCTGACCTATACACAACAAAACGCAGAAGACGCGGAACACGACCTTTAATAACTCATTATAGAATAGCAGCTCTGCGAAACCCAACAGTAGCCGAAAGAGCCAGTGTCGATTCTACGGGACATATTTGGAAATATGGCGATCGTTATTATACTCTTGCACAGCAGTATTATGGCGCGCCAGAATATTGGTGGGTAATCGCATGGTGGAATGCGCTACCCACTGAAGCTGATGTTAACACTGGTGATTTTTTATCGATTCCTTTAAATTTAGAAACAGCATTGACTATTCTTAGGAGCTATTAGACGCTATGGCTCGTATTGATTGCAAGATAAATTATAGCGAAGAGAACTTCAAACAACAGCCTGATGGATGGCTGCAGGAAGCGGTAGTCGACTACCAAGAGTGGAGGCACGACTACGCAGGCAAAACTGCGGCCGCAATGAATAAATTCTGTACCGCCTATAATGAAGCTACCGATAATGGCAATAAAGTTGATACTTGCTTTCAAGAATATACAGCTCGCGCCGGAACAGCAATGGTCGAATGGGGCAGCGTAACTGAAGAAATGATTGAGATATGGAATGAATTTTGCACAGCTTGGTTCGGCCAAACGAACGGAGCCCAAGGCCCGCTTACGCAAACGTGGGGTGAGAGCGCTCTCAATAACGCTCTTAAGAAGCCGTCAATACTCGCAGGTGATTGGGCCAGTGATGAAGGCCATGCAAAGCTCCGGAATTTTGGATATTGGTTTGAGCCGTACGTCGAAGTTGCGGGCAGCGATATCGCCCGCACAAAAGATGATGTTAACTTTCTATTACAGTGCGTGAGTTATGGTATATATGTTGCTTATGAAGCAATGAACGATGAAGAATCGAAAGGTCTGCGAGGCGCTGATGATGGTGATGTGGTGAGCAAGGTTGCATTTCTACAAGGAAAAAACAACATCAGAGACAAAGCATTTCCCCTTCTCAGCGATCCATCTAATTATGCGCATGCTGGAGGGGGCCTTCTTTATTTGCCGGGCGAAGCCCCTCCGGGATATGACCCGCATGAGCTGTATGTCGATGAAGAACAGGCCGCAGCACAAGGCTGGCTACAGATGGAACAAGACCGCTCAGGTAAATTTGTGATTAAAACCGATACTGTGCGCAAGTCGACCGGCCGGTACGGTAGTGAGTCAGTTGAATACGCCCTTCAATATGGCGCCGAAGACGTTGCCTATCGATTTGAGGACGATTTGGAAGGCTTGGCGGTTGATGTCTGTAAATTTTTCAATTGGCACAAAGAAATCGGAGGCCCCACAGGTCTTAAGCATCATGAAGACTCGGGCCGCGGCTGGGTACCCGGTGGCTCCGGTAAATACAGTAATTTCCTATATCCCGCTGAACAGAATCAATGGGACATTTCCAAGCCGATAGGAGACATGAAATGGGGTGCTCCCAGGGACTACGGATACGCGCGCCACCCGTCCGCTGGCTGGAATCCCATTCGAGACTATCTTGCATGTAGAGGAGAGATAACTGTTACCTGGAATTTCCAATACGCTGGTGGGTCCGTGCCCTACGATGCAGATTATGGCGAAAGAGCCCCGGAAGATTTTGTTGCGGCTATGGGAATTCCCGCGGGACAATCCATGGATCCAAAAAAATGTAGCCCAGAACACAACCCCAGCATTAATAGTTGGCTGGACGAGGTACAAGCAAAAGCTGAGGCCGCGCACCCGGTGGGACTCGACGAGGAGATTGAGTCTAAACATGCGGGATTTTATAACCCACCCTCACAGGGATTCACCATCACGGGCGACTACGATCCCCGCAGCGACGATGCAGGTGGCTTGCGATACATGTATGAACGCTGTTGGGAGCAACTCAGAACACCTTATTATGGCGGTGAAAGAGCCTGGTTAACTGATGATTTATTTGGACTAATGCCAGCTAGCCAACAAGAATGGATGGAGGAGTATAATTCAGCCGGCCAGGGCGCCCTAGCCGATCAGTTAAAAAGTGCTGGCGAAAATTTTATTTTTTTCACGAAGCACGGCGCATCTAGTAAAATCTGGGAGAATATATTGGCTAAAGCACAAGAACTGCGATCAGAGGGCGCCATTCCAAACATTCTTTCAAAGCTAGTAGACAAATTAAAACCTAAGTTTGAGAGGCTGTATTATCTTTGGAACGAAGTTGACGAGGCGAAAGACGATTGGAACCAATGCAAATGGGGCGTAGAGGAAGAAACTGAAGATGCTTACGACACTTTTGTAAAAGAACTAGCCCAACAAACTGGAATGAAGCGCAGTGACGTCAGAGATATTTGGCCATTTACTTTGGAAATGGAAGAGGATTTTGTTCTCAAATGGCAGGACATTTCGTTTGAGGAAGCCATGGAAGAGCATTATAGACGAAATCCTCATAAAATATTTTTTAAAGAACAGTGTTATTTGTTGACTTATATAGCTTCCTTGGCTGCTTTTAAGAAAAATAACATTGACGCCGGCGCCTCTCGCGATGGTAGTAGAACGAGCATTATAGAAGGCGCTGAAGAGTTGAGTGAAAAAGTTGATAAACCTGGAGTTAAGCCCCCCTCTGAGGATATTGGCCTCGGTGATGTCTTCAAGACAATTGGGGCCGTTAGTGGTATTCTAATATTAGATGAAATTGCGGGGGAAGGTACCGCGGCAAATGTGGTCGAGGCCATCGGCGAGGCGTGGAACGGAATAGATACTGATCCAGGTACGTGGTCGCCAAAACGTTTGCCATACACTCTTGCGTTAGCTAAAAAAACAGGAATCAGTGAAGAAGATGCTATATGGCCCGGCAATGCGTGTCTGCTAGTAGACGGTGATCCGTACGCATTTCTTAATTATTTAACCATAAGCAAGAATCAAGAGCCATATATGAATATTCCTCATCATATTCTTTCCGAATTGCAACCCTATGTGCGTCTTTATAAAGTTGTGTTTGATGATAATGGAAAAGAATACGATATTCCAATCACAATGGCTCCATATCGCACTGGACTTGAATCCACTCTATATAAATCTGAAAAGTATCGCAATACAGGCGTTGGCCTGGAAAGCTTTCAATTTACATACGACGGGAGCAATCCGTTCGGCGCTAAAAAGAGCATAAAAGCACAATTATCAATAACAGCAAACTCTTTTAATGAACTTTTGTATGAACGAGGCTCTGGTGCAAATAAATATCGATATGTTGATTTAGCCTTAAAAACATTTAATACTGGGTCGCCTAAAAATTCAAAGTATGGCTTTTTAGAGCGAGAAAACGAGGAATTAGGAAAATTAAACTTTCGCCTAAAGGCGCAGGTGGGACTAGCAGTACCCACAGACAAATCATTTGTTGAACGTTATAAACGGGCCGGCCTTCAGCGCCTTCGGCGCGCCCTGTATGATTCCACAGTTACTCTTAATTTGACGCCTACAGTGCACGATTTTCAATTTGAAGAGACTGGTCAGGTATCATTTTCAATTAATTATTTAGCTTATGTTGAAGATTTATTTTCTCAAGCTAAGTTTAACGTTTTTTCTGAGCCTTCATATGCATTACGCCGAATCGTAAGAAATCTTGAAGTTGAATATTTTAATGAAAAATGCGAATCTGAAGCAGCTCGTGAAATTAAAAAGAATTATGCTGCAATTGCCCAATCAGATGTTGCTGATAGTATTGCTCATTTAATGAGTACCATGATGCATAGAAAAAAACTTTACTATGTGCGACTTTCACAAGAGCAAGTTAAAGAATTCATATCACATGGTCCTTTTTCCGATAAACATGACGATAAGGATGCAAAACCAAAAGTTTTGATGGATGCTGATTATGAAGCTCAACTGCAGGGCTCAATTGCGGAATCGCTATCAGTATATAAAAAACAAGCTGCCGGCGATTCGCTGTCGAAAGCAATGGAAGATGAAGAGGAAGCGATAACTTCAGCATTGGCCGCTATGGATGAAAACGCTACCACAATGTCTTTCTTTTATGTTGCTGATTTAATTGATGTTATTTTAGAAAATATAGAGGTCGAAATCGAGTCAATGCCCGACTTGTTGGAAGACGCAGCAAAAAGAACAGGAAATAAAGTACCCGCAGAAAAATTGGAACTCAAAAAAGACGAATATCTTAAATACAGCAAAGCTATCAAACGCATGAGATTTTTACTGGGTCCAGTCGAATTTGTGAATCCCACAAAAGGGGGCGAGAGCTATTTTGCAAACTTAGGCGATATTCCAATATCTACAAAGTACTTTTTTGAGTGGCTCACCAGTACTATGTTGAATAAAGAAGAAAATTTCTTTGCATTAAGCTCGTTTATGAATGAGTTTTTCAATGATTTAATCAATAAATTTTTGAATACTGATCGATGTTTTCAATATAGCATTCGCCAGCGCACACACATGCAACAGGCAACGATAACAGGCCATGTCCAGCCCGATACAGCCGCCACTTATCCCGATGGTCATCTTGATCCTGTTACGTATCAATGCCTTAGAAAGAAAACTCCTCGTATAAATATATTAAGTAGTGACTTACCAATTCCTCTTTTAAAATCATCAGGCCCAGCCACAGACTCTGCGCGCACGCGCATTAAGACTAACGATGAAGTAAATTATATGGTTTATTTTGCTGGGCGCACTCTTCCAACAGAACAGATGAAAGGGATCAAGAGTAAAGATGAAGAAAAAGGTATTTTTCATTATCAAGTTGGTCGAATTGACGGAATCGTCAAAACAATTGACCTTAAAAAGACCCAAACTAAAGGGCTTACAGAGGTGAGATTTGAACAATCGGGGTATGATGGCTTAGAACAATTATTAGTTGTGTATGATGCAAAAATCACCACGTACGCAAATGTAAATACATTTCCAGGTAGCTATATCTTCATTCAACCGAAAGGTTGGAGCCCCGGCGCCGCCGTAGACTTAACGCGTTTTGGTGTTGGTGGCTATTATATGATCGTCAGATCTACACATGAATTTGCAGCCGGCAAAGCAGAATCTGTAATTGAAGCGAAATGGGTCAACAAGATTGATTCCGAAGCAAAAGCAGCATTCGTTAAACATACCGCAGGTCAAAACGATAAAGTTAATTCTAAATGCGAAAGACACGTGGAGCGCGCCACAAATGCAAAAGAGCAACTTATTCCATCAGAGGGGGATTAGCAACGTTTATACAAAACGCAGTAGATTGTTTTCGCAACATTCTATTTATTTTATAATCATTTTAAATTATGTCGAAGATTTATACCACTGATAATTATCAACCTACAAAGAGTCTCTACCAAAAGCGCATGAAGTATCGCGCAGTTATGAAGTTTGAGGATTTTCCCGCAGTAACAGAATTTATAGCTGAAAAAAGATATTACGGCCGCATGTCCCCTCGGGGAGTTCCCGTTGTTCTTCGAAGCGAATCGCTATTGTCGAAGCTTCCAAATGGCGCCGACGCTACTAAGTCTTATAAAGCGATTGATTTTGTGGCGCAAATGTTTAATGAAATGGTAATACGGTTCACAAAAGCGCGCCAATCTGGTCAAATTAATGCAAATGATCGTTTTCTCTCAGATTTGCGTGTTTATCGAGCGTATGAATCTCCATTAGCAGCATATACAACTTATAGAAATTATTATGTTACAAGTGTGTCCGACACTTTAAGAGAAGAAGGCTCGGTTTATCATAACATGTCTGACTTTATGCCGTTGGCCATGAACATTCTCAATGTTATGGCACCTCAAATGCCCTTTACAATGCCTGGATTTATTAAAAGTCGATTTTCAAATATTATGCAAACCGGCCTGGCTATCGAGATTGCTGACTTAAGTTATGATAACGATCAGGACAAAATCACAGAGCTATTGACCAGTCCTAATTGGAAATTTTTTGCTAATATGTGTAATAGTTACGGCTTTATGATTGATATGAATATTCCATGGCGGATCGTGGCTGATCTTGAGTCTGATGCAATGAAAGATCTTGCTAATATGCAAGATCGCGGCTCCGGTCGCCAAATTATGTATACGTATTTTACGCCGGCAGTCGGAGCGTCAGTTCGTTCAATTCCATATGACTTGCTTGAATTGTATAATAGATCGCAAAATATCAATAGACGGATTGTCGAACAATGCCCAGATTCAGGCAAAATGATTGTTAAAAAACCCGTGCGCAAGAAAGAAACATTAGCCACCATTTTAGAGGATTATAATTTTGCAGGAATATTAGAGATATATTGTCACTTGCGTCTTTTGGAATGTTACCCTAAAATGGAACCCGCTGTAAAAAAGAGAATCATTAAAGAAGCAATAATTTTTGCATCGCCCCCTAATGGAGGAAAAACTACTGCTTTAGTATCATTTGAGCGATTTGTCGGAAAAACATTTGACAAGATCGGTTCATTCGAGTATTATATGAAAGTAAACAAGATAATAGCGCTGGAAGGTTTTGATAAAGGAGAGGTGGAGTCAATCACGCTCTCCAGCACAGAGACCACAGCAGGTGGAGGTGGGTATTGATATTCCAAGCACTTGACGATAAGTCAG
>TARA_R100000664_G_C2759950_1_pt1 | contig 13738 bp, 11 predicted proteins | sample TARA_R100000664 | Tara Oceans TARA_R100000664 (sample SAMEA2622705) | marine metagenome | biome: marine biome (ENVO:00000447); feature: deep chlorophyll maximum layer (ENVO:xxxxxxxx); material: "saline water (ENVO:00002010), including plankton (ENVO:xxxxxxxx)" | depth 115 m | reverse complement strand
CCCGCCGTAACGTCTATTATATGAAAAGTAGAGTAGTCTTTAGAATCGCCTCTGGAGACGTCAGCAGACATCACGTATTCATGCTCTGTTAAAGGGTACTTCCATATCCAAACATTTCTGTCATCACCCTGCCTTTCAACAGGCGGAACAACCATTTGGCGCATCCATTCTATAGCATCACTATCTAAGAATGTTTCTCCGCTTGTTGTAAAATCACACAAATACTCTTGAGCAATTTGACGTTTGCTCAGATTTGCAGTTGTTTTTTCAAACCAGTCTTCGTCTCTTTCTGGGTGTGCATCCCAGGGTATTTTAATCGGATTAAACTCATTTAATCCAGCTTCTGCTTGAGTGTATAGCTGATAATATTGACCGCCTGCTCCGTTTGGTGTTGACAAGATAATAACACGACCACCTGTTGAGATGGTTGGGTAGATACCTGTCCAGATTGTATCAAAGTTTCTAACAAAGGCAGCCTCGTCAACTATGAGCAGAGACAGAGCTTCGGATCTACCTGCGTCTTCGGAAGTAGGCACAGCTTTTATTTCAGAGCCATGGCTAAACCTTATTTTTTGCTTATTATTTTCAACTATTTCAGGTAGCATTAACCATTTAGGTAAGGACCGTATCATGGTCTTGACTTTAGTAATAAAGTTTTGAGCAACGCTCAGCTTTGTTGCAATAATTAAGATATTTTTTTCTCTCTTAAATATTGCCATCCACACAGCATAGGCAGCTACAAGCGTTGATAGCCCAAGCTGCCTAGATTTAAGTACTATATTAAATCTATGTTCTAGAAATTCATCAACACAGTCGTCTTGAAAGTCATATGTGTCAAAAGGAATTAAACCCCGAACGGGGTGCTGAATCTTCAAGTAATTTTTAAAGAAGTAGTTTGGATCTTTTCCGCACTTAATTATCTCTTCAACTTGTTTAGACTTCTTTTTGACATTATTTGACAATTAGCTAACCTCAAACTGATATACTCTCCTGATTAGAGAAGTTCCCTTCGGAGAATATCCTGACATGCTCATTAGCTCAACTGATTGCTCGACACCTAGCTGTTTTACTTTTAAAGCACGACCTGCATTACTTTTAAAATCTTTTTTAATTCTTTTCATTTCTTCATTACAAGCTTTATCAAGTTGATCTTGTGCCTTTGCAGCTTCTCTTTGCATCTCATTCCTATTGAGAAGATTACAAACAAGCATACAAGTCACTGTCATGCTATTTTCACCTGTTATTTTAGGTATAATCTTAAAAGCGCCAGCAGTTGCGCTATCACTGTAGGTTGTATCAGTTACTGTGCTTAGTATGTTAATTTCGCGGCCGTTCATATCTTCTCCTGTGAATTATCTAGCAAGAACATGCTTTTGCGTAGATAAATATACTCTTCAATCTTTGTTTGATTAGGGCGCCATCCATCTTTCCAATCTTCTTTTCTTGATTCAGCAAAAGTTAAAAAACATTCATTACAACAATTATAATTTTTGTATGCTAAAAAATCTTCACCTGTTGCTAAAGGAAAACTGCAAACTGGACAAAAAAAATCTTCTGATTCGTCTTCATCTTCGAATACGACTTTAGCTTTGATATACATTTGAGTCTACACCATTCTTTGTAATTTCAATCGTGTTGTCAACTATATCTTTGATTTCATCAATGTGAGATATCACTAAAATATTCTTAAAGTACTTCTTAAGAGACTTTAGAAGTTTACCACAAGATTCAAGGTTTGTTTCATCTAAAGCGCCAAAGCCTTCATCAATAACTAGCATATTTGTCTTTGGTAACGATGAAATGTTGATCAAGGCAACCCTAATTGCTAAAGAAGCCATCATTTTTTCCATGCCAGAGCCAAGCTCTACAATCCGTCTAGAATCTCCATAGTTAATGTAAATATCCATTGCATTGGAGTCTAAGTCAGCTTGCAACTCAACACTAAACCCAACAACTCCTTGCAAGATCTTTGTTGTTTCTGCGTTAATCTTAGGCAATAGCGAATGAATTATTTGAACAGGTATACCTCTCTTTGAAACTGCTTGAGTAAAAAGCTCATACACTCTTAATTTACCATTTACTTCTCGGTACTCATTTTGCTGTTTAGTGTAAAGCTTTTTATTTGCCCTCCATGTCGCAAGGTTATTAATCAGTCTGTTTCTATCTTTATCTAGTGTCTTGAGATTATTTTCTATGTCGTATATCTTATCTTTAACTGACGATGTTATATTTTCTTTATTTTGTAATCTAAACTTCTCTTCCAGCTGGTTTAGATTTTTTGTGTGCTGTGTTTCTTGATCTCTAAGCTTTATTAAAGTCTGTGTTAGTCTTTCTATCTTCACTTTGTTCTCTGTCATAGCTGTAACAAGCGCAGACTTTTTCTGAATTATTTTTGCGTATTTGTCAATCTTACTGTCATAGTCGTCAGAAAGTTTTTCTAGTTCATTATTAATATCGTCTACTTTGACAGATAAAAACGTGACCTTCTCTTCCTGATTATCCATCTTTTGCTTATTTTCACTTGACTTCTTTATGTACTTGCAAGATGGTAAATGCTCGAAACAATCGCAGGGCTCAAGCTTTTTGGCTAACTTTCTAATGTTTTCAAGCTCATTTCGCTCAAGATTCAGAACTCCTTGAAGTTCTAACAAATTGCGACTGATATTTTTCTTGGCTTGCTTTTTCTTTTTAACTTCGTCTATATCAAAATCAGATAAGAAATTATTAATTTTCTCTACTGTTAAGTCATCATCACGAATTTTAGACTCGCACTCTGCAAGATCTTGACTCTTTTTGTCAATGCTTTTCTGTACTTGAATCAGTACATTCTTTTCTTTTGTAATGTCAGACTCAGCGACTATGTCTGTCAGACCTGAAGAGTGTAGTTCTTTTTGAAATATAGAGAGTTGATTTTTATTGTCCTCTATGTTATTTTCTATTTTTGCTTTTTCGGACAAATACTCATCAATCTTTATCTGGCACTGATTAATCTTGAGCTCCCAATTTTCCGATCCTAATGTTGCTGCTCTAGTCCTAAGATCTTGAGAATCCCGCCTAGATGTGTCATACATTTTATCAAACACAGTTAAGTCTAAGAAGTTAGAAAGAATCGTCTTTCTTGATGTTGCCTTTTCTTTGATAAAGGTGTTCATCTCACCCTGTGACGCCAAGCTTGTCATTAAGAACTCATCTGATGTTCCAATCAGCCCACGAAGTATTTTCTCTGTTTCTCGCCTTTGTTCTTCAGTGATGTCTTCTAATATTTCTCCTGCAACGTCTAGACGATACAGCTTAAGAGAAGTTGGTGCCCATATATTTTTCTTTGTCTGTTTTTTAATTGTCTCTCTAACAACTCTGTAGGGTTTGCCATTAATTGTTATATCAGAAGATGCCTTGCATGAATTCTTTCTATTGTTAATGACATGAATATTCTTTATGGCACCGCGGTCCGTTGTATTAAAGAGGTTGTATGCAATAGCACCTACAATTGAAGATTTACCTCGTGCGTTTCGACCAAATATGCCTGTGATGCCGTTTAAATTGTCAAAATTAACAATGTTCCCTTCACCGTAAGAAAAGAGATTGCTAAATTTGATGTTATTGAGTGTCCACTTTACATGCCTTCTATCACTATTCACATCTGTTATTTCTGAGACGTATTTCTCAGTTAGGTCATCGAGAGAATCCCATTCTTCAGCTGCAAGATCTTGGTTCTTGTAGTAATTTCTTAAAAGTGTCTTATGAACCTCTGACGATCTTAGGTTTAGCTTTTCTTCAGACTCACTATCAAAGACATTTTCAGACTCAAATTTAGCATCTACTTTATAAACGACTTCCTTTGCATTTAGTGACTTCTTAAGGTGCTTTTGAAGCCTTTTTGCATCAGACTGTGAAATAAAGCTATCAGCCTTTATCCTAAATCTAGACTGCCTTGGATACTGCTGGCATTGTTTTAAAGTCAATGATGTACTACCTTGCCACTCTACTGTGACAAAAGGATATACCGGTTCAATCGCATGAAACTCTACCTCAAAGTCATTTTCGTCCTTAATATCCCAAAGCAAAAAACCCTTTTCAGGATCTTCCCCATAGTTTTGTTGAATCGTCGAACCACAGTAAGCAGCTGTCTTTTCTTTGTTTAAGAACTGTCTTTTGTGAATATCACCTAATAGAACAAACTGATAGCCGTCAAAGAAGTCTAGTTTAATTTCTCCTTCTAGCTGCCAGTCGGTATCTGTCAAAGATCCGCGGACAGATCCGTGATACAATGCAAGATTTATACACCCATCAACAGGTTTGACTTTGTCCCAGTTTTCTTCATCAAAACAAGAAAAAACGCACCACTTAAAGCCATCGAAACCTACATCATAAACGCCCGAATCTTTATACAGGTATATATTTGGATTGTCGAGAGCATTTACGATAGGCGTAATTGCATCTTGTCTGTCTTTATTCAACATAAGCCCGTCATGATTACCTAGTATGACATGTACGGGACATATGTCAGCCATCTTGGTAAACCACCAACACAAGCTCTGTATTAGCTCTGGAGATATCCCCTGAGTTTTACTATGTACAATATCACCCCCGATGTAAAGTACATCTGGGTTTAAATCCTTTGCTTGTTTATAGAACTTCTTAAAGGCGATAATGTACTCTTCGTGCCTGGAAAGACCTCTCCAGTGTACATCTGCTATGTGTATTATCCTCACTAAGTTTCCTCAATAATCCATCTTAACGATACTGTCCCTGCTCTCATTTTTAAACGCTAAACTGTATCCAGGTAATACTACCCAACATCTTTTAGAAATACAAGACTTTGGTTTAGGTGCTTGTCCATCTGTCATGACAATGTACCCATCAAACCGCGAGACGTTCTGTCTGAAGTGTTCTTCGACTGCATCAAAGCAAGTGCCGCCTGAGAGCGTACGCATCGGAAGTTTGTACTTCTTTCCTTTCCTCCAAGTATACGCAGAGCCATCATCAACTTTTGTGTCAAAGTGGAAGACTTCAAACGATACATTTCTTGCAAGATCATTGAGAGCAGAAAAGAATGAAGCGATGCCGTCATTGCCCACAGATCCTGACTGATCAATGTAAATTGCAAGATTTGAAGTGTGACGAACTTTTCGGCCAGGATGAATGTAAGGATATTTTCTATTGATTCTGCGGTGTGTCCTTGATTTGTTTGCCTTCTGTTTTGTACCACAAAAATACTGGAGTGTCTTCTTCCAGTCGACTGTGTCTGTCAAAGATGCAATGATTTGATCCTTTACATCTCGTGAAACAGATCCCCAGCTATTGTTCTTCTGCGCGCGGTCGGCCGACTTCTTGATAATATCTTTTACCTTTCCTTCAACAAGCTGGCGCTCAGACTCAGAAAGTGAATCCGGGTCAAAGTGTACATCAAGACCTGCAGAATCATTTTCAAAAACTTCTTCAGCAGCCTTCTGGACGTCAGGATCTTCTTGAAGCTTCTCCATATACCACTCAGAAGACTTGTTGGGAGGAAAAGACTCAATAAGATCAGAAATCTTTTGTGCACTTTCTGACATTTTCTCATCTAAGTGACTCTCAGAAGTCATCTTAAGAGGCTTTCCTGGGATTAGCCCACCTTCAGGTAATTCATTTTCTGGAATAATACTGTTAATTGCAAGGTCAGTTGCAATGTTCCAGAGCATATGAGGCTTTTGCTTCCTCGAGGTCACGTGCTTAAAAATTAAATGGTAACACTCATGTTTCATTAGTCCGAAAAATTTAACTCTGCTAAGTTTGGCTACAAATTCTGGATTCCAGTACAGACAAACAGCACCATCTTTGACAGTCACACCTGCTGTTGGCAAGTCTTCTGTCTTGATCTTTCTAATATGGGAAACAATAGAGCTAAAAAAGGGCTCGTCAAGTAAGAATTTCACCATTAGCTTTTCAAAACGACCTTTAGAAACCTCACCTAAGCTATTTTCATCAGTGCTATTCATAGTATTTGAATCCTCCTTATGAGCTTATTATAAACTAAGGATGTTGTAGTTACACGTTAGTACTTGTCTGACGTGTTGACAATCTCTGTCACAAGCTTTCCTAGGGTTTTATGAAACTTTCGAATGTGCTCCAGGTTCTTTGTTTCCATGACCAAGTTAAAGAAGTTGACAATCATTTCATCAGAGCAAGTCTTTACAAAACTAGACGCATTCATGACCTGCTGAACATCAAGCTCGTTAAGTGTACTGTGACTGATTACTTTTTGAATCAAATCATTCTTCTTGTCATTGGTAAGCTGATCAATACCCTCAGATGTCTCTTCCCATCGATCGAGAATGTCTTCGGCGCTGTAAACTGTTTCGTAGTTTCTAACGAAGTCTGTAAAACAAACAGCAGCTTCAGTCCCGACGAAACCCAAGGCCATTGGGTAAAAAACTTCTGGCAGTGATGATCCAGCTACATCGTCAGGAAAACAACCAGCATGCTTTAGAGAAGAAGCAAGGCGATGCCACGATGCTGGATTTGGGTAGATCTTTCCTGGCTCAAGCTCGCCCTTGTACCGGAGGTGACTTGGGTAGTTTCTCACAAAGTCACAAACAACTGATCCTACATCATCTCTTCCGGATGCCCAGTTCAGCCAATCTTCAGTTGTTGGCTCGATTGCCATTGTCCAGAATCGACGAAGAAGAGCAGGGTCCATATCAAGAACCTGATACTCGCTCCCTTCGTTGATTGCAGCGTAAACTCTAGTTTCAGGGTGTAAAACGTGACCATTAAGTTCTCGATCGAGAACAATCTGGAAAGCACACTGTTGAACTTCCAATGTTGCCCTATTGATTTCATCAAAAAACAGAATCACAGGCGTCTCGCATGCCTTGACAAACCAATCAACAGGAGCAAACCTAGTAATCCCATCAATTAGCTCAGGCAAACCGATGATATCACCCTCAGTCATCTGGCTCAATCGCCTATCGATTACAGGCATTTCAAGGTTGGCACCGATCTGATGAAAGATCTGTGATTTACCAATACCTGTCGGCCCTTTTGCAAGGACAGAGATTTCTGGCGGGAGTGAGGTTACAACGTTGACGAAGGTTTTAATATCCATTTCTTCTCCGAATATTATTGTTTGGTGTTTAGTTGTTTATATTATACAGAATAAAGTTTAAAGTTGCACGATAACGGATTAGTCAACCGGTTTAAGCGATGAAGGCCTGTGCCAGGAATTACCTTTTGAGGACACAACATAGACTTTGTTTAAAGTTGATTTATAAAGTAGGGAATTTTTTGACTTTACTTGCTGGATGTCATTCTTTGATACAGTCGACGCCTTTGGACCTTTGACTACCAAACCTACTGTCTGATCAGGTAAGTAAACTAAGTCTCCCACGTCAATATTCCAAGTAACAGTAGCGCCTTCTGAAGCTTTTCTTTTTCTAATTTCAGTTCGAGCTTCTCTAGTAAACTTTGGAGGCGGAGGTTCTCTATCCAAATTCTTTTTTATTTCTTTAAGCTGATTTTCAGTAACGACTGCATCTGAGAGCGTGTTTTCTTCTGCCTCTTCCTGCGCACGAGCGTCTTTCAGCTTTAGTCTCACTTCTTTTAGCTGGCTACGTGTTAGTTTAGGCATTATGTCTCCTGTTTATATCACATACTTATTATAAAACGCAAATTTAAAAATTGCACGTTTTTATCGCCTGTGTCAAGAAAGAAGTGTTCTAATTTCGTCTTCGTCCATTAAGTTTACCAAATTATTAATGTATTTCTCATTAATCATTTCATTTGTCTTTGCAAAATTAAAGTCATTGTCAGACAGCATGACTAGTCGGCCGGAGCGACCATTACCATCACAAAAAGGATGTATCCACTCGTAAGCAACATGCTTGTAGAAAGGGTCATTAATTTGACAAGCTTTTCTGAGCGAATGGAAAATATTTTCAGGTTCGCAGTAGGTAGTGCCTGAAGGTGACATATGCCTAAACGATCTTAGACTTTTGGGCTTTCCTCGCTCTAAAACATCTGGATGAAACTGATTGTGAATGCTAAACACTTTGTAAGGATTGTCTATTTTGCCGTGTCTAAAGGATTCTGACATTCCTTTTAATGTTGATGTTATATTAATGTTGTTGCTAATTTTATCAATAGGGTAGCCTTCAAGCAGCATCTTTGCAGACTTAAAAGCGTCATTATACGGCACTTTAATCCGTTCTATTTCGTTTGTCCTGCATATAAAATTTGCAATGTCTACAAGCATCTCTTTGTAGCAATCAGAAGAATTTTCTTCTGTATAGTCTGACAGCGCTTTGCGCCTTAGAAATGCACTAAATTTTTTATCATCTTTCTTAGATCTTGACTTTTCTAATCTGTTTTCTTTTTCATCAACTGAAGAAAGATACAGATCAGCCATTAGCTCGCCCACAAATTTTCCGTATAGAACGTCTGATGGGTAGTGTACACCGTTTTCTATTCTAGACTGGCCAATCAAATCTGCAATTGTCTTAAAATCAGCTGCGTCTTGTGGGTAGATGCTTGTTAAAATATCCCCAATAAAATGTGCTAAAGCTGTGTGCCCGCTCGGAAAAGACGGGCTCTTGCAGTCTTTGATTGCAGCATAAACACTGTGGTCTTCTTCATTTTTTAAAAAATTCTTGGGCCTCGGCCGGTTGTACTTGTATTTTAATGTTAGAATTACGCTATCAGCATCTTTGATTAGTTTGTCAATATGACCCCAGTTAGGTTTTAAGTCATTTTGATCGCAGTACAGCTTGAAAACTCCCTCAATTGACTCATCAGAACTCACTAAAAAATCATTATTCAGGGTCGGATTATGAAAGTGATGCTTTAAATTATCTAAATCTTTTTTAAAAGCGGATGATCCTGGCACTGGATATGAAAGTTCAGGAATCACATTCGTTCCCTTCACGTGCTTGCAATTTCTCGACATACGCTTCAAGTACTTTCTAGGGATTTCTTCAACATCAGAAGATGTCTCCTTAAAAAGCTCTTGTATGCTCATCATTATATTACAAATCACCTTTGAAAATTTTGTGATCTAAACTGTGATAAACCTCGCCTATGTCATCAGCCATTTGTGATATTTTTGTTCGCTTCCAATCTTCTAGATCATGATCTTGTGGTATCATTTCGTAAAGCTTGACTGCATAGTTTGCAATCTTGTAAAGCTGACTCTTTGCCATATAAGCACCTTCTTTGTGAGATGATCCATTGCACTTGCTACAAGACCCGCATTCACCTTCACACGGCGCTGCTGTGTGCATGCTCGGGCTGACATCATGGGCTGGTGTTAACGGAGGTGTACCTTGAACGTCTCGCTTGTGTACTAAAACGTCTTCACCAATCTTGTTAACTTCTTGTTGAATTAGCTTTCTAAGATTTTCTCTACTGATTTTTTGCATTATCTTCCTCAATTAAAATATGGAACCGGATCGCAGCTCACTTATTAAATATTCAACTCGTTCAACATTGTCATAAGGTTTTGCATCGCTTAAACATCTATGAACTTCTTCAGGCAGCATATCACCAAAATCTTTTCCTTTGTGAAGAGAAACTTTTACATCAACACAATACTCATGCAGATTTTTTGCCACTTTTATCGCCTTGTGTTGTGCGTCTGGATCAAAGCAAATTGTTACCGGCGTCCGATTTTTAACAATCTCTTGAAACAAAAGATACCTTTCATCTAGCCAGCTTCCTAGAACGCACGTGGAATTTTCTGGACAGTTGACTAGATCAAAAACGCCTTCAGTCAGTATTAGGTGAGAATTAAAATCTAAATCAAACTCTCTAAAAATTAAATTCTTTCTTGGGTGTGAACAGTTTTTGTACCTCCTTCTCTCATTTTTGTCAATTGATCTCGCAATAAAATAGTTTAAATTTTGTTCCTTGTCAAACGACGGAAAAATTACTCGATCTTTAAAGCCGTATTCACTACTTACGCCTATTCTGTATTCTGCTATCTGCGCCCTAGTAAAGCCTCTTCTAAGCAAGTAATTTACGTAACGTTTGTTTGTAATCTTGTGCATATTTTCGCACAAAAGAGAAAAATCTTTTGGCAAAAAAACTTTTTCTATTTCATTACTTGTATCTTGAGAAGAAAGATCTTCAGAACCATAACAGCTTTTTAAATTATTTGCCGCGGCCTTCTGGTCGGAGTATCTAACACCCAGAGAACCAATGTTGCGCCCTTTGGTTTCACAAACCCAGCAATGATAAACGCCTGTATCAATCACAATAGATAACTTTCTTTTGTTAGTTATCTTTCCCTGATGACTACAAACAGGACAAACAACACTGGCGTTCTTAGAAGATGAATCAACCTTCACCTTACCAAAACATGCCTCAATTAAAGTCAACTTTTTCTTGACAGTAATAATCATAGATTAATTTTATGAAAATTACTTGCTTTTTTCAATTAAAAAAGACTTTCCTGTAACGTATGCGTCTGCCATGTCATAAGCCTCATTTATAATCCTGGTTGTGCCAGCAAACTTTCCTCTTGACACCACTCTCGTCGGCCATTCAATACTATTTTCTAAAAGAGAAACGTGATTCAAAACCTGTTCCTTAGTTGTTAATTCAGACTTTCTATTAATCTTTAATCCGACGAGTTTTCTCGCAGAATTAACATTCATTCTATGGACAGGCACATTCATTGAATCATGGCAAATCCAACAAACCACGCCGTTAAATTGTGCTAGCGTCATTAGAGTTTTTGCTGAAGAGAGACCGGGTCGGAAAGCTTGCAAGTTCTCTTCAACAACGACTTGGGTCACGTTATACTTTTTGTATACTTTAAGCAGCTCTGTTTGCATCTGTGTTGCTTTGTCAAACAGACCTTTATGTTTGCTCAGGCTAATGTATCCCATGTCTCTAAATGTATTCTCGTCAAATACACACCACCCCGTACAGGAGGTTGATATATCAAGTGACAATAACACTAAAAATCTTCTTTAAGTCTAACAACAAACTCGTCTTCTTCTGTTTTGAATATTGGTTGCGCAAAATTTGCCCGCATAATAATATTAAAGTTTTCATCGTGAATGTTAACTGCTGTCAGCTTGACAGTTGAAAGTTCAGAATCTGAGATGTTGTCAGAAGGCGGCAGACTAACAAACGTATTGTTTGAGCTAGAGTTCAATAATTCTCGAAAAACAGGGACGTTTACTGTCATTGTGTGGACATTGTGCTCACCTCTAAACTTTAATTCTGTCTTGTCCTTGTTTATGTACAACAAATGAGGCGACTTTATTATGGCAATCCCTTCATCATAAAAAATATTTCCAACAGAAGCCCACTTCGCATGCTTTGTTAGCGCATCTGCTCTATAAAGAAGGCCGAGTCCGTTGTCCTTAATTTTAAAATTAAGCTTTCCTTCTGATCCTGTCAAGTCTCCCTCTATAATTTCAAAACTCTCTGGATTAATTCTGTTGCCGTAATACAAGTTAGAAATATTATAGATAACAACTTCATTACTACTAACATCTCTAGTTCTTTGAGCAATTGTCAAAACAGATCCTGGCGTGACACCTGGTGTTTCGGGTGTTGCACCCATAAGCTCACCTATAACAGAACCTGAAGATCCTAACAGGCCTGTGTAGATTGAACTTTCAGGAATCATGTTTTCTAAGCTTATTAATCCATAGTCGACCCCTTGCCCAGATGTCTTAAAAGAACTAGTTAAGCTTCCGGTTGCCTGAGTTTCTAGAACGCCCCAACTTGGAATAAACTGCCCATTGTCATTGGGCATTATTAGAAAATTTCTTCTCAGTAGCGGACCCTGTGAGTAAGTCTTGTGATAAACATACTCATCTGCTGTTATATCGACGACCGTTGTATCAATAGTTGAACCGGTCATCATAAATAATCGAGGCTGCGATTTTTGCTTAAAGTCTCTTACAAAATTCTCTGCGTTAATTTCTTTGCCGCCCACACCAAAAGAGAACGCGACATTAAAAGGATCGTTTGAAGAAGTTGAATACTTCTGAAACGGTGTCTGTAGAATGCTTCTCTTTGTTGACTCAGGATAAAAGTAAGGGGGTAAATAGAAGAGCAAGTTAGCTGTGTCATCACTTCCCGTATTTCTATGATACATTGCTTCGCTACCAGATAGAAACTTATCGTATATCTTTAGCTCATGAATCTCTCCATTTAGCATGTGACTAAAATTATAAGTTGAAGTCAAAGGATCAGAAGTGCCTGCTGAAGGGTCAATTTTTTCCACACCTTCTGTTGTTGATACAGTCTGATTAAAAAATTTACTTATCTGTGTACTGGCTCCGTCATAATAGTTACCAACAAATATTGCAGCGCCATCTGTATTGTGAGTGTCAGTACTTATTGAAGATGAGGGTACAACAAAAAGTGCCTTGCTGTCATCAATATCAATAGATCCAGTGAAATTATTAATATTTTCCCCACCCCACCTCACAGTCACATGGTGCCAATGATTTTTTGATAGCAAATATGATGATGTGAATACCAGATCTGAAGGATAAGTCAGATTAGAAAAATTAACTTTACTTGGCGCAATGTCAGCACTCTGACTCAACTGAAGCTGTATTTTAAACTTGTCTGCCCTACCTAGCTCATCCTTGTGTGAACTGCTAATAACAGACAAACAGAAAGATGAAGACACATGTAAAACAGTCCCAGCATGATAATGAGCGTCTGCGTCATTTTGATAACGCGGGTTAATCCAAAAACCCACAGAAAAAGAACTTGTCGGTATGTATTTGTTGTTAGTGTCTGGATACATCAAAACTGCGGAAGACGGCACACTCGAAGCAGTAAAGAAGTTTATTGTGTTGTAATTTCTGTAGTGAAAGCCGCAGTCTTGATAAGCATACTTGTAGTAAGGCATCAAGATGTTTCTAACATTATTTTTAATAGTCACGTTTAAACCACCGGGTGGCTCAAACTTAAAAGAAGGATCAAATCTAAAAATATCTAAAGTTTTAGTGTATCTTAGATCTCTTGAAGCAACTACGTCATTTGAAACAATGCTGTCTAAGTAAAGTCCAACTAAAGGGCTGATATCAGTTATGGGCGGTACTGTTGCAGAGCAGCTCGCAGCATATTCAGGTAATAATTTACCGGCGAAAATTTCAGGGCTAAATACTTCAAAAAAAGCTTTTTCATCGGCAGAGGCTGTGGCACTTAAAACTACAGGTTCAACGTTTCTAATGCACTTTGATCGAACTGGAGCGACATACTCAGATCCTGTTACCCCTTCGCCTATCGATGATGAAATAAAGTGTATTTTTGGTCGAAGCGAAACTGAAACATTTTCAAAAGCATCTCTTTTCAGCTCTATGAAAGCCATTAGAAATCAAGCCTTACCCTGAACGTTAGGTCCTTCTCGTCATTTTTCATGACAGGACGTGAAAGCTTAGCAACTGCTAAGAGTTCTTCATTAGCATTATACAAACCTACAGTTGTAACAAAGCTAAATGTCTTCTGCAAATTTTCTTGCCCTGTGTCGATTACTGTTAGTCTGCCCTCAGCATCAGTGAAAGTCGGATTTGATGAGAAATTAAATTCGTCAGCTGTAGCTCTGCAGAAATACAGCGTTGAATTGATCATTGTGTTGTTCTGGAAAGTCATGAAAGTTTCAGAGCCTGATCCAAATCTTGTACTTGCAATATGATCAACAATATTGTCAATTGACGCAGAGACTAAGAAGTCAGGAGAAAAATTGCCTAGCAGCGCGGCTTTTCCATTTGCAATGACTGCGGCGGTT
>TARA_R100000664_G_scaffold34246_1_pt1 | contig 13764 bp, 17 predicted proteins | sample TARA_R100000664 | Tara Oceans TARA_R100000664 (sample SAMEA2622705) | marine metagenome | biome: marine biome (ENVO:00000447); feature: deep chlorophyll maximum layer (ENVO:xxxxxxxx); material: "saline water (ENVO:00002010), including plankton (ENVO:xxxxxxxx)" | depth 115 m | reverse complement strand
CAGATTTTAAGTCTGCTGTGTATACCGATTCCACCACCGCGCCATTCGTCCATCGTACTTTCAGTGTAGCACAAGAGGAGGGTGCTGTCAAGCGGGATCCGTAACCTTGTAATCGATACGCATGGTACCAGAGCTAATTCCTTTGCGGGACTTGGCCCGGATACCTATTTTTACATCTTTAGCAACCTTCTGCACATAGTCATCATCAATAGGGAGGTAGTAGTAAGGTGTCAGAATAAAATTTGCCGTTGCCAGACTATTCTTCCCAAAAGTGTAGCGACCGGTTAATGCCTCTTCGATGAGGCGATGCTTAAACTCGGGATGGTCGGTAAGATAACTCTTAATTGCAGCGACCAGAGACTTCTTGTTCTGAGCCTCCCAAACTTTCCAGTTATACTCGTCCCGAATCTTTCCTTCACTCAACATTTCTTTAACGATCGTGGGTTTATTCTTTTTTGCCTTGTCGAGATTGTCGGGTGTCACCATTTTAGTTGGCATCGCGTCGAGAGCCAGGATGATATCCTGAACGCGGTGGTACTCGATGGTTCCCACGCGACCTTCATCCACGAAGCTCTTCAATACAGACTCAAACATCTGAGCGGATCGTGTTCCCTCGGCGGACGATAATTGAACGTCGCCGTCGAGCTTCGCCGAGACAGTATCCGGACCATAGCATAAATCCGTTTTGACCTCGCCTTTAATATCTTTCGGGGTTTCTATTTTCATCTTTGAGGAATGTCGGGCCTTAGATATTTGCGCGCCTGCCGCCTTTGCATGCTTAAGCGCCGCCTTTACCTTGGGACTCACATCGTTCGTCGCCGTGCTTCCCGCGCAGCCCAGTTCAAACAATTTACCTTTTGTCATTTTTTTCTCCTAAAATCAAGATCTCTGAGGATTCTTTGCTTTTGTTCATGCCGTAAGCCCACTGAACTTTTACAATTTTATATTCATTATACAACTTACGAATATAATCACAGTCGTTGTAAGACAGCACCCATTTTTCGCGAGACTTGAGAATGTCAGACAATCCCACGTGGTCAAATCCCTCGTGATGGTCGCCTTCGGTGCCGTACAGAGTTTCGCGGTTTGCGGCCTTTTTCTCTTCGTCTTTTGCTTTATTAAGACAATAAGGCGGGTCAAGATATAATGCAGCATCAGGGTGAGCGGCAATTGCCGTGGCAAAATCTGCGCGCTTTACAACAAAGTTCTCAACATTAAACTTACAAAGATTATCTAAAGTATTTTGTGTAAGACGCGCCCAGCTTGCCTTCCAAGACCAACCACCCGAGGTGGTAGAGCCGGAATAACTGGTGCGGTTTACCACGTAGTACTGTGCTGCAGCTCTGAAAAGTTTGTCCTGATTTCTAACTTGAGTTCGACTATTTACCAGTTCTCTCATATCAGTAAAAACCTGCTTCGACACTCCCAACATATCATTTTCCCAGACCCGTAGGAGATTTTTGTGGGCACCACAATAAGCGTCATGCGTACCTTTGGCAAGACATTTTGGCTTGCACATCTTTGCAATGTCACGGAACAACACACTTTCATCGGTGTACCCTCGTACATTGCTTCTATAATCTTCTACATAATCTACCAACTTTTTAGGATTCGAGAGCAACGCTTCCCAAAACCAGACAAGAGGCTGAAATAAGTCATAGCCATGAACGACCATTCCCTCTTCTGCACACTTCAATTCAATGGAACCGCCCCCCAGAAAGGGGGAGCAAAGCTCCCCACAATCTAGGTTGCGGATGTAAGGCATAATTGTCTCGACTGCGCGGGACTTTCCGCCTGGATATCGCAAAGGCGTTTTAGGCATCAATTCTCCTCTGCAAACTCTGCGGGAGCAGGATCGATCTTGGTTTCGATCTTCGCTAACATGCGCAAAGTAGTCGCCATATTGCGATGAATATCATCTGCCTCGCTAGGGTCAGCTGCCGCGGCTTCTGAAACCCCCATTGCAATGATCATATCCAGAGCAGCAATATAGCCATGTCCCTTTTCGCCACCCGCCTTGAGGAGACGATCACTGACCCATGGGTGATTTAAGTCTACCATGAATCTATACCTGGGACGGTTTGCCACACGGGTTACTTCCATGTCGAAAAGACGCCCCCCCTTTTCGGGATCAAGACCGTTCACATAATCAAACGTATAATCGCCCTTCGGCGTCCGGCGCGTTGTGCTGGACCTCTGGGTATCCTTATTATCATTGTTGACATCGTTACTTTCCTTGTCCTTGTTTGACTCACGTGTCCGCGACTCAGGAGTGAAGGAATCATTAGTAACCTCCGGCGGTTTAATAAGATTGGAATTCCTACTAAGACTATTAAGACGCTCGTCGGCAGCCTGTTGAGCGTTTTCCACGCTAGACGCATTGGCCTTTCGGGTGGCTGCGTCCTTCTCGCGAGTTTTCACCCAAGCGTTAATGGTGGGATTAACCAAGTTGCCCAAAGCCTGCTGAACATGATCCGGAATAACAAAGGAATCCTTCTTCAAAGAAGTGGAGACCACGGGATCTAGTTCTTCTGCCGTAGCTTCCCAAATCACCCAGGTGCTATTAGTGTGCCAGTGCCACTTACGTATTCCGTGCCACTCAGGATTAACCGCTGTCGTAACATCACGATTATTACGCATGATCACAATGCCCTGTGCTCGGGTGCCACCACCCTTGTGCTTGGTGTCTAGGGTATTAATTACCTTCACCGTCCCCAGAGTTGTACCATCAGGGAGCACAAAGTTAGTCGGCGCCAGAAGCTCAACAGTGTCGTCCACATAATCATAGCCGAACGGCTGCAGGAGCGACCCGTTAACTTCAATTGTGCACGTGCCAGCGCCCAAAAACTTGCGGTACCAAAGACGTAAAGTTGTTTGTGCCTTAAGACGATCAACAATCCCCTTAACATTCTTATACTTGGGGCGATCGATCTTTTGAATGGCAACCCATGTGCCTGACGCATCTGGAGAACCAATCTTTTCATTGAACGCTTCTACGCTGTCTGGTGTGGTTGGCAATTTCTGGACAACCCACTTCTGCATAAATTCGACGATATCGAGGTCGAGTGCTCTCCCTACTAGGTCGCCGTCGACTTCTCTAGACCAAACCTCAATACGGCGTCCGATGGAAGTACCTGCGGTCTTTAAACCCATCCCAAACCTTCCCAGATTTGTTGCGAGTGCGGACTCCTTGTTGGTATCAGACCCATAGCGGAGAGCCTCATTCAATATCTCACCAGACATTGCTGTTGAGCCATCCGTGTCGATAATATTAATTTGATCAACGGGTGCCGAGTTATTTTTTCCGATTATCTCGACTATAATCTTCCTGGCGAGAGCATCTAAACAGTTGTCTATGATGTCGCCGAGGGCTACTTCGGGAGAAGCGTACCCTACACTGCGCAGGGAATCTGCCATTTTAACGCCTGGTTCGGCTTCGATGAAATCTGAGTCATCAAGCTCCTTCTCCATAAACTGGAGTAGCGCTTCCTTGAGATCTGAGTCATCAAGTTCTGAGCCCTGTAAAGGGCTATCAATATCAATTATTTTCATTTTAATTTCTCCTTTTCTTTATATAAAATTGTAATAATTTCATATGTCTTTAGGACATATTATCTCACGCAGTAATTGCACGAGATATTCTTATTATAACACCCTTTACGCATTTGTAAAGGGAAAATAAATTATTTATTCATCATCGTCTATTTGAATCTGATAATAAACAATGGCTGCGCATCCTACGCAACATATTACCAATCCCACAAATTCTATAACGCTAATCATAATATTTTTCTGGTGAGCCGCCTGGGACTTGAACCCAGAACCTAAGGATTAAAAGTCCTTTGCTCTACCTGTTGAGCTAACGGCCCTTCTGTTTCTATCGTGCTTACAGCATACCATAGAGACAGAGGGCTGTCAAGCTTTAATTTGCAAACCTAACTTTAGTAATCAGAAGTAATCTTACGAACAGCCCAGTAGGGAACCCATACTAGAAGAAACACCAGCAACACCAGTTGCGCTCCAGTTCCGTAATCCACATATGTATCTAGGCGTAAATCATTAAGAACCAACGTTGCAACGACGCCCGTATAAAGTCCGTACGCAATTATGCCAAGCGCCAGAAAAACGCCCGTCAACATATTGATTCCCCTAATCAAGAATCCTTTAACTTTATTCCACATAATCTTTTATCCATCTCCTAAGTAATGATGCTGCCCGCGTAGCCAGACCATCGTCTATGTGCGCATCTTTAAGCCATTCATTAATCTCCCGAATGGAGTGAATCCCCGGAAGGGGAAAGGCCATATCCAACCTGTACGCATCATTATAAACTGCGAATACGTTTACTTCGCTTCCTCGGCGTCTGCCATAGCGATCCCCGTTCTGCCATGACCACTGCACTCCGCACTTCCATAACGCAGCCCAGACCTGTTCCCAATCGTCCATCGCTTGGGGGGTCCAGCTAAAATTCTTAAAGGTTGCCCCACGGTCAAATGCCTCAGCAGGACTGGGGGACATAATAGTACAAGGTTCAGTCATTGCGATCTCCCATCGTCTTTACAGTGTAGCACCCCAGCAGGCTTTTGTCAAGGTCTGCTTCCATTACTGAGTTTTTAGCTAGCTCGCGAATGCGACGTTGGGTATACTGAGTTATTCCGTCTTCGGCTTGGTCGAACGGCCTGTTGCCGCGCAACTGTTGTATTCTGCGTTTAGTGTATATATCCATATCAAACTTTTTCAAGATAATCTCCGTGAAATGTTATTGTTCTCCCAAATCTATTAAAATAAACATCGTAGCGTTTTCCTGGGATGTCCTGATCGGCATACTTGGGATAATCTTCCTCGTGCGGTGGCACCCCCAACAGGGTTTTGGTATCAACCGCTATTACGACTCCCAGACCGTAGGATTCATCACCCATATTTAAACGATCACGCACTAAGTCACCCACTTGAAATGTTTCGGTCACCTTTTCACCACAATCGTATCTGGGGCTCTCCGCGGCTTTGTGCGACGCTTTGATGCCTTACCCTTGGGAGTGTCCCCCTTCTTACGTAAACAGCGTCCGCATGCGATGTGACCGGCGTGAGCGCTTTTGCCCTCTCTCAAGAAAGCTGGCGTGTAGGCACAGAACTCGCAAGTCAGTCGTGACTGTTCTTGTGCATTTAACACGATATCCGCAACCGGCGGAGTAATATTCCTGACTGTAACATATAGCGTGCCGTCTTCGTGTCTGGAAACCAGCGAAATTGCCGGTGCGTGTTCTCCTTCTGCGGATATCTTTTCAATCTTTTTTGACATTTCGTCAATTATTTTATACCACCCATTTTCACACTGAAATCCCCAGGGCATTCCCGAACTCTCCAATGGAGCCGTTCTCTCGCGGTACAAATGAGGAAACCTTTCATACAATTGATTGGTTTTCTGACTATCCATAAACATAGCCTCCTATTCTCTTAGTGTAACAGAATGTCAACGCCATGTCAAGAGAAATTAATAACGAACTTCCCGGTACCCATGCTTCTCGGCGGCCAGTGGTGAATCAAAACACACCTCAGCTCTGGTGCGCAGATAAAACAAACTCGCAGGAGTATGATAGATAAAGGAATCGGCATTCCCCTTGATGGGAAAATCCGAAGGGCACTCGCCCCCCTTAAGAGGCGCCCTTATATGTGCACACCCCACGAGGCACGTCGCCGCTATAATTAAAATTATTATTCTATTCTTCATCTAATCTCCTCACTAAAACGAAATCATTTTCGGAAAGAGTAAGCTCATCCTCTCCGAAATACACCTGTACTACCGTCATGGCTGCATTGGTCTCCACATATTCTATCTGTCGCACCTCTGTTACCACTCCCACACGAATGCCGATAGCGTGTATCTTATCACGCAACTCAACTAAATCACCCGCCTTAAACTTTGACACCAGTCATCACCGGAATAGCACGCAAGCGTTGTACTTCGTGCTCTTCTGTGTGGTGTTGGTCGAGCCAGCGGGCTAGGGCTTCCTGTGCCGTCATTCCTGGCATGTGCCCCAGGTAATCAGTACGCCAGTCGTCCAGTCGATCTTTGTGAATCTCAAACTCTATCTCGTAATCGCCGTGAAAAACCATTCGTTATCCTATCTTTAGATTATAACTGAAGGGTTAGCAAATGTCAAGCTTATTTTACATTGACGTGAGAAGCCCACTCCGCCGCTCGAAGACCTCCCTTATCAAGGGCATTCCACACCTTAAGGAGTTCGCGACCCGCATCGGTAAATCCATTTTCATCTATGATGACTTGCTTGGCGGTGCGTAGCTCCTGAGCTTTAGCGACCACGGGCGGTACCCCTCCCGCGAGGGCCTGCGCGAGTCCATGAAGTTGTTCAGCCTCGTGATACTCATCAGTGTTTTGTATTTTACTTAAAGCCTGAATTTCCGCCTGGGCTGCCCGGTCTTTTTGACGATCGTAGGGATCAAGTTTATGATGAGCATCCTGCATCTTCTTTCGTATATCGCTAACCATACTGTGAGCTTTCTCCATGGCAGCATCGGCGGCTGGGGTTGTAAAAAACCAATCCACCAATTCTTGTCCCACTTTTTTAGCTAGGGCGACGGGCATCTCTGGCTCCTTAGTCGCACTTGGTACGGTCGATGGAGCCTGAGTCGCGTCTGGATCAACAGGTTCCTCCGGCTCGTCGACTGCATCTAGGTCAAGAGTGCCCGTGGGTCCTACGAATCCGCCACTCGGAGTTCGTTGGATTTCGGTCAGCCCTGCGAGTTCGCGAAGGCGACGTTCAGTTAGAATCTTTTTCTTCATCGGGTTTTTCCTCATCACTAAATAGTCCAAACTTCTCTTGTTCGCCGTCATCATAAGTGATAATAGTACGGTTCGCAGGATGTGGAAGAATATGAACTTTGATGAAATCATTCATTGAATCAAAAATAGCTATGCCACCGCGGGGCGGAGGATAGAGCCAGTGCACCACACACTGCCCGGTCGCCAAGGTGACGCCTTCAATAACAACCCCTTCCCCAGAGACGCCACTTTCATCCAACCGGCGCGCCACTGTGAAAGTTCGGATGCCCTCCGGTGCGAGTCTCGGGAGCTTCTTAGGTTTTAATTCTTCTTGTACAGTGGGATCAACCACTTCTTTCTCAGCCATACTTTAATACCCAATCATACATAGGTAGGAGATTGGGTGCGAGATCATATTTTTCTATTTCTTGCCTACTCACCCAGACCCACTCGTCATGCTCTTTGTCGATCACTACCTGACCTTTATAGCTTCTAGTATAGAACGAATGTAGCCCTTTGTCAAGAGGCAATTTCACATCTTTCAAATTAAATACAGCCAAAGTTGTTTCTTCCATAGTTTCACGTATGGCGCCTTCCATTGGTGTCTCCCCCTCTTCAATGGCGCCGCCTGGTAATCCCCACTTACCCGGCGCCCACGAAACCCAGTCGGGTCGTTTCAAAATAAGTAGTTGATTGGTTCCGTCCAGAACCAATACCATTGATCCCCCTAAACTTCTTCCCCGTGATTTTCCCACGCTATTGATCCAAACTGTACATCTCGTCATAGGCACCGGTATACATATCAAACAGACGTTCGATGTCCCCAGATCGCCGCAACATCTTAAAGGCTAGGTTTTCCGGAGAATAGATTCCGGCGCGCTCTAGTCCTGTCTGACGCATTCTCTTAATTTTATCTTTTATGCGCTGACCCATTTCAAGTGCACTTTCATATTGTTCATTATGATACAAAGCAGCCAGTTTGTCAATCTCTTTTGCCAAAAAACGCATTTTCTTTTCGGCCGAGGCTTTATCAATCTGAGGCTTTATCTTTGTGGGCTTCACGAGCCACTTATCTTCCATCAAGGAATACACTCCCGTGGATGTGTGGGGCTCGTGTTGGTCTTGTACATATATCTCCACTTCATGACCCTTAACGTGAATGTCGTGGAGCTTGTTCCAGCGAGAGCGAACGGCATCGAAGAACTTTTTAACCAGCTTCTGATCCTCATTGATGTGTCCAAACTCCAACAGGATATGCAAGTCGATATCGGAAAACTTCGACCAGTTGTAATTGGCCAGGGAGCCAGTGATTATTACATCCTTAACTTCAAGACCCAAATCTATCCCTTCCAAGAACTCTTCTACTATATCCATCAATGCGGCAGCAACCCCAGGATGAACACGCTCATCACCTTCCCAGATCTTTTGATTAAGCTCTTCGTGGACATCAAATGCCAGAAGATCATCTGACAAAGAGCCCACCTGTAAGATGATATCCTCTCTCAATCGATCAAAGCGACTGAGATCTCTTTTAACAATGGGAATTTCCAGTTCACCAGCCAAGTCCGTGAGTTCTTCCTGCGGAGAAGGTCGGGGAGCATCGCTAGCGTCGGCTAGCCTACCGGCTGCTTCCAGCGCTTTCAAAACGCTGTCGCCCCTCTTAACATAAGCTTTGGCTAGGTGGGCACTGTCCTCTCCCTTTGCAGCCTGTTCTTCAGGCATAACGGAGCCGTATTCTTCCACGGGGAGTCCGTCTCCTGCTGGTCCCAGCTCTACTGAAACCACATCATCCCGGGAAGTGTCGTAGTATTTCCAGACTGCTGCAGCTTCGTCTGAGAGGCTCTCTGTGTCGGGCTTAAGTCCTGCCTTTCCGGCCAATTCCATCATGACATCATACAAGAGAGGACCATATTTATCTGCTGCCTTTACTGAGGTTACAACATAGCGTCCCTCGTATGGGAAGTCTTGACCCAGGGCAGCATAAATGTTACCATAGACGTCGATGCCTGCTTCCATGCGATCTAAGTCGCCAGCCTTAAGGGGCGTCGAAGGGTCGTCCTTGAGCGCATAGAAGGCGCGGAAGCTGCGGGGGGATTGAGACTTATCGACAGATACCACAATATCCTCGGGTAGTCCTTCGGGACCCACCATGGCTTCGTCGAGAGCGCCTTCCTCTAAGGCTGCTCCCCATCCACCGCCCGGGGCGCCAGGAGGTGCTGAGCGCCATGATAGCTTTACGTTGTGAGCAGTTGTATAGGGCGCACCCCCACTTTTTTGAGGTCCTCCTCCCGTGAGTTTAGCAGAGTCCTTCGCAAGTTCGCGGCGATGAGACGAAGACTGCCAGTCTCGTTCGTTGAGTTCGTACTTGCCGCGGAATGGCTTGCGGCGAGGCTTCTCTTTCTTTTCCTTGTATCTTAAGACCGTCACGCCGTCGAGAGCGTTAATGGCTGCCACCACGCTCTTCATCAATTCCAGCTTATCTACATCTTTGGGTTTGCGGACGTGAATCTTAAGCGTCGAAATATACTTGTTACCAATATCACGCTGAATTCCTCCCTTTTCGGGCTCGACGAGGGTAACCGTGAGAATTTCACTCATAGCGCGGATATCATTTTTAGTTTCGTCGCGGGATCCACCCACCTCCTTCGACATGGAGATAAGTGCGGTAAAATAAAACGTTTCCTGATAGTAGGATGGATCTTTAGCCTCGTTGACAAACTGTTCAAATAGTTTTAACTGACGCTTCATACTAGTAAATAGTTCATTAGGCTCTATTCGAGCACTTGTTGTGGTGCTTTTACCTTAAGTGGTTAAGCGTCGCCGCGAGGCTTCATACTGCGCAGCATTATGTCCGTGAACTCTTCTTCAAAATCCTCGGGGGAACCAACAAAGACTCCCTCCATTTCCCGCTGCTCATCTAGATACTGCCACAGCGATTCGTTTTCATCAGCAATTTGCTGTAGACTTTGAACAGTGGCTTCCAGCCGGGCGACTCGCTCAGAGAACGCATCGAATGATTTTGCCAGGTTCACTATCTTCTTGATTGTAGAGAACATTTATCAACTCCTGTCTAGTGATTATACCTGACTTTCGTCGGTAGATTAATTGCAATAATCTTTTTTGTGTATCCAGAGAAAGCGGGAAAGGAGTTTCCCGAAACTCGGCATCATGAACTTCCACCATCTCCAGAGCGCGCGGATGGGGTACCTCCTGGGCGCCCGGATACCGCTTGTCGCTCAGTACTAAGACATCTTTGTTTTTCATCATTTTTTCCTTTCATAATATATAATTATTAGCTACTTGAAGAATCGTCATCATCACCTGCACTATCGTCGTCATCCCCTGCCGATTGGTCAATAACATATCCGATTTCTACAAGCGATCCTTCAGGGGGGATAACGTTGAATTCAACACTATTAGTTAGGGGGTTATAGCTCCAGTCGAGATCACTCATGGGGATGGTATCCACAAAAACAGCGATCGTTTCCTCTAGAGCAAGATAGGTAAGTGGCCACTCTTCATGGGGTTGCACCTGAGCCGTGGCGGCTTGAACACCCGGGGACCAGTCTTCTGAACAAATGTCTACAACTACGCCGCCAAAAGCATTGGTGGCGGTCATGTAACGATGTCCTACATACAACTGGGGCACTCCCCATGAACAGTCGTTCTCGGTTTGGTGAATGTTAACGATACTCGCGAGAAAAACTGAGTTACGCTGATTACCGTACCAGTTGATAAAGTCGGTGACGCCCGCGGCGTTAGCTGTAAAGTCTCGGGTGCTCTGCTCATTCTCGTCACTTACGAAAACAACGAGCAGCCCAGCATCGGGACGTAACCAGGACTGATTGTATGTATTTTCAATCAGATAAGCATACAAGGAATCAAAGCCAGCCTCGAAGGGATGGGTACCCAAATTGTTATAAGCATCCCACGCATCCTGAACGCTGTCTCCCGGGACAAGGGGAAACGCTTGCGCCGAGGTCGAGTCGAACCATGAAGTGGTGGCGATGCCTAGGCGCCAACCCGAGGGGGGCAGAGACAACATCATTTGTTCAATTCCTGCTACTACTGCGTTGCCGTGTTGCCACATGGAACCAGAGCGGTCAATGAGCCATACAATGTCAATTCCATCCATCGTGTATGGTTGTTCGAACGAGTCGACCCAAACCTCCCCCCCCTCGCCCGGTACCTCTACAGGTACCTCCACGATGACTTCAACGGGTACTTCAACCTCGACCGGGACTTCAACCTCGACCGGGACCTCTACGGGTACATCCACATAAATAGTATCTGGCTCGTGAAGACTATAGAGCGCGTAGTCCCCCTCGATACATGCCACGGGCATAATGGCGCAAAGCAGAACTATTAAACTCCAACGTTTCACCTCAGGACCTCCCCCCGTCGCGGAGTCATAGCCCCGGGGAATGATTTGATAACACCAACTGGGTCAGCAGTGAGAATGCGCGCGCGTAATGTTTCCTGGTCTACCACGCTCATGGGGGCAACCCAAACGATATCTTCTAAGGGGATGGGCATCAAAAAGCGACCCACATCAATGCCCGATACCACACCAACTAGGCGCCCTCTTTGGTCAAATACCCCCGAGCCGGAAGAACCAAACCAGCCAAACATGTTAGTAACAATATAATTTCTTTCCAACGCGGCCACGTACCCCCGAATTGTAAGGAGATCGTGGTGGGAGGGAAAACCAGTATAAGTTAATTTAGTACCAATGAGGCGCTCATCATAGGACATCTGGGGACGATAACGAATGGCGGTGCGCGTCTCTATTTCGGGCACGACCAGAACTGCAATGTCTGCTGTATCGTCGCGAAAGACGACGCGACCAACGACGCTCTCGTTATCGCGACCGAGAATGCGCATTGTTGTTGCGCCCTCCACCACATGTGCCGCAGTTACCACGATGCGCTCACCGTAGGCAACCATATAGGTACCGGAGCCGTGCCCGCTGCCTAACAACGATTCAACCTTCACTGCTGCTGAACGCGCGCGGCGCTCCATCAGTGAGAGGTTACTGGCATCTAAAATATCTCGGGCAGCGCCAAAATAACTGGTCACCTCAACACTGGTCGACCGGGTGGCGAGTGCTGGAGGGATTCCTTCAGTTATTTGCTCTGCAACGTTAGCTGCAGGCGTACAACTCCCTAAAAATAAACTTATCAGTACGCTAAATGCGCTTATATACACCTTAGTCACGGTCTCTGTCCTTCGTGCTATGGCTCTACATCACTATCTCATGTATCTCTTACCTGCAACTCCCATGGGATGCACTTTTGCATACTACCTGTATCAAGCCTTTCTGACCCTTGTGTCTTTAGTAACTAGAGAGCAAACCCTCTTTGACGGAAGATGTTATGATTTTATTCAGTTTTTTTATTTAATTATCTTCGACCAACGCTGTATAATGCGCTGCTCTTGGAGGGGGAGATCCAGCTGGCTGGACTTGGCGCTTTCGTCCTCTGCGTCGATCTCTCCCGCAAGGTCGCGATAAACGCCGTACGCCTCTAGTCTCTTCTGGACTTTCTCGTGAAACTCGTTATAATCGAACTCGGCGTCTTCGGGCGCTGCTTGGCTGCTCACGAGCCACTTGGAGATGTGTTGGATCTCGTCTAGGAACTCTAGAAGGCGTTCTAGCTCGTGCTTTACATGTTCTTCATTCTCTATATCTTCGGGCTCAAAGGAGTCGGACCAATAGAGTTCGATACGCAGCATGGCTGCTTGGGAGTCTTGAACCCCTCGCGCAAAGACGTCGGCGCTTTCAACCCGCGGGTTAGGATAAAGAGTATCGTCAGCATATGCCTGAGCGTCCTGCTTGATCTCCCACGTTAAGCGATGAGTTTCTTCATCAACGATAACATCTTTAACTGGCCAGAATGCTTGATGGCGCAGCACGACTCCTACCTCACCATCCCCGCCTTCAGAGGCGTAGTCTAACTCTAAGAAGGTTTGACTATCGGTGTCAATAGTAGGCTCAAATTGATTAAGTAGTTCGTCGGCTTCGTCGGTCCACGATTCCTTGAACTTCACATCTTCATGCTTCTCGGCCAGGTACGTCATCATCTCCATGAACCCCGGGGCGTCGTCACTGTGCATCCCCATCTCAGTGACGCGTTCCACGCCCATGTTCTCGATAAACCAATCAATATAAGGCCAAAGGTCTTTCTTCGGGGCTTTGTTGGCTTTGCCCTTAATTTGATAGAGGGTAGTCCCGTCGAATTCCATCGTGATCATGGGCTTGACTCTTCTCCCTTCGCCACTGCGAAGTGAAACTAAGGATCCCTGCTCGCCGCGCCCACAGTGTCCCATCTTTTTAGCTTCAAAATCACAGTGATGACTGCGAATGTCATACCAGAAGTATCCGTTATCAAACTCATGAATTACTTGCTCTTCCGCTTTAGGATGATTGGCGAGAATTTCTTCAGCTGCTATGCCAGCCATTTGGAGCCCACTCTCTTCTCGCAAGTCATTGTAAGACTGAGGGTCTTCGGCCAGAAGAAGCATGATGGGTTTAACGGACTTCATAAAGAAGGTGCGCACCCCCATTACAAGACGATTATCAACGTAAGAATCAAACCCTTTTATAAACGTGCGTTCAATTTCCAGGCGCTTGAGGTTCTTTATAAACCTCTTTTTAAACTTCTTGATGTCTGCGATGTTAGGGCTTTGCTTTTCGCGTTCGTCCCTAAACTCCATCAGTGGAGCGAGAGCTTCAGCGAAAAGTTCGCCAAATACTTCCTTGTTGCTCACCCAATCAACGTCGCGCTTTTCTAAGGTGGTGCGCACTGCCTGTTGCAAGTGGCGACGGATCTCCATAAGCTGTTCCCGGGAGAGGAGCAAGTCCTGGCGCTGCTCTTTAACAAGCTGGCCGATCCAGGTGAGGTGCTTGTTATCAACGGGACCAAACTCTTCGTTTTGTTGTCGAAGAAAATGAGCTACTGCAGGAGGCAAGCCGATGTCTTCGA
>TARA_R100000664_G_scaffold34089_1_pt1 | contig 13776 bp, 8 predicted proteins | sample TARA_R100000664 | Tara Oceans TARA_R100000664 (sample SAMEA2622705) | marine metagenome | biome: marine biome (ENVO:00000447); feature: deep chlorophyll maximum layer (ENVO:xxxxxxxx); material: "saline water (ENVO:00002010), including plankton (ENVO:xxxxxxxx)" | depth 115 m | reverse complement strand
TCTACATCATATGTGGCACTAGTGACATCATCCTCTCCCCCGCCATAATCACCTTCCGAAGAGCTTGTTGCGACGAGTGTCTTTGTTTCTATATTTGACTGTGTTGCAGGGTCATAAAGTGTGCTGGTTTCTTCAATCATATCATAAAATTTAGCTTCCTCGACAATTTGATTAATTTTTGCCTCAGCCTCAGCCTCTGCTGCTTGTGCATCTCCAATAGCCAGCTGTGCAGCCTGAATTGCAAGTGCCTTGCCTTGCTCTGCCATAGCTAGAGCCATCTGTGCAATCCCAACCAAAGTAGTTGCAAACTGTCTCGCATACTTTTGTATGCTGGAAGATACACTTACTGCTGGGTCAAAGTTTTCAACCAAATTTTGTAAAATAATTAATGGTGTCTGGAGCGCCAATTGTGCTACCATTCCGCCAAAATCAAAATCAGCACCTAGACCAGCCAATCTTTGTCTTACTCTATAGTGATAATTAGGATCAGCTAACTCTTCAGGCAAGTACTCTCCTCTAGTCATATTAACCAGAAAGTTTTCAACCAATGCCTGACTAGCTCTAAAAATTGTAGCCGGCTCTACTTCTTTGTTCGCTGTAATTACATATTGCAAATACGCCGGCAGCATTTCTTCATAATTAAAAAGATGTTTAAATAAAAGTTTAAACTGGTTTGAATCCATTAACCTATCGTGAAAAACTGGAATAACATGCTCACGAAAAACATCAAGCGGGGTCGCTATAGCACCACTTGGCACATCCTTATTTAAAGCATTGCATAGGGTGGGACTAACAATGTTTTGCAACTTAAGTCCGCCCATTTTTTCATCTTGGTAGATTTGTCCTTGCTCAACTAAATTTTTATACTTAGATAAGCATTTATATCCGTGCTGTAGCGGCATTTTTGTATCAAACAATTCAATAGTAAATCTCTCAAATAAAACAGGTGGCCTCATATGAGGTAATGTGTCACCATAATCATCTGCCACGACTGTGCTGGTTCCGCTAGTTACTTTTCGCTCTGCCTGTGCTAGTAACTTGTTTTCTGTCATAAAAGTTTCTAGTTCAAGGTTGGTGTAGTGGTTTGTTAGAACATCGCGCAATCTTTTAATAATTTTATCATCAGTAACATTAAAAACCATCCTCATACCAAAACAAAATCTATCAAAGACCTGATTAAGCTTCACATTGTAAAAGTTTTCTGCATTGCTAATTCCAGCCTCACCAGACCAATGCAAGTTTCCTACATTACCGCCTGCAATGCTTGGAGTAAACTTAAAGTATCTAAACTGCTCTTCGGCACGTAATACTGCTTTTGGAAATTTCATTCCCCAAAAATCCATATTACACACTCCTTCATCATCAAATCTATGCTGATACGCATCGCTCCTTACGCCCGCCATTGCTCCATTAACCGTTCCATCACTTTCTTCAAAAAAGAAGCCGTCATTAGTGTCAAACTCTGAAAAATTATCATATGTGACATATTTCATAAGTCTAGACAAAACAGATTCATTTCTCGTTGGAACAATTTTGCTTTCTAAATCTTGAAATGAGCCTGGTGTCCAGGCACTACTTTGCACCTGTGCATTTCCAATAAAAAATTGTTCGCCTTGAATCGTGGAGTCTACCGCATCTCTAAAATAATTACCAAGATTCTGATAGTTTACTAGCGCATATGCATATCCAGCCCCAATAACCAAATTTCTTATATTTTCTTCTAGCTCCGCTGGAATGCCCCAGCCATAATTTCCAACAAGTGTAGAGGGATATGTATAGAACTCTTTTTGTTTTACATACATATAAGGCTCTATTGAGAACAATCCAAAAGTGCTCACCATTGGAATCGCAGCCACTGCTATATCTTGACCATTATCAGACGAATCAAAGTAGTCAATGAGATCATCTCTAGTTTTTTTGACACCTGGGTCTATTTCGCTTCCAGCCAGATACTTGATAAATTTATTTCTTTCTGTTTCTGTCCAGTTAAAAAGCCCAGAGCCATTTTTAACAACACCAGGATTAGTTGCAAAAGTCTGCTCCATTGAGCCTAGATAGGGGGCAACACTCCTTGGTACAACGTCTAATCCTGGTGCTCGTTTTTGCCTAATCAAGTCAGCTCGTGATGACAATCCACCAGTTTCAGTCACTCTTCTTCCAATATCTGTCGCAAAATACCCTTTTCCGGTTGCACCTAATACATTGGCATTATGCTGAGTGTATCCAAGCAGTGTGCCATATCGGTACCTATTACCAATAGTTTGATATTCCCAACTACCCTGAACATATAGATTTGCCCCTCTCTCATACCCATAATTAAAAGGACCAGTAAACGTTGTTGCAGGGTCATAAACAGGGTATACAAACGATTTAAAGAAATCCTCGTGATTTTCCACACGTTTAACATTATCAAATTTTAATAGCTGCGGTGAAAAATAATTATTTACAATTGGCAACATCGCATCAATTTGCTCTTTTACCACCTTTTCAAATGCTTCTTGCCTCGAAAGCAAATTATGTTTTTCTTCTAGCTCGTGTACGTGAGGACCAACACCTTGAGTTCCATATAAATCTGGACAGTTTGGCCAGCAACCTGTTTGTGCCTCCACTATTTTATAGTTTTGTATTTCATGCTTATGACCCAAGACATTTGGGGAAGCATCCCCCAGGTCAGCCGTTGGTAAAGTTGGCGGATATGCCATATAGGCGAAGCCGTTTCCATTTTCGTCTATTTCATAAGTGTGATGATGCATGGCATTATGTGAAGTTTCCCCACCGCCTGCGCGAAGCTTATATCTCTCAATCCGATAGCAGTTATCAAGAAGAATTTTGTAAAACTCGGGGGCTTCATCTTCTAGATACTCCATCCCTTCTATGATGTTTCTATGAAAAAAATCACTTTTAAAAGTTTCTTTTAAATTATACAAAGGCAACATTGGCATTGCAGCCATAATATATTTTAAAACTTCTATTCGAATATAAGTGGCAGCTAGGCTTTCCATCGCTGCCTTACTCATTATTGTTTTAATGCCCATATTTGAAAGTCTCGATGGATCAAAATATGTTTTACAAAGCATATCTGCCATTCTTTTATCGGCATATTCTTTTAAACTAGCAAAATTAATTAATGTTTGAGTTTTCTTAGGTGTATTAGAGGCTGACTGTAAAGAATCTCTTCTACCCAGCTGTAATGGTGAAATACACTCATCCAATTCAGGGAATATTTTTGCAAAAGCTTTATCAAAACCAGCCTTTTCAAAAATAGGAGACTCTAGCACTCTGCTGTTAAATTCATTAAAATAATCAAAAATAATCTTATCATAAGAATAATAGAAAATATCAACTATATTAGTTCGCACACCCTCATCAAATGGCTTGGGTAATTTATTTTCAATGCTAAATGCCATAAATTCAGCAAAAACTCTTCTATAGTCAAAATTAGTAAATGATATACCCTCTTGATTACCAAGATCGCCCAATGTTTCAAGATACTCAGGTGTATAGGTTTTTTCTATTCTAGCGCTAGCTACAACTTTATCAATATCTCTTAAAGAAAATTCCTCCATATCAAGAGCTGTGTCGGCTAAAACGATCCTAGTTAAATCTCTGTTAGCTAGCTCAGATTCTTTTTCCTTTTTATAGGTTAGTTTTAAATCACCATCCATAAAATCAATCAGCTTGCTAGTAAATTGATTTACAGTTTGCTCTCCGTTTAATTGTCCTACCACATTCTGTATGGCTTCAAAACTTTGTACATTTACTCCTTCTTGTACCTTAGTTAATTCAGATAAAGCCCCTTTAAGATCCTCTGTTAAAAGTTGCTTATCAGATAAATCTATTTTTGGGATTTTCATAACGGTGCTAGCATCCTCACCGTTTTCACCAGTCAAATTATATTCAATATGCTTATAGATTTGAAAAACTTTTCGATAATCTATCATGGGAACAGACAAGCCAACAGAGTAACCAGCTTTTTCATAAGATTTTAAAGGTAAAATTTGCTCTGCCAAAATATCATAAAGTTTTGAGAATGGTACAATAGGTTCAATTAATTGATCTCCGAGGCCCTCAATTGCCCCACCTTGACTTCTTCTTATCTTTCTAGATACACTTGCAACAGGGCCATCATCGTCTCTATCAACAGCATGAAATTCGTCATCAACAGGGTAAGAACCAAATAATTTAGTTGATGCATTGCTCATTGCCCCGGCAAGTGCTTTACCTTGCCCACTAGTCATAGTTGTTAAGCTTGTATGTATCGTATCAATGTCAATGTTATAGCCAGACAAGACAGCATCATATACAACATCAAGAACATTATTTTTAGCGCTTTCAAGACTCGGAGGAATACCTGGAAATACTCCACCAGGTGAGCAATCTAGCTTTGGAGCTGTCCCATCAAAAAATCCACCAGGACCTCTTAATTGTTTTCCAGCTAAATCACTTAACTTTGCGATATTTTTATCAATTTCTGCGTGGATAATATTTCTTGCTTCTTCCTCAGAAAGACCTTGGTTCATTAAATCTTCCATTCTTTGATTATAGAAATCAAGCTCATTGCAGATATCATCAACAGCTGTTGATACTTCACCTAGTAAATCACAAAAATCTAAATTAAAAAATGCTCCAACACTTACAAAAAAGTCTTGAATGGCTGATTTTGTATCTAAGCGAGCGGCATATTCTGGGAAATGTAAAAACACAATGTCTTGTACTGTTTGTAGCACCGTATTTGAGGCAGCTCCGCGCAACAAAGCACAACCCTCTTTTGCGTTCAAAGTGTTAAACACTCTTCTCAAAAAGTCTCTTATTCTATCTCTATTGTCTGGTAATCCATAATTGTCAAAAACTTCATATGGTGGCGAGACGAGCGGACCAAAATCCAAAGGAAACGGTCTACTCGGAGCACCCATATTTGAATCAGCCTGAAAACACTGCTCAAGTAATTGACTTAATAACGAATTTACAAAATTAATTAACTGGCTTGTCAACACATCCATCATTACTTTATGAGCATTTTTCCAAAAATCATATTCATCAAACTTAATGATCACGGGCATTTTAGGAAATTTTGGAATTTCAGGAATTTTAGGCAACTTTGGCATAGCAAAGTCAAGATTCATGTTAAGATTCGGAATAGCCAAGCCTGCTCCAAGCAATACAGCGCAGACTGCCCGTAAATCTACCATTTCTTTAAGCTTGGCTAGAAACGCCTCTGCACTTCTTAGTTCCTGAGCTGCTGCCCCGGCTGACTGGAACATTTCTGCTGATTTTGCCCTCGTCAGATCTTCTGCTTCCGCCAAAGCTTCATCGATAAGCTCTTCAACTGTTTTTGCATATTGTGTTGGCGACAGATTAGAAGGGACCTCTCTTGGCTCTTCCACTGGAATTGAATCTGCATCTAGTGTTACTGCGCCTTGCGCTGCTAAAGTTTCAAGTGCTCCAAGTATTTCTCTTGAGTCTTTGAGAATGTTTAATATTTCTCTAAACCCTTCTTTTCCAAAAAGAGCTTTCAAAGCAGCTTCACACAGTGCCTGCGCCGATAGATCAACACCAAGCACTCTCTGTATACAGGAAATTAAATTATCAATAAGGCTATATAAGTCTATCTTATTTAAGATTTCGTGATGAATAAGTTCTTTTTTCATTTCAGATTTTAGGGTATCTCCGATTGATGATAAGGAGAGTTTATCAATCATCTCTTTGATACTCATTTCAGAAAATGTTTTATCTCCAACATACTGTTTGGCTTTTTTTCTGTCTATAAAAATAAGTCTCTTACACTCATCATCCAGATAGCCTGGTCCAAACACACCTGAATTGCCTGTCTGTGCCCCTGACAATTTTACTTTTTCTAGACATCTTTCAAGTTTTATTGCATCAATATTATCTTTATCAGCAGCTATAAAAACAGGAGGATTAGTGTAGGAAGACACAAAGTCAAGCCAATTAGCCTTTCCCGCCTTCTTTTGAACTTCATCCGGCACTAAGCGGTAGTTGTATCTGCGGCTTCGCGATGCTTTTTTGTCTTTTCTTAAAGCTTTTCTATCACGACGCCCAGGTCGTGTTATTTTTTCTTGTGTTCCTTTTTCGTCCCCAATTTTTGTTCCGGTAGATCTAATCCATCGTAAAATCTTAGGAAGATTTAAAACATAGCCAAATGTTCTTGGCTTTACAGCTAACCCAAGCCTAACTAACCCAATGTTGCAATTAACTGGTCGAACAGAAGTTACAATCCTCATTGCACCTGGCTTTTCATAAGTATGTTCTGTCGCATTGGCAAAAATAGGATACATTTTATTAGATAACCCTATTTCAATAAATTGGTCGTCCGGTAAACCAAATGCTTCCTGTAGGCCAAATGAAAATCCATCTTTATATCCACCCTGGCCTCTTATTTGGAAAAAACCATCCAACACCTGCAAAAATGCCTCAGCTCTTTTTGCCTCCTCCTTCATATCAATCATTACAACATTTTGTTTTTTAAAAGCTTCAATTGGATCGTGAAAGGTTTCTAAAACTTCTGGTAGTAATTGAACACTACTAATAAAATTTTTAACACCGTGAAATGACTGCGAGCTGATGGTGAATCCACCGCTGTTTTCCAAATACGCATTATAATCAAAATCAACATCTTCAAAAGAATGTATAAATGAAGCACGAACAAAAACATTTATATCATAGTTAACAGCAAACTCTTGCTGTTGTGCCTGTCCGGTAAACTTAAAGTTCATCATATTTTTTGGCACAACCGCTTCAGAGTTAATTGCTCTTCCGAAAACTTCTTTTTTACTAATAGAACTATCAACAACTAAATTATTATGGTTTTTAAAATCACCCTGGTGGTATAGACTTTCAAAATAATCTAATGTTAATTGTTCGCTATCAAAATCAAATGTAGAAAATAAAGTGTCTCTATCGTAGATTATTTTACCAAAATCAGCCAATAAATACATTACAGCTCTAATTTTTGCCTTGTATATCAGCCTTTTAAAATATTCAGTATTAATTTTTAGTGGCAAAGCAGGATCTGTTTCACGACTAATGTAATCATTTAAAGCAGAGGAAAATGTATCTCGTGTATCGACACCTTTGATTCTACAGACATAATACAAATCAACGTCGTGTATGGGTCCATTATCTTTTGTCCCTTGCGATATACCAAAAGTCCTAAGATCTTCTTCAATAGCACAATAAGCACTTTTTACATCAGCAAGGCTGTTTATACCGTCGAATGAGTTTTTGTTTTCAGCATTTGCATTTGTGGTTAGATTATAAATATATGTTTGTTTCGGAACAGGAGCATATCCTGATATGCTGCTTTTATATTCAACATGATCAACCGATGAAAACTTTCTTAAAGCTCTTAAATCAATGTAATAATGAAAACCGGAAGAGGAGCGTATTGCCGGCCCAGTGGGTCCTGCCGTGTGCATAAATGTTTGTATGTTAGTGGGGCGACTATCTGCGGACAGACTCTCAGGTAACTGCCCTCCAACTGGAACAAACTTTGCATATCTTATCTCTGTAACGTGATCTGTAATTATATCAATTACTTGCACTTGAGTTCCAACCATTAAGAAATCGTCTGGGCTAGTTAGAGCCACAGAATCTTCATAAGATTGGGCCATTGCCATACCTGAACCTACACGGACCTGATAAAAAGTAATTTTATCACCTGTAAAATTCTTTGAAGGTTTGTTTTGTATGTTACTGCTGTCGTAGTCCTCTAGTCTGTGCACAGGATCTGGTGCAACTGTGGACCATCCATTATTATCGTTCTGAGGGGCAAACGGCCACAAGTAGTGGGTGGCTTTTGGTAGTCTTGTTAAATAAGATTCTTTTTCTAGATCGTACTCATCAATATTTATCATGTTGTTCTTACTCGCTTAGATAAAAATGGCTTATCAAAATCTCTTAAGTATGTATCAGCCAACTGGTTTGAATCTTTCATAATAAGTGAATTACACATATGCATCTGCTGAGCTATCTGTAGATTCTTAATCGGCATGCCAAATAAATGTTCCTCTGATTGGATTGTCTTTTTTCCCGCAAAAGGGGAATGATGAGCGTGCTGCTGTACCATTCTATAGATCTCCTGTTCTATTGTAAAATATTTAGATAGCATATCGTTTGTTCTAAGAACTATATCTTGCAACTGAACTAAATATTCCCATAGCACCATACCTTTAACAACTGGCTCTAAAACTTCTTCTGTCCCGGCAATAAAATCAATATACCCTACACTTTTTACTTGTTTAAGGTGAGAATTAACTGAATCATGGCCGGTTATTAATTTAATATCATTATTTGCAACAATTCGAACATCGTCAGCCTTTACCAAAATAGCTGACATCGCCATTGACTGGTCGCCGGCCTTGCAATTAATATATTCGTCGATGTCTGCCTTTCGTGATATGTATATCCGTGCTGCATCTGCCATAAAGCTTTTTTCTGCTTTTTGTCCTATGCCGTTTGTCGGGGCTAGTCCAACACAAATATCAATAGCACCTGCGCCTTGGTCTGTTGAATATCCACTTACAGGGCGATGAACTCTGTCTTTTCCAGCAATAATCCAGGTATTATTGGTTAAATCTTGATGTACAAGTGTTTCGTAAGCACATTTATCATATACTGGTGAAGCCTCTGGTAAGTTTTCACCCACACCAGAGGCTTTATAGTTAATTGCGCTCGTAGGATTATTAATAAGAGAGCGTTCTCTAACTTTACATTTATTTTTACTAATTGAAATAGTATCACTCATTTACACTATCCTTATGCACCAGGTTCTACTGACATTGCTGCCTCGGTGCTAACTGTTGATAACTGATCTCCACCTTCGCCGCTCATTGATGATATGCCCACGCCAGCGGAGGCTAGCTGTTCATTTTGCTGCTCCACTTCCTGTACCGCAGACGGATCGAATTCAGCCACCTTTCCACCAGCTATTGTGGCTTTTACCATACCTGACATACCTGCTGGTGGCATCCATTCAAAATGCATTGTATCTTTTTTTGCTTTTGGCTTATTAAAACCAAAATGTGCTCCCCATCTAATTCCGTATTTTGCAAATATTCTTCCGATTTCACTTGTATTATATGGTCCAGCAATAAATTCGTAAAGAGATACTGCTTGTTCTTTTCTTGCAACTGTACCCTCTAAGTAATTTTTATAGGTCTGTCCTCCCCTGGAGTTTTTAAAATCCCAAAATATTCGATATCTGTCTGGATTTTTTTCCGTTCCACCTCTTAAAACAGCTTTTTGCTTATTAAGGTCTAACATTCCACCTGGAGTAAATGGTGTTACATCGGAGTCAAAATCAACAGCAACGCCCCAAGCATGAGCGCTAAAGCCTCCTGGTGTTCCTTTTGTAAAAAACCCACCAGCAGATATTATAGGAAAACCAAATCTAGCTTGACACTCTGCGACGGCTCTTTCAAAGTACGGGACACATAGCTTATGCAGTCTGATAGGGTTTTTATTTAATAGTTTTATACCAGGTGCTCTCATAAGATTTTCTTTTTGCCACTCCCAAGAAACTCTAGCGCCCTTATCACCAGGATATTTTTGTTTGCGTTTTTTTCCTGGTGATCTAAACGTACCTTTAAGTGTGCAAATTTTTGCCCCACGAGCATATGCATCTTTGCAATATTTTTTAACATCTTTTTCGTCATCATATGTTCTAATACCTGGGGCATAAGGCAAGTGACCAATCACACTAGATATTATCTTACCATGTCTTCGATTCTTATTGGCAGTGCTAAAAATAACTTTCCCTTTGTAATTAATACCGGCTGAATGTGTTCTGCCGTCAGCCCGGCCAAAATATTTCATATTATTAGCAACCGCAAAATCCGTAACTGGTTTACCATCTTTTCTTCCCATTTTTGGACCACGTATCTTAGCTGTTGCTCCTGCATTGCCTCCGCTTAATCCGCTTGGGTGGCCTGCGCCTGGTCCTCCAATTGCGCTTGGACCAACACCGCCCGGTGGGCACGGTTGTGCCTGCACATGAACAACTTTTGGTGAAGCAGATTCGATGGCAGACCCCACACCACCCACCGTAGTTGCACCACTTTCAATCGCTTGATTAATCTCTTGTTTTTCTTTTTCTGTTAATGGTGTGCCTTCTTGAGCACCAGCTGGCTCAAAGCTTGGTAAAGATTTTTCTGCTGCTGCTTCTTGTAATTTTTCTTCTACCTCTTTTGCCTTATTTACTGTTGGCTTTGCTAACTGAAACGGCGCACCTTTCTCATTTGCGTCAATAATACGAACCCAGTTAGACACTAGCTCAACAGCCACTTCTGGTTCTGGGTGGCTTTTATGGTGAGGAAAGCTGGGGGTTAGTTCATCGTGTCTTGAAGCGCCGTCTATATATGTTATCTTGCCAAAATTAGTTGGAACTAGATTCGCAAACACAGCATTTCCCTGATCAGCTAAGACTTGTGCCGCCTTACGATTTTTTGCGGGCTTTTTTTGATCATTTGGATTAAAATAAATGCCTAGCCAATAAGTCCTAAGATTTGGAGACTTAGAAGCCACCTTGTTGATAAAGTTTGTAACATTTTGAACGCCAGATACAACCTTATCTGCTCCTTGACCAAATCCACCATTTCCACCTAGTTTTACTACCATAATTTCTGGTTTAAAATCAATGGCTTCTTGCATAAGATTTTTTAAGTTTTTACCTTTAACAGTATCGCCCTTAACCCAGTTAAGAACAGAGGAGCCTCTCGCCCCTAGTCTTTTTACCTGCCATCCGTTATATTTGTAATAAGCCTCCCAGGTTTTTCCGATGTTAAGGACAGCATGGTCGTCCCCTATAATTAAACATTTTTTATTTGCACCAGTACTCGGTTTAAATACCCCTGTTGGAGCTTGAATTTTTTTTGCCGCCTCTGACACATTAACACTAGGCTTACTTGTACCAGCGGCTCGTGCCATTGTTTGATTAGCGGGTGTGCTAACCGCCTGTCCGCACCACCCTCCCCAGCCGAAGCCATTTTGTGCCATAGGTGGAGAACCGCCCATCATTCCAGTTGGTCTTCTGTCTGGTCCGGCAGTGCTTACCCTAACTACTTTCCCGTGAGCACCTGACACATTATCACCAAAAACAACACCCACCCTATCGCCTATCTGCATTAAAGGAATACCAGGATCAGCAACAAATGAATGATATTGATCAATTAAAAAATGTTCGTGAACACTTCTTGGATTAGGCTGGCCCGTTTGCTGGTTTAGCCTATGGCTCGTAATCTTTACTCTAACTCTTTGTTGTAAATCTTCCGACGCGACAGTGCCAGGATTGTGTGTTGAGCCAGCTTGTCCCTCGTTATTTGCAAAAGCCGAGTCGATTCTTACAACTATACCTTCCATCTCGCCCATTCCAACTACTACATCTCTAGCAGCAGAAATAGCCTCAGCTAATCCAGCTTTTTGTATCTCTTCGTATGTGGTGCTAACTTCATCAATACGAGGCTGATTAACTGGCTCTAAATGATCAGGGCTTTCAAATAAAACACTGGGAAATTCTTGTATTTGTCCCTCAGCACCTAAATTTTCTTGCTGTGTACCTGCCATTTATTAATCCTCTTTCATAAGATCATACAACTTTGTTTTATCAAAATCAGTTAGATTACCTTCGCTTGCCTGCTTCTTTTGTTTAAGAGCGGCAATTTTAACAAGTTGTTCGTTTGATCTTTGAAGAGTTTCAAGATATTTTGCGGCAACTTGGCCGGAATATTGGTGTCTTGATTCGTCAGCACTTAAATGTTTCATCAAATCTGTTAATAACTTTGTGGCAAGCGCTCGATCAGAATCAATGTTTTTGACTGCATCGCTCAACATTTCATCAGTATTTTTCAAAACTTGCCGTCCTCCCAATCAACTTTAAATGTTCTATACTTAATCTTTATCTTATTCAGGCTGCTTACAACTTGTTTTGTGTTTAAGCCGGTAATCTCTCTTATGTATAGATAAATAGCCTTTTTGTTGAAAATTTCAATGTCATCAACACTCTCAAACAAAACCTTAATCGCTTGCAGAACTCTTTTATCTCTCTCTTTGATTGTTTCGGATTCCCACTTATCTATCTTTTTGTTTAGTGAAAAGAAAAACTCCTGATGCTCCCTTACTCTGTGGTATGGGTTAATAACCTCTTCTTGGAATGGGTATGTCTCAGCCTGGTCTAACAAGGCTTCGTATGATACCTCCCTTTGAAGAGCCTTTGAGTTCTTTTTAACCTTGGCAATAAACCAGTTTTTGGTTATAACACTGAAATAAGAAAAGGCTTTCGACTTTTTATTGACATCATACTTGTCTAAAATCGTCGTAAGCCATATCTTACACTCATCTTTAAGTTCTTCTATGTTTGGAAGATTTGTAAATTTATAAGTATAAACAATCTTTTCAACCATTTCATCAAACGCCGGCTGTATAAACTCAATATATAATTGGGTTTTTACTTTCTTGTCGTCCGATTTGGCATAGTCAATTATTGCCTGTTCGTGTATTTTTGTAAAATAATTATTCTTTTTCTTCTTCATATTGTTCTATTGGGGAGTCATAATATTTTTCCTCGTAATATTCTATTGTTTCCACTAGAAACCTGGAATGGTCCATTAAAGACCCTAATGTTTCATCCCCATAAAACATTTCCATTTGCTGGATTTCTCCTAAATGTTGTTGAAATCCATCGAATTTAGATACTAAATCATTTAAATCCTCTTTTAGTTCATTAAATTCACCTACAACTCGCCTACTATACCACACTAATGTTCCGGTAATTAGTGTAGATATAAATAGAAGCAAGGGCAAAACCCCAAACAGCCAAGCCAAAAGAAAAGAATTTAAGACCAAAGATGTGATAATTAAAACTCTATTCCACATAATTGCTCTCCATTCTTTCTTTTCTTTGGTCTTTAAGATCTTCCACAAATTCGGCAATCTTTTCTTTTACGATCTTCCCCGCATTTTGTTCTTCTATAGAGAAGAATTTACCAGGAATTTTATAAACATCGGCACCACACTCGCTACAAGCGTCTAATCTTTCAGACATCTTGTGAAAGACTTCAAAAGCCTTTTCGCAAGAATCACACCTGTAAACGTACTTTGGCACTTGTTATTCTTCATCCTCATTATTAAACTTAACAATTGGAGGGTTCATAACATACAGCTCGCTCTCCTCGTTAACTTTAAAATTAAAATTCTTTAATACCGGAACAATATCTGATTGTTCCAATAGTGATTTTTGTAGCGCCATCATAACTGCGCCAAGTGCTTCATCCGACAACTTTAAACTATCCATCTTAATCTCCTTTTATAATTCTGTAACTATCAGTATCGAAATGTTGTGTAGAAAACTCAAATAATTCTGTATCTTCTAGTGCGATCATTTGGTGGCGAAGGCCACGGTATATGTGAAATTTATCACCAGGTCCTAGTTCAACTTCCTTAGCAGAGTTTATATCATCGCTATCTGCATACTTTAGCAGAACTTTTCCTGATTGTATATAGAAGACTTCATCTTTTAATACGTGATAATGCCAAGAGCATCGCTTTCCTTTAACAAAATAAAGTAATTTACCACAATACTCTTCACAATTTATGATCCATTTTTCAAAACCCCAGCCTTTTGGGACAAATTTGATCTCATTAGACATATTATAAATCTACCACGTCTTTCACCAAATCAAAACCCCACTGTTCAAGACTTATCTGCGAAAAAGGCCACTGCTGCCAGTCTTTATATTTATTAAAATTATCCACTGCTATCTT
>TARA_R100000664_G_scaffold29628_1_pt1 | contig 13874 bp, 9 predicted proteins | sample TARA_R100000664 | Tara Oceans TARA_R100000664 (sample SAMEA2622705) | marine metagenome | biome: marine biome (ENVO:00000447); feature: deep chlorophyll maximum layer (ENVO:xxxxxxxx); material: "saline water (ENVO:00002010), including plankton (ENVO:xxxxxxxx)" | depth 115 m | reverse complement strand
GTCTCCCAAGCGTTCGCCTTCCAACTGGTGACGTGCCACTCCTTCTTATCTACGCAGGCCACTTTAAGGAGGTCGTCGAGGGTCTTAATAGACAGGCCCTTCGTTGAGATTTGCCGCTCAAGGGGGTTGGGGCTGTGGTCTTCAATGCGAGTCGAGGGGTCAGACCTGCCGGTGTGCTGGCCCTTGGGCAGGTTAAGTTCCTTGATGACCGCTCGCGCCTTGTGCTCGGTGACGTATTCGCCGGTCCAATCGGTGAGCATGGCGGCAATCGCACGTCGGCCCGGAGTGTACTCGGCAAACTCACACTCCTCTCGTAGTTTCTTCCCGTACTTCTTCGCTAGCTCTTTATAGCTCGCCACTTATACTCCCTGCCCGTGAGTAATCAGCGTTTAGCGGCCTCTGCTACGTCTTTCGAGACAGACTTGGCCTGCTCTTCCATAGCCTCTTCTTTCTGCTCGCGCTTCATCTCATCCGATCTGCGTTTCTTGGCCCCTGCAAGTACGATGTCCCGCGCCATGTCACTGCGCTGGCTACCTGCCACAGGGGGGGCGACAAATGTAGTCCCTTTTGCTGTAGGTAACTGTTCTGCCTGCTTACGCTTTTGCTCGCCAGCCGCAAAAGTCTGTAGCAGTGGTATCGCCGCCGCCCAGAATGACATGATTCACCTACGAGAGGGGTTCGATTTCAAGGCGCAACTTAAAGAACAGTGCGTCGTTGTTCATGTCCTTGCCCCCGACCCACGTAAAGAAGAGCGTCCCTGTCCCTGTCGCAGGGCCGAGAGTGCCCCCACTAAGGTCGTAAAAGGCCCCGACGGGACCGCCCCCTTGTGGCACCGACGCTTCCCCGCCGCCCTTCATCCCTCCGTTAATATCAAGGGAGGGCGCAAACACATAGATGCTTGACCCAATTGCCTTCGCTCCACCGTAGTCGAACCCGTTCTTGGGGCTCAGGGGGCCGGAGGCGAAGATCGTTTGGGCGTCGGCTGACACCAGCCGTGTCGTCCCGGCCCCTGCACCTGCGGCGCAGGCAGTGTGTAGGTAAAAACCGCCGTCGTCCCCAGAGTCAGCGAACGCACTACTCTTACCCCAAGTTGCGTGTAGCCTGTGGATATAGCCCCGTGTGGGCACCGTAAAGGCGACCGTAACCATATCCCCATCAGCACTGGGGATGTCAGTCGGGGTGATCGTAGCCTCGGCGATAACCCTAGAGGTTTTAACTGAGCGGGGCATCTAGCCTCCTAGCTGAGTGCGACGAGGTTCTGAGCACCCTCACCACAGAACAATGCCTTGCCAGCGGTCGCGCCGCCAACGACGATGACCGTACCGACCTCGCGGACAACATTCCCGGTGCCGGTAGGCGCAGTCTTGGTCACAGTTCCAGCCGCAGAGTGCGACACATAGACAGGGTTCCCGACTGCCTTAGTCGAGGTGTCCATGGTGATCACCTGCCACGGAAGTCCGATGCCGTAGCCGTCAGCCGGGATGTCGTGCTTAGCGACCAGCAGGCGGCCCGCTACCGTCGTCAGTGCATCGGCCAGTGCGGGGGCGACTTTCAAGAAAGCTCCGTCCAGTCCAGCGACGTACAGGACTTGGCCCGCTGTGATCGCGGTCGACGTGGAGTTGTTCTTCACCTTCACGCCCTCGCTGTAGTTAAAATCCCTACCGGGCTTGATGAACTTCTGCTTGATATTCGCCATGCTTTTGTCTCCTAAGACTTACTTCGGCCCTCGGCCTGCTAGATTGTTATTCTTATTCCCCTGCTATGTCAACAGTTTCCGACGCATTTGCGTCCGCAATCGTGTCGGCCATGGCCAGTAGAGCGTTGTTGCCCAGCAAGCCGCCAAGCACAGTTAAGATCATAATCAAGGTTTGAGGGTGTTTTAGGGCCGCCGCAAGGCTCCATAGTGAGCGATCTCGCATTTCATCGAGCCGCTCTTCGATCCGCCCCAATGCGCCGACTGTGTACTTTTGTTCCGTCTGAATGACGGCTACTGTCTCTCGGATACCACCCACTTGTTCTTCAAGATTGGTGACCCGTAACTCTAAGCCCGACATCTTTTAGCCCTCAATCCGATAGTAACTCATCTTCGTTTGAAGTGTTAATGACTTCTCGCTTCAGTTTTTCCTGAATGGGTTCCTCGGCGCGATGTTGCCAGATTGCTTCTCGCATCTGAAGCTCTTTGGCCATGCGAACCTTGCTGTAGTGTTGAGCATTCTCAAGGTGCAAGAACCGCCGCTCTAGCACGCCAGCAATGTTCAACATAGCATCAAATCGGGCTCGCCAGTTGCCGATGTCCCCTTCGTATTGCTGGGCCATTTGTTGCACCGACACAGGCGCAGTCGGACTCGTGGGGTCCAGTATTCCGTAAGCCGATGCCGCTCGGTGGAAGTCTTTCAACATAGAAGATTCCCTAAGCCCGTACGCAACTGTCGCGCGGGCCGCACTGCCGGGTGTAATGTAGCCGGCGGTGCCGTTTGCGTTCAGGCGGTACGAGCCCCGTGCGTCGGGAAGAATAATATCCGACATACCTAAGAACATCAGAGCCTCGGCCTCCCCCATAGACAGCTTGGGACCATAGTGGCTCTTGTAGTCGGTCGTCCCACGTGCGACGCGGGTCATAGCGTCAAAACCTACACTGATGTGATCCCAAGCAAAGTTCCCAATGAAGTCACCCATAAGCTCCGCAATGCCGGGGGCCCCTACTTCCCGGTCAGCCAGTCCGACTGTGTCTGCTCCGTACGACAGCATCGCCCCCATGAGCAGGCTGGCCTCGGCCACCGTCTTGTAGAACAAGAGCGACTGGGCACCGGGAAGCACACGGTACTGGTAAGTACGGGCGATCTTGGCGTCTGCGAAAAGTTCTTGGGACTCTTTGTCGAGCCGGTCAAAGTCTACAAGTACGCGGTCAAAGTTGTAGGTGGGGTACTCGCCCCTACGTACCAGTTCGCGAGCTTCCTCTTCCTCGTACTCTTTACCCGGCTCGGGTTTCAGCAATCGATCTCGCGAGTAATCGACAACGCGGTACCACATCTCCATGCGCTGCGGGCCCGTTGCTCCCTTCATGTACCGCTGGATGTACTCTCCCAAGTCTGTGGACGGCATGTCGAACATGGACAGCCAGCCCTGACGGAGGTAGCCTTTCTGGAACGTGGGGAAGATAGCGATGCGGGACAGCCACTCCATGTCCCACTGCCGCATGTCGGACGTCCAGTTGATCAACGCGTAGTTCAGCCTGTCGCGCGCCACGTTACGGTTCGCGGAGATGTTCTGCATTGTGTCGAGCCACTGGGCCTGTCGGGTGCGTAGCGTCCCTGTCTCCACGCTCTGACGGATCATGCGCTTGACCATAAACAAGCTCTTATCGGCGGCCCGTACGGCCTTGTACTTGGACGCTGGCGCACCCGCGTGCAGGTTGTCGAACATCTTCACGAACCAACTCTGCGTCATAGGGTCGAGGGACCGATTGAGGCGTTGAGACTGACGCGCAAGTAGTTGGCCCGCTCCTTCGGAGACAATACTGGTGTTTCCGATGTCGTCGGCCATCATCTTAAACGCAGTCCGACAATCGACCAGCGACCCGTCGGCAAACCTGACCTTCACACTGGGGTCCGCCGTAAGTACCTTGGCCAGTGTCGGGTTCATCATCGACACTGCCATCGGTGCGAGCCACGTGCGGCCCTTGGATGTGGCTTCTTCGTCTAGCTTTATTGCAAGCTCGTCCCACGCCTTCGCGACACGGTTGCCCATGTAGCCGAGCACACCGCCCATTCCTATTTTCGCCATTGAAGGGACGCGGTCGACCGTCACTGCCATGGACATCAGGTCACCAAACAACTGCACGGGGATCATAGCCGGACGGCCGAGTCCCATGAAGCCGAGAAGCATTGTTTCCTTGAAGAAGGCAAGCGTTCGGTCGTACAAGGCCCAGTTGTTACGAACGGTCGGACTATTCTTGGCCGCCGTAGCGGTCAGCTTACGAGTATTATCGATCACATCATTGAAATACGAGAAGAACTGCTGGGGTATCAGCACCGGATTGTTGGGGTTCTTCGGGTTATATGAGTGAATAATAAATCGTTGCGCCATAGAATCAAGACGCGACCGCATTGTAAGAAACTTCTGTGTTTCGGACTCGCTGAGAGCGTCATCCACTGTACGTAGGCCGAAAGCTAAGATGCCCTCGATGCCGTCGAGGAAGGCCATACTGTAATGGTCTGATTGACGGGTGATCTCGTCTAGTGGCACAGGGTCCTGAATGCCCTCCAGCCAAGCATGGGGCTTGTCCCCCTTGGCGAGTACGGTACCGTCCGGCAGAGTATCTCCCTCCTTGAACAAGGCCAAAATCTTCGCGGTTTCGGTCGTATCCAGCTTAAAGAAGGCGTTCTCTACGTCGTACGGCCGCTTTAATGCTGTCGCCCCGATGTCTTCCGCGCGGCCCAGTGCGTCATCGGCCCTTGAGAAGTCTAGGCCGGACTCAAGAATCTCATCGGCACGGCGTACCAAACTGCCGTCAAGTGCTCGGATTTCCTCGATTTCGGCTTTCGTTATAGGGGTACCCATAATGGATTGCATACGTTTAATCTTTCGGATTGGGACAACAAGGTCCCCGACTTGCAAGGGTACTGTTTGGAACGGTTTTGATTCAAACGTGTCCGACAGAAGTGCGTTCGCGCTCCGTGCCATAGTCGGGTTGAAGTTCCCTAGTTCGATCAACATCGCTTGAGCAGTGCGATGATGGGTGGCCGACAGGATAAGAGCGTCGTGATAGAGTTTGATGTTTTCGGCCTTTGCGATCATCGCGCCACCAGCTTTCTTAACCCCGAATACGAGATTAATCTGGTCTTCAATCAGGGTGAACAAGTCGTCGTACAGTGCCCCCGGTGGGGTGTCGTCAATGATTGGACCCATTTTCTTGACGACTTCATCGATCACCACATTATGGTACTTGAATACCAGTGCCTGCCACTCATCAGCAGAGGGCACACGGCCACCGACCTTAACATCGCTGATGTCAGGGAGGAACGCCTCAAGAACGCCCCAGAAAGCGGCTTCCGTGTTCATCATGTCCGGGCCGTACGCTTTTGCGGCCTGCGCCGCCTGTGGATTTGCTTCGGCCGAGTACAAGATCGATCGAATCGCGTCTTCAACAATGGAAGTTTCGGAGATAAAGCCCGTCAGGTCGTGCAGAACGTGTGTCGTTCTTGGGTCGACGATCTCGATGCGCCCGGTCGTAGTCATAGCTTCCCGGTACGCTTGTTTCTGTGCCTCTTTTACGTCGATTGCGTCTTCGCCGCGCTGAAGAGCCTCTTCGGTTCTAAACTTAATCAAACGAGTCGTGTCTTTTACGACGTTACGGATACGCGTTTGTTGGCGAATAGAAAAGAGTTCCCAGCGCGTGCTAGTCGTTACGCTGTTGATACCAAGAGTCTTCTGGAAGAATGACGAGAACCCGTACATACGTCCACCGGGGCGGAACTGCGCCATCGTGTAGAAGTACGTAGCACGGGGCTCTGTGATGAGGCCCCGGACCCAATTGCCCATAAGTTCTACGCCTTGGCCAGCGAAAAGCTGCGCGTAAGAGCGCAAACCGGCCTTAGCTCCTTTGAAGAGCTTGCCGGTGGGCGTCTCAAACATGTGGACCATGTAGCTACCGCGCGAGAAGAGGTCCCGAATAAACTCCGCTTTCTGGACGTCTGTTAAATCTCCCTTCAAGAAGGTGCCGATCAACTGTTCAAACTGGGCGTCCTCCAGCTTGACCATCGCCTCCCAATCTGTGACGCGGATTTCTTCGCCGACCTTGTCTCCCACACGAACAACACCGCCCTTCTGGTCTACAAGCCAGCCAAGGCGAGAGGTCTGGGCGATCCGCTTGAGGACTGTCGGGTCCGTCTTTAAGATCTCCAGCAACTCCATGTTGTTGATGAGAGCGTTCTTGACCTCGTGCAGAGCGCGATTCGTAAGCTCTGGGAATGCTTTCTTTAGGTTCTCGATTCGCTGGAGTTGCAACTCCAAAGACTCTGGCGTGTACTTGAGCTTACGAACTTCTTGTTCCATCGACTCTATGAGCTTCACAGCAGCGGCACCTACGCCCTCAGGGAGTTGCGCGATTTCCGGGGTGAAGGACTTCACCGCAGCATTCGCCGTACCCATCCAGTCGACCGCTTTTTGGCCCAGTTCTGCAAACTTTGTCTCCTCTACAGCCAGTGCCTTTTCCATCCCGGCGATCTTCGCCGCCGTGGCGGCCACGCTCAACTCTCCACCGTACTGTAGAGCGTGCCCTAGCATCTCTTCGATTTCTGTGCGTACCTTAGCACGCTGTGCGCGAAGCTCGGGACTCACGTGTCGGCCTGCTTTACCACCGGGCCATAGTTCTTTGACGCGCCGTGCAAGGTCATCCGCTTTTACCTGCCGTGTCAGCATCACATCGTTGATGTAGCTGAAGACATCGTCCAAATCGTACACGCCCTTGGCCCGTGGTTTTGAGGCGTCCGCTACGTCCAAGATCTCGGACAGCTTCGCGACGGCTTTTTTCCTAGCACGGAGAGAAGCATCTGGATCTGACATCGTTTTAAACGCGTCCAAGACATCCGACACGGGCTTTCGCAAGTGTACGCCCTTGCCAAACACGCCAAACACTGCCTCAAGAGCTTTCATATTATCGAGGTTGCTCTTCATGACCGCGATCGCGTTCCGCTGGCCCTCGACGATCGCCTCTTGGGCCTTGAGCCGGAACACTTGCTCCTGAATGTCGAGCAAGAAGTCATCCTGAATAGCTTTAATCTGCTCCGGCGTCAGCGAGTCGTCGGACTGACGCAACACCTTTTCGATGTCGGCTTCGACTTCTTTGATTTTCTTCTTGCCCAGAGTGGCTGCGTTCTCGATGCCCTGACGGGCACGCTCCATGTAGACTACATTTGCGGTGTTCCGGGTGCGGTTGGCGATGTCGTCGGCAGACTTGGTAAACGCGGTGGCTTGATCGATCGCCTGCTGAAGAAAGTCTGCCGCCATCCGTGAGGTCGTCTGGTTGATGCCCATCATGGCTTCATTGCGAATGGTGCGGACTGCGACCTGAGCCCCACCGACTCGATCGCCCGTCGCGACTTTCGCGAGCCGCTTCTGAATGTCCTCTAGTTGATCGACCGTCAGGTTACGAATATCGTCCAGAGAGCCAAACTCATCCTGTACCGCTTGCAGTCCTCTGGTCAGTTCTGTTGTAGTCGTCAAGCCCAACTTAGTGCGGATGGGGTCCTTAAACCTAAGCCCTTGGGTCCCTCTCTTGGCGACAATTGCCGCCTCAATCGGGCCCGGTTCTGCGATCAAACCAGCGAACAGCCCAAGACCAAGCATCGTCCGGGGAGCCTGATATTTGGGGTCCGCACCAAATAGACTTTTAGGAAGTCCCATAAGTAGGGGGCCGACGTTGTCCGTTGTCTCCGTCATGGCGATTGTGACTTCGTCGCTGTCCCGAATCTTTTCGGCCATGCGGCTAACCAAAGCCATTCCGAAGCCTTGGTCGTGAGCTATCTGCCCGTTGTCGGCCTCTTCCATCAGTTCCCGCAGTGCGACGCGGTACGCCGCGCCAAGGCCCTCGGAGAACGGTCCCAGAACGCGGAATGCGGAGTCAAGGGGGTACCACTTCTCACCTAGCATCTCGGCCGCAAAGCCGGGAGTCACGGAGTACCGGCCCTCGCCGTCCACAAACACTTTTCCGCCGATCTTCCGGTAGGGGAGCATCAGTGCCGCGACGTTACGGAAGACTCCGGCTTCCAGAGAACGGTGGTCCGACCCAACGAACCAGTCTTTAACCGCCCCCTCTTTATCCCAGTCAATCTCCCCCCTGACGACAGGCAGGACACGTCGCTGAATCTGCCCTTGAGGCATAATCCAGTCGTACATGAAGCCTGCGGCGTTGGCCACAGCACCAAGGAACGACTCCCCGTTTAGGAACTTCTCTAGTTTTTGATCTGGATCTCGGGTGAAGTACGGAGCACTCTGGCCGTACTTAAACCGCTCTACAGCCGCTTTTGCTTGTTCGTCGGCCAGCTTGGTCGCCCGTTCAAAGCGTTCGTCGAGCACTCGATTCCGCTCGTCAGGGTCTGACGGGGGTGGGCCCTCGCGTCGGATGATCTCACCCATGTAGTAGATGTACGCATGGGCCTTAATCGCGTTCTCGTGGTGCCTTAGATCAAGTGGAGCACGCTCGGTCGTGGGGTCGTAGGCCATAGGCACGATAAGGTCGTTCCCTAGCTTCTTGCCTGCGTAGAAAGAGTACGCACTTTCAAGCTGGTTGCCGCGAGCGACTCCGAAAAGCTGGCGCTTCTGCTCAACAGGCATGTCGATCAAAGCGCGGACGCCGCTATCCACCATTTGTAGGTACGCATCGTCCTTGCTCATTTCAAGCAACGTACGTTCTGCCATGCTGGGAGAAAGCAGACTAGCGATATGACTCTCGACGTCCCGGTCTTCGATGACAGGCATCGAACTTGTCCACTGCTGTGCTTCGGGTAAGATCCCAATAATGCCGGGGCGGTCTTCGGCGTCGGCCGCCCGCTTTTGGATCGGCTGATAAACCGAAACAAACTCCTTCTGTCGTAGCTGTGCTTCAGCCTGTGTCTCGGCAGTTGGGTTCTCCTCATAGGCCCGGTAGGCGGTGAGCAACTTGTCGTACAGTTCCTCAACTTCTGCGGCTTCGGCTTCGGTGACGCCCGTCAGTGCCTTCGACAAGAACTCCATCGATCGATCGTGCGTCTCTTTGGCCCGCTTGTGATCCTCGGCGAAGAACTCGGCAAGCTCTTCCGGTGAATCGTATTCGCGCCCAAACTCCTTCCGCGCGTAGTTGTTCAGGACCTTGTAGACGTCTTCGTCAAGAGTGCCGTCGGCAGAGAAGATGTGTCGAGCGTCGGTGTCCCCCGCAGCAAGCGACTCAACCATGTACTTTTCGGCCTCATCGGCTACAGGTACTACCGGCAGGTCCTTGGACCACGAGCCATGCGTGGCGATGAGCATCTTCTTATGCCAGTTGTAGTGTGCCTCTTGGACGTCGTCTTTGGTTTCCTTCTCCGTGGCCTTACGGCGCATCTCTTTGGCCTTGGCCTCCCGCTCGTTCCAGTCGAGGTCCGATTTCAGCGCAGTACGCGTGTTGCTGAGCCCCTGCCGGTCCCTCGCGTACTTGTCCCACCGTAGCTGCTCTTGGCGGTACCACTCCTGCTGTTCTTCCGCCGTGGCCCCGGATGGTGGGGCCGATGCAAACACAGAGCGCGGGGACGTAAGCGTGCTTTCGTTTCTCGCAAGCTCGCCAAGCGTTGGAGCAGGAGTCTCGTCTTCGATGGGCGCAGGGTCGTACTTGGCGGGCTCCGGCAAGGAGGAGAAAACGTCTTGATCTCGCACGTCTTTAGGGAGTGCTGAGCGCGCAATCCGCTCTTGGCCCTTGAGGTAGAAGTTCTTCGCCTTCTTCATCACAAAGCGATCGAAGTAAGACTCGGAGTCTTCGATCTCCGCGTCGAACTTGTCGAGAACGGCGGGGTCTACCGCACTACCTGTAGGGACCTCTTCTTCCGCCATCGATTACACCTAGTCTTCAGGGCCTTCTTCACCTGTTTCTTTAACATTCTCACTAGTCGGGGGAGCCGGAGTGATCTTCTTTGGCTTGGCCGTTCGCTGCTGGCTCTCGGTGGCACTTGTAGCGGCTGCTTTCCTGCCCAGAATACTTTTCCTCGACTCGCCCCGCGCGAGGGCCGCCAGTACGGACGGACTTGCCTGCACCTTCTTCGCTTCTTGGTGCTTGTAACCTGTCGTAAACGCACGGTACACGTCATCCAACGTCTTTGTGTCGGTTCCCAAGCCAAGGCTCGTGGCCGCTTGCGACAGTTTTGCGCGCATGGCAGGGTCTTCCATCACTTGTTGGCGCTGCATTGCCGTCCGATAAGGCTGGTCTTTCGTCGCCATACGCTCTTCAAGACGCATCAGCCGCTCTTCTTGCTTTTCAAGCTGCCCCGCACGCGTCTCCCGGTCAATCAACTGGCCCGTTGTGAATCGGATTAGGTCCTGCCCGGTTGCGCCCTTACCCAAGAACGCTTCTGCGACGTCATTTGTAATCGCAGCGAGTTCAGTCTGAGGGACACCGACTTTGATTGACTCCTCAATCATCGATTGCGTCATTTCCGCTTGGATGTTGGGGTCTTCCATGTCGCCAAGGACCCGCTCGGCGTCGGCCAAAATCGCCGCCGCTTGCTCTTTTGAGATGTCGGGGTCGAGGATGTCTTCTTCGCGAACCGCCATCAAGTATTGTATCTGTGCCTCACGGCCCCCGGCCTTCGCGGGTAGGAGTGCGCGCTTTGTGAGGGCCTCTGTGTCCAGCAGGCTTTGTTCCATCTTGTCGGGTGGAAGATCCATAAATTGCTTGGGAAGAGCAAGCTGGAGTTGCTTTTTGATCTGCCTCGTGACCCCCGGAGTCTCCGTGGAGGACAAGATTTCGGCCAGAGCATTGGTCACAAGTCTTGCCTCTTCTTTGTTTTTCGCCGATTTGTTGTAAATCTGGATCAAATCGATCTGGATAGGCTTACCTCTTTCGTCCGTGCTGGATGCAAGCTGTCCGATGACGCGCTGGCGGATCTCAGGGAGCGTAGCAATGTCACCACCCGACTTTGCCGCCGCTTTCTGTGCCGCGATCATCAAGTCCAAACGCTTGAGGTCGTAGTCTTTGAGCAGAGAAGACCTTTTGAACGAGGCTTCCAGTGCGTTCTTTTCCTTGTCGGTCTGCCGTTGTAGCACCTTTTCCGCGAGATCGGGGAGTACACTGCGAGTCTGCTCTGCGATCTTCGCCTCGGCCTCCAATATCGCAGCGGTCTGTGGAACAGCAGCTTCAAACGCTTGTGTCGCTGTGGCCCGCTCTTGCGCCGCCGTGTCGAACTCACGAGGACCGGGGGTGATGGGGGTTCCGAATGCAATCTGGGACAAAGCGGGGGCCGCAGCCGGAACGACGGGCATCATGGCCCCGGCTGCCGTGCGTGCCAGCGTGCCTCCCAGTCCAGTTGCAACTTCGCGCTTCCGAAGTTCCCGAAGCTGGGTGAGCATGTCGATGAACTGGGGGTCAGAGCGTAGCTCTGGTGGCAAATCGTCAATCGAAAGCTCGCCGGAGCGAATCATGCGGAGGATTTGATCTCGGCCAACCATAGGTTGATTTTCTACTGCCATTTTATCCTCCTACTACGCTGTTGGGAGTGGTACGTCGGATGATGTGCCAACAAGTCGTTGCCCAGTGTTTGGGTCGTAGTCGGCAAATTGTACACCGCTGGTGTCGACGGCTGGCTCGCCCAACCAGTCACCGACGTACTCGCCAAGTGCCGTTCCGCCTGCCGTCAGTGCGGCCGTACCGCCTGCGGCGAGCATCTGCTGTCCGAGAGAAGGTACCGCCGGCTGTCCTGTGAGCGACCGATACAAGTTCTCACCCTTCTGCTCGATCATCCGGCGTGACGCTTCCGTTGCTTGCTGGGATGCGGAGGCAGCCGCTTGCCTTGTCGGAGCGGTTGACTCGCGCAACGCTTGTGACGCATAGCCCGTGGTGCCCCCGCCCATCATTTCCCGTGTACCTTTCGCGAGCCCGGTTGCCATTGCGGCTCCGCTCGCAGCGGCAGCCTTGTCAGCAGCGGCCTGCTTCTCTCCTTCGGAGAGCCCCGCAGTTTCGGGGGCCGCGCGGTATTTCCGCAAGTCCTCTAGCACCAGAGATTTTGCAATCTGACCCGGCTGAGTCGAGCCAAACTCCTCTCGTGCCCATTTCTTGTTGGGATCTGGCTTAGCGAAAATATTTGTTGCAGTCGATCCGGGTGGCTCCGAAGGCGATCCGTCCATGTATCCCGCGCCTGTGGGGTAGCTGATTGTCATCAGGTATCTCCTCGCTTAAAGGCTATATACTTCATTGAGCGCGCTCTGACACGTGTTTGTTTCGTGTCTTGGTTAACGCAGACGCGGAGGCTTGCCGAATGCCACCCCTTCGCCTTGTTCTCAATCCACTCATGGCCGCACCAGAAGCGGTTTTTGTACCTGTCCCGCAAGTAGCGGTTGGTCCCTGAAGCGCGCTGCCAGAGCGTGCGACCAGCCGCGCGCACTTGCGGGCTGTCTTGACCCGCTGGGAGGCTGGCGTCGGCAGGCTTACCGTCGATGAACAACCGTATCTGGGCCCCGCCGGTCGGAGGGGCATCGTCGTCGGCTTCTGTGTCGGATGTCCACTGAAGGTGCCATGTCAACAGCACGTACGAGGGGTAGTCGAGACGGAACTGTATCGATGCGCCCGGAATGGGGATCCACCGCTCTTTGGTGGCGTCTTCGGCGTCATCTACGCCCCGGTACCAGCCTTGAATCACGTCTGATACGCCACCGAAATAGTCTAGGTTGCGTGTTCCAGCAACAATGCCACCGGAAGACTGGGCTTTCTGCTGAATTAGGTTGTAGTCAATCCCGGTCATGTGACGAAGATTCGCCGCATTAAGGCGTCCGTTGATCATGCTCAACGAGTTCACCCCGTTCGTCCGGTAGAAGTACGGGTAAATATCGTCAGCAGTGAGTTTCAGCCCGTCGAGCTGGTTGCTATAGCTAACTTCCGCCATGTTTTTCCACCTTTGTATGAATCGGAATCGCCGTCAGATTAATCTTATCAATCCGGGCCTTCACTACAGGGCTCCCATCCCCAAACACACATGCCTCCATGCGGACGGCTTTGTACCTTTGCGTAAAGACTGTCTCAAAGGCTGCTGGGACCGGGTCAATGAGCACTACGGCCCGTAGGGCGCAGTCCTTGAACGTCAGGTAGTCGTATGTAGCACTTTCTAGCATCGGATAACCGGAAGCGGTAGCCGTACCGCTGTTGTAATCGATCGTAAATCCGGGCGAAATGGCTCTTGCCGTGTTGGGGTACTCGACCCATGAGGAGCCTACCGAAACCCCGTTTTTGTTCAGAGACTCTACTTCGACGGTAAACCGGAACCCAATCGCGAGGCGGCGTTCCCGCATAGCGGCCTTAAAAGCCGCGTCTGTGATCTGCTGGTCGTCACCTCTAACGAGCCGATTGACATGGGCGTTTCCGAGTAGGATAAGCGCATGTGCGTCCATCCGACCGTCACCGTCAGCTACGATGGGCTGGTTGAACGTACGTGTGTACAGCGGTTGCCAATTTAACGGAGCGGTAGGTGTCGGATTTGAGGTAACAACCGTAAAGCCCTCGGTTGAGGGTGATGTGTCGCTGATAAACTTGTTGGTAGTTTCGATCGAAAAGCCACCTTCTAGCGACTCTTTTACTTCGCCTTCTTTGCCAATCAAGCACGGAATCTGGTTGTGACGAAGGGCCCCTAGCGCGAGCATATCCGGCGTGATTTTGTTAACGCCTGTATCAGGGCCCATAAGGGTGTTGAAGCGCGAGTTAAGCTCCTCGGCTTTAACGGGGGTCCCGTCTTCAAGATATTTGTATTCCGGCATTATCTAATCATCTCCAAGACAAACAACTCACGTCCGGCAATGTACGCAGAAGGTAGGTCATCGCCGTAGGAATTGTTTCCTTTGATGCTCATTACTGCTATTTTAACGTCGTGAATGCCGGGAGGCACATCAATGATCGTGTCGACCACAACAGAGATGGAGTGCCCGTTGATACCCCCTCCAGCTTGAGGCGTATCGAGATCTGCCGCAGCGGCCGTCTTGAGCTTGGTGCCTAATCCGCCATCTCCACTGTAGAACTCGCTCATACTGTCGGCACTGCCCAACAACGACTCGTAAATCGTGACACCGTCAACTTGGATCGCAACATTGAATCCATGCCCTAGTTGTCGGTCGTAGCGTGCCACAGCATCCGAGTATGGGTCGCCGACTTGAAGCTGAATACTGCC
>TARA_R100000664_G_scaffold12317_1_pt1 | contig 13902 bp, 23 predicted proteins | sample TARA_R100000664 | Tara Oceans TARA_R100000664 (sample SAMEA2622705) | marine metagenome | biome: marine biome (ENVO:00000447); feature: deep chlorophyll maximum layer (ENVO:xxxxxxxx); material: "saline water (ENVO:00002010), including plankton (ENVO:xxxxxxxx)" | depth 115 m | reverse complement strand
AAAAAAATATAGTAAACAGGGTTACTTCTATTATTGATATGTTCGGTGCTTTAGGAAAAGTTATCAAGGGTGTGTTTACTAGAGATATGGACTTGCTCAAAGAGGGTGCAAGTGAGGCTGGAACCGCCTTTATACAAATGCACACTGGTATGGATAAAGTTCAGCAATCTAAATTTGCTGATACAATTAAAAAAGGTGGCGAGGAAATAAAGAAAACAACGCAAGAAGCCACAACGTATGCGAAAGCCCTTGTAAAGTTGCGAAATGAGGTTAAATTGGCGGAAGCAGAGCAAAGAAAATTACAATTTACATACTTAAAAGAAGCGGAAATACAAAGACAGGTTCGTGACGATGTGAGTAAAACAATAGATGAAAGAATAGAAGCAAATAACAAACTAAAAAAAGTGTTAGATGAACAGTTTGCGGAAGAAAAAAAATTAGCACTTGAAAAAGTTAAATTAGCGGAAATGGAACTTGCAAACAATAAGACAAATATTGAGTTGCAGGTTGCTTTAACAAATGCTGAAACAGAATTATTAGACCTTGAAGAACGTATAACTGGACAACGTTCAGAAATGCTGGTAAATGAAGTATCATTAAATGATGAGCGTATCGCCAATATGCAGGAATTATCTTCAATCGGCAAATCTGAAATAGACAAACAGTTAAATGATTTGACTGTTCAAGCGGAACAACAAAGGGAACTAGCAAAGCGGACAATTTCAGATGAACAATTATTAGCAGACACGCTAGTTAAAATAGATGAAGAAGAAAAGCGAGAAAAACAAAAGATTTTAGATGAGCAAGAACAGGCGCTAAAAGACCAAAAGGCGGAAGAAGAAAAAATACGTAATGAGGCGATAAATGAAGTAAGAAACGCAACAATGGAGCAAAGGCAAATTGAATTAAATAATGCCGAAGATAAGTATCAAAAATTATTAGCCCTCGCCACTAAATATGGAGAAGATACAACCGAATTAACTAAGCAATATAATCAGCAGGTGGCTGATATTAATGCACAATTTGATGATGAAGAAATTGCAAAACAGAAAACAATTCAAGATGAAAAATTTGCTTTAGCGAATGAGCGTGTAGACCAAGCGCAAGAAATAATGGGTTTACTTGCCGAAATATCGCAACAGGAATTAATAGCAGAAAAAAACGCTTTACAAGAACAATTAGACGCTGGATTAATATCACAGGAAGAATTTAATACACAAAGCGCGATACTTGAAGAAGAAGCGGTTAAAAGAGAAAAGAAAAATGCTATGCTACAGATATTAATTGACACAGCACAGGCAGTTGCTGGAGCAATCAATGCTGGTTCTGGATTAGTTTTTCCAGCGAATCTGGGAGCAATAGCAACTGGTATAATAGCGGTATTATCTGGAATTGCTCAAGCGAAAACAATTTTAAATCAAGTTCCAGGCGGTAGCGGTGGCGGAACAGACACAGATGTTAGTACACCACAACAGGGTGGCGGACTAGGTGGTTTAATCCCACAATTTGAAAATATCGCACCGCCAGAACCAACGAATAATCAACCAGTTCAAGCGTTTGTAGTGGAAACGGATATTTCTAACGCTCAAGCGTTGCAGGAAGAACTGGATATACAGGCAACGTTATAAACAAAAATCAAAAATTTATATCTATTTATGTTATGGCTAAAAAGAAAAAATTAATAGAACTAATCATAGATGAAATGGCGGAGCATTTTGGCGTGGACGCAATCAGTGTGGTTAAGTTTCCAGCAATCGAAGAAAACTTCGTTTATTTTAATAACGATTTTTTATCACTTGCAAAAGTAGATGAAGAACAAAAACAATTAGTTGGTGCGGTGCTTATACCAGATAAGAAAATCCCCAGACTAAACAAAGAAACAAACGAAGAATATGATGTTTACTTCACAAAAGAAACGATAAAACAGGCGCAAAAGCTATTTATGGCTAATTTAAGGAACAATAATCATACCCTTGAGCATAAAGACCCAATAGAGGGATTAACTGTTGTAGAATCGTGGATAAAAGAAAACAAAAAATATGACAAATCTAATATGTATGGCTTCAATAATATGCCTGTTGGAACGTGGTTCGTGCAGGTTAGCGCTGAAAACAATCCAGAAATTTGGGAAAAGATTAAAAACAAAGAAGTGAGAGGTTTTTCAATAGAGGGATATTTCACAGATAAACTAATTGAAGCGTCAAAAGAAATGGATATTATAGATGAAGTATGTGAGGACTGTTTAGATGAAGTAACATTAAGCAAAATAAAACAGGTTATCTTAGAAAACGAACTAAGACCTGCTGGGGTACTAGATGGCGAACCATTATTTAGGACAAAAGATGAAGCAAATTTATATGCTGAAATGTTCAAGGGTTGTTCTGGTAGCCATGCTCATAGCGTGGACGGTGTTAAATTATATATGCCTTGTAAAGACCATGCTTCGGCTACAATGCGTGAAGAAATGGGCGGAGAACATGGTAAAAAAAAGAGGCGCAAAAAATATAAAATGCTGGAATATATTGCATTCGCTAAACGTAAAGCAATGCTGAAGTATTCGTGGGATGATTGCATACGTGACCAAATGAAAGAATACGGAGACAAAGAAGTGGCGGCGAAAGTATGCGCGGCAATAAAAAACAAAACAGTAAAACGTTAAAGAAATAAACAATAATTAACTAATTATATCTATTTATGTTATGGGAACACTCGAAAAAATTTTAAATATAATAAAAATGAAAAATGAAGTAAAATCGTATGGCGTAAAATTTTACGCTGAAACAAAACTAGAGGACGGTAGAATAGTTGCAACAGAAGATGAGCAATTTGAAATTGGTTCTAAAGTGTTCGCAGTTTCTGATGATGGAGAAGCGACACCATTGAGCGCTGGTAACTACAAACAGGAAAATGGTAACGAAATGACTATCGGTGAAAAATCTGAAATCCTAGACTTAGGAGAAGACAAGGAAGCAGAGGACGTAGTTGAAGCGTCTGAAGAAGAAGAATTATCAGAAGAAAACAAAGAAGAAATGGCTGACGCAGAAGATACTGACTGGGCTAAAACGTATGAGGAATTAAAAGACCGTATCGCTGAATTAGAAGAAAAAGTATTCGGCAAAAAAGCGGAAGAAGAAACGGAAGAACTTTCAGAAGAAACGGAAGAAACGGAAGAAAAAACAGAAATGAGTTCTGAAGATATTATCAGTGAATTAACAACTGAAATTGAAGAATTAAAAAGCAAAATAACTGAATTAAGTGGCGCTCCAGCAACGGAACCGATTAATTATAATCCAGAGGGCGAACATTTTAGTTCAACAGTAAATTTAGGAAAACTGTCCACGAAAGAAAGGGCGGCTTATTACATTAATAACAAATAAATAATTTTTAAAATGGCGAATAAATACAACAAAAGTAAAGAATATCAATTTGATATTGACGTGACTGCCGACAATTATGTTGGTAAGTTAGCGCTTCCCTATGTAACTGCCGCGGTGAAATCTCCAGACACAGTTGCAAAAGGTTTTGTGCGACAAATAGATGGTTTAAGAAAGGCGGCGAATATAACAGGATTATCATTAAATGACCCAGTTAAGGCGGCAACTTGTGATTTTGATTCTAACGATATTTCACTAGACCAAACACTGCAAACTTTAACACTAACCGACTTAGAGGTTAATCAAGAAGTATGCAGAGGAACTATATTTCCTACATGGCTAGGAGAAAACATGACTAGAAATGGTGATATTGCACAACCTTTTTCTGATTTCCTATTATCAACAGTGGCGGCGAAAGCAGGTGAATCAATAGAAAACGGAATCTGGTTAGCGGACACTGGTGGTGTTTATGGAACAGGATTTTTATCTAATGATGGTACGTTTGATGAAGATGGAGCAGACGCTTCGGCTTGTAAAGACTTTACAGAATCAACTATTACTCCAATTACTAATTCTAATTGCGTAGCCCAATTTGGACAAGTTTATGATGACGCAGTTACAAATGTTCCAGGAATTTTAAATAAACCAGATATCGGATTTTATGTAGGTTTAACAACTTATGGTTTATATATGCAAGAACTTGCACTCGCTGGAGACGGTCAAGGTGTAAACAATTTAGGTTCAGGACAAAATTTACAAGGATTGTCATATTTAGGTATTCCTATAAATGTTTGTCCAGGAATACCAGCAGATTGCATTATTTTAACATACAAAGAAAACCTTGTATATGGAACAAATCTTGCAACAGATTGGACTGAGGCTCGTTTGATACCTACATACCAGTATGATGGTTCTGATAACGTTAGAGTTGTGATGAATTTCGCGATTGGCGTACAGACTGCAGTTGCTGGTGATGGTGTGTTTGGGGCAACATTCTGGACTGCATAAATAATTTTTAAAGGGGATTGAAATATATCCCCTTTTATAAACTTTAAAAACTGAAAAAAAATGGCTTGTGATTTAACTAAAGGGAGACTAGTAGATTGTAAAGACGCTATTGGCGGTCTAAAGCAATTCTGGATAATCCCAAACTATTGCGATAATATAGAGTCTTGCGCTGAAATAACAGACCTAGAATGTGCTGATTTTGATTTTGCTGATTGGACTACTTATGGCGACCCAACTGTTTCAAAACAGACGTTACTACAATATGACTTAAGACCAAATTTATCATCGTTGTCTGTTACGTTTAATAGCGACCCAGCAACAGGCACATCATTTTGGACTCATACATTATCAGTGACTTTACAAAAATTAGACCACGATACTACAAACCAGTTAAAACTGGCGGCTTATAATCGAAGTCAAATCTTTGTGCGTGACGCAAACGATAATATATTTTTACTGGGAATGAATAATGGGTGTAATATATCGGCTGGAACTATGCAGTCAGGGGCGGCAAAAGGTGATTTAAGTGGTTATACGCTTGAGTTTACCGCAGAAGAAAAATTGCCTCCAATACAGGTAACACCAACAGATGGTCCTGCAGAAACGGACTATCCTTGGGATAATTTAACTGATTATTCTGCCATCGAGTTTGTTGTTGGAACATAATACTTGATTTATATTTGCAATAAAAAGGGGGATTTTTTCCCCTTTTTTTGTTTATAGAAAAACAATTACATAACTTTTATATTTATTAGTAAACACTGAGATTATGGCGTTTAAATTAAAGAAAAAATACGAGCATAAAAGTTTAGATACACTAAACAAACCGCTTAACCAATTAACACAAAAGGAAATCAAAGGAATAAGGAAGCATTTTAGAGATAAATTTTTTGAAGAAGTAACAACTAGCAAACCTAAAAATGTACAAACTGAAGGAGAAATATAAAACGAAATATTATTCTGTTGCTGATATTAATCAACTTCCAGCGGAAGCGCTAAATAAAATTAAAAAGTGTATTCCTGAATTTCTGGATAAATACTTTATAGAAGAATGATACAATTTCCCTACAATGGACAAGGTAGCGTGAATTTTTGCTCCGTTAGTGTAAACATATATAGTATAAACTTATCTGTTCCTGAAATGTTTATATTTAAACCACTAATAGGTTTAACAAGTCAGCAAACTAGAAAAAGCATATATGTTCTTCCATTCGTATCAGGATATGCGATAAATGGTAGAGATGTGCAGTTTGGTTTTGGGAGTGGATTAAATTTTCCGACATTAGGGTGGATTATTATTGGAAATTATGACTATCCGCTAGGTTTGTATGATGTCAATATCTATTATAATACCAGCGATGGCAATCTAGACCCAACAGGACAAATTTTGATGTGGTCTGGTTTAATGAATTTTTATCCAGCAGATAGTGACCACGCAAACGTGCAATATGTCCCTTATACGAATAATGATTCCGATACAGACCACGTGTATATAACCGCAGAATAAAGAAATAAAAAATGAATTTAAACTTAGTAAAATTATCACACTATAACATTCCGCACCTAGTGGAAAAAACAAATCAAGATTGGATTAGTTTTGGAGAAGATAATTTATATCCAAACTATTTGCTGGAATTATTTTTAGGTAGTGCTATCAATGGCGCTCTTGTTAAGTCAATAGGTGCGATGATATATGGCGAGGGTCTAACCGCTACAAACATTGATGAATCAAAAGAAACAAAGGAATCATTTTTAAGATTAAACGAATTATTGCACAATTCTGATGATGATGTATTAAAGGATTTAGCGCTAGACTTAAAGTTGTTTGGCGGATGTTATGTTAATGTAATCTGGAGCAGAGATAGAAGCAAAATATCCCAGATAAAGCATATACCAGCACAATATATCAGAAGCGGAAAAATGATAGATGGTGAGATTGACACCTATTATTATTCGGCTGATTGGTCTAAACACAAGAAACCAGAATACACACCTAGAGCATATCGGTCATTCAGCACAAAAGATAGAAGTTCTGCAAGTCAAATTTTAATGATTAGAGATAAAAATCCAGCACTCTTTTATGGATTTGCTCCTGACTATGTGGCGGCAACTGACTGGATTCAGATGGAACTAGAAATAGCACAATTTCATCTATCAAATATAACCAGTGGAATGACACCATCAATGCATGTCGGTTTCAGTAATGGAATTCCAACAGAAGAAGAACGTAGAACAATAGAAAGACAATTAAATCAAAAATTTGCTGGTTCTGGTAATGCTGGGAAAATACTAATTACATTCAATGATGGGAAAGAAACCGCTCCAGTTATTGAGCCAATCCAGATGAATGACGCACAGAGTGCTTGGGAAGGTATGTCTAAACAGGCGGTCAATCAAATACTCGCAGGACACAGGGTAACCAGCCCGATTTTGTTTGGAATTCGTTCTGAGGGTGGCGGATTAGGGAATAATGCAGATGAACTCAGGGATGCATACAGTCTGTTTAATAACACAGTTGTAATTCCATTCCAGAATACACTTTTAAAAGGTCTAGCAAAGATATTTCACGTAAACGATATAAACCTTGATTTGTACTTTAAAACACTCAAACCAGCGGATTTTATTGATTTGGAAGTTACTAAAACACAAAGCGAAGAGGAGCAGGAAAAAGAGGGTGTTACAAGAGAGGATATTGATTCTGACGATTTTGTTGAAATGTCTGATGATGACTTGAATATAATTTTTGAAGAATTACATGGTGAGCAAATTGATGAAGATGTGTGGGAAGTTGTTGATGAGCAAGATGAGGGTGTTATTAGCGATTATGAAGATTGGGCAAATGGCTTGATAAAAGAAACCAAAAGTAAATTCGCTGATGAAATAATAAGCAAAGAGGATAAACCCAGTTACCTAGACAAATCATTTTATCGTGTGCGGTTTAAGTACATTAAAAAAAGCAGGAAACCCAGCAAATCAACCAGAACATTTTGTAAAAACATGATGAGACTTGCGAAAGCGGGTTTTGTGTATAGGATTGAAGATATTGATAAGGCAAGTCGCGAGGGCGTGAATAAGCAATTAGGTCACAAAGGAAAAGCATACGATTTGTTTCGCTTTAAAGGCGGGGTCTATTGTCGGCACGCCTGGAGCGTAATTTTATATCGATTAAAAGATGGTACAGAATTAAGAGATGGACAAAGTTTAGACAAGGACTATAAAAAAGTAAAAAGTATTCCCAAAAAATATACACCTAGACCAAGAGGCATAAAAGACGCAGTGATGGCTCCAGAAAATATGCCGAATCAAGGTCATTATCCAGGAGTTAAATAATAGAAATTATGGCGATAAAACACACACTATATATATCAGCAAATAGATTAAAGCAAGACACCGCAATCGGACAATCCGTAGATGATAATTTGATAATGCCTTATATCCTTTTGGCTCAAGATATGAATATCCTACCGATACTGGGAACGGATTTAGATAATTATCTAAAAATCAATATAATAGCCGACACGCTACCAACGGATTACACAACATTATTACGTGATTACATACAACCAGCGCTGGTTCAATTTGCATTTGTTTCTTTAGTGCCTTATTTAAGACTTAGATTTGTGAATAATGCAGTGGTGGTGATGGGAGCAACAGAACAATCATCTAGTGCTACATACGAAGACTTAAGACCAGTAATGGACACCGCAACCAACGCGGCGGAATTTTATAGACAAAGACTAATTGATGAACTGACTATTAATAACAGTCTTTATCCGCAATATAACACAAATACTGGAAGTGATTTATCACCGACAACTAATAATTATTATGCAGGACTTAACCTAGATGTTTCCGCACCTAGAAGCAACAGGTTGAAAAGTTTTTTACAGGGTGCTGATATTACAATATATGGATGCTAAACGAAGAACATATCCATCAAGTTTGGAGAATTTTAAAAAGTTAAAAAAATATATTAAAAAGATAAATAATGAGCGGACAAAGATTAACAGACAAAACGCAACTGACAGAACAATTAGCACCGACTGATTTGTTGATGTGTGTAGATGTTTCTGATACTACTGGTAGTGCTGATGGAACCTCTAAACAGGTTAGAAATAAATATCTTATTCAAACCGATACTGTAACTGGAAACTTAGATTTATCCAGTAACCCCCTCACCTTAGTATCTAGTCCAGGAGCAGGATATTTTATTCAGCCACTTTGTTGTACTGTTATCTTTGATTATGGTGGTGTCGCTTCCTCGAGTGGTGGTTATGTATATTTCAGTTATGATTCTTCTACTGCTACAAACTATATCGCTAGACAAAAGGATATGTATAGAAGTGAAACCGCAGATAGAACGTATGTTTTAAGCGCTGGATTATGGACTACCCTTGATGGAACTTATGCTGGAAAAATTGAGGACAAAGGACTATATTTATATGGATTAAACATAGGTGGAAATTCCACGTTTAAAGTATATACTACTTATCAAATTGTAAAAATCTAATGGAAAAGATAGAATACTTAGGGTGCTTTTTTTGTGGAAATCTTCTAACGATAGGAATGATTCCAACGCAAACATTAATGGAAACGGTCATTTTAGGGCTTTTAGGCGGTTTTGTCGCCATGTTAAGTAAAGACATATATACTTTTATTAAAAGTCTCTTAAAACGCAAATAATGGACGATTTTAAGTATTTCAGTTGGAGCGAGTTTGATTGTCAAAGTGGAAAAGGCGAAGCAATTAAGTACATGGATAAGGATTTTATATGTTTACTAGATGACGCTAGAGGTATCGCTGGTGTGCCTTTTAACATAACTTCTGGATATAGAACACCAGAATACAATAAAGCGCTTCAAGAAGAGGGATATAAAACATCTAAAACATCATCACACGTAAAAGGTTTGGCGGCGGACATATCCGCTAATGATTCAGCGACTAGGTTTAAAATAATAACCGCACTCATGATAGTGGGAATTAACAGGATAGGCGTTGGAAACACTTTTATTCACTGTGATGTAGACAAAGACAAAACAGAACAAATTATTTGGACTTATTATTAATTAAATTTTTTATTATGATAGATTTTATTTTTGCAAACTGGTTAGAATTATTAATCGGTTTTATGGCTTTTATTAAAATAGTTGTAAACCTCACACCGACAGAAGATGATAATCAAGTTTTCTCATATTTAGATAGTATCTTTAATGCTATATTTCCTAATTACAAAAAAGGTGGCGGAACTCATGAATAATTTATTAAAATTTATAGATATTACTTCAATTTTTAAGGATAAAAAATTTGGAGACTTAAAAAGGTGGTCAGCCAAAAGAACTATCGGTGGCGCTATTGTATTATACTCTTTGAATACTATGGGTGAAAGCATTAGTTATGAGGGTGTTATATTATGCGCTATCGGTATTCTTCCCTTGTGTTTATCAATGTTTGAATGCAGAAAGTGTGATAAAAAGTGTAATGTTTGAAAAGAGACCATCGACTTAGATTAACAAAAACAGAACATGACTTAATAAAAAGTTTGCGTAATTCCAGCGTGAACAATATGCTAATTATCGGTGATTTGCATGAACCATTCTGTTTGGACAAATACCTAGATTTCTGCATTGATAAATATAATGAATATCAATGTGATGAAGTGATATTTATCGGTGATATAATTGATAACCATTTTGCAAGTTACCATGAAACAGACGCAGATGGTATGGGTGGTTCTGATGAACTGGAATTGGCTATCCAGCGAATATCCAGATGGCGTGAAGCATTCCCAGTTGCTACTGTAATTATCGGTAATCATGATAGAATGATTATGAGAAAAGCACAAACCAGCGCTATCCCTAGCAAATGGATAAAATCATACAAAGATGTACTAGAAGTTCCCCAGTGGAAATTCGTTGAGCGTTACGTAAAAAATGGCGTTCAATTTATACATGGTGAGGGTGGAACCGCTAGGACTAAATGCAGGGCTGATATGATGAATACAGTTCAAGGACATCTACATACTCAATCCTATTGCGAACACTATGTCGGTCAAAATTTCAGGGTTTGGGGAATGCAAGTTGGGTGCGGAATAAATCATGAAACTTATGCTATGGCTTATGCGAAATCTGGGAAGAAACCAGCGATAGGTTGTGCAGTGATTTTGAATAATGGAAAAATTCCAATAAATTTGTTGATGGAGTTATAACTAATTTTTTTTATATGAAAAACATATACAAAGAAAAACTCGAACTTGGTGCATATTACACTTATAACAAAGACAATCAAAAGGTCTATGATATAAAAACTATGCGTAAAGATTTTAAAGAGTTGATAGGTAAATTAAAAAAATAAAAGGCACACAAAGATGTGTTAAAGATTTGGTCATCTCCACGTCTTAATGTGCCTTTTGTTTTATTATTTCCAAGTATTAGGGTCATAACCTAGATGAGTCCTGTCCGTAATGCTAAGACTATACCTTGCTACTTCCGTAAATACACTATCACCGTTCGGTTTTTTAAATCTAGTTGGAACCTTAACCATATCTGAATCTATATTATATCCATCTTTTTTTAGCGTAAAAATAGTGGCTGATAATCTGGTGTTTCCCAAATCCCTGATTGCCTCTAAACTGGTTATGCTTCCATAATTTTTTAAATAATCTAGTAGTCTGGTTTTGTGTGTTGTTTTCATAATTTCTCTATATATTTTAAGGTTTGCTCTTTTATGTGTTTAATGTCCAGCCATTCCAATAGTTCAAAAGCGCTTAAAACTATTGTAAAGTCTTCTCCATTTTCATCTGTACCAGATAAATAAACTTCATTATCCGAACAGGAAAAAGTGTTAATGTCATGCAGGTTTTTATATATCATAATCCTTTGGGTTTTAAAATTTCATCTGGACCCCACAGAAATTCTCGGTGTTCCTTAGAGTCTTTTTCAAAGTAATCAATTACCTTAAATGTAGCCTCATTTTCCATTAATTTAGAAACAAACTTTTCTAATCCTTGTGGTGTACCAGTAAACTCAATATTTCCGTAACTGGTTTTTATATCTGAAATCTCTAAATTGAGATTAAAAGGGTGGGATACCCCAGTGTTGAAATATCCCTTTCCCATAATTAAATATCTTTTTTTCATGCTAGTTGGTGTTTAGTTATTACCTCACTTTCTTCAATCTTTGCTTTAATCGAATTTAATTCTTTTAACCTTTTGCGTGAGTGCTTTATTCCATCGCTCCAGTCCTTCGCCTGTTTTTCTGTACCAGCGCCATTAAGTCTATCCCAAAAAAAGTTATAATTTTTGTTATAGTGTTCAATGGATTTATCAATAACAACTAATAGCGTTGCTGATTCTCTAACACTTAATTTTAAGTTTTTATATAATTCTGTATTCATATCTTGTGATGCTCTTAACACCTTTATTAATTATTGTTATTTATTAATTATTTTAAATTTTAATTGTTTCCACAAATATATAAAAGTTTTTTTATACTGCAAGTAATTTGGATAAAAAGTTTTTAACATTGATGTTGTTAATAACTATTAAAATAATTTTAGCATATATCAAATATATTTATTATTATTGTGTTTAATTTAAAAATCAAGTATTATGAATGAATTAAAAAACTCACTAGAGTTTATTATGTATAAGCATAAAATCAATAAGCGTGAATTGTCTGATATTATGGACTTTTCATATCCAACAACGTTATCCAGATTAGAAAACCCAGATACTTTTAAGGTTAAGGAACTTAGGAAATTATGCACTATGCTAGAACACGAATTAGTTATAACAATTAAAAACAAGGAAAATGAATAGAAAAGATATATTAAATAGATTGTTTGTTGAAAACAATTTAACGGAAGAAGATGTTTTTAAGCATAAATTTTATACGATTATTACACGCTCTGGAATAGACAAAATACAGGTGGCTAATAATATAGATATAACGTATGAATTAAAATACAATTCTCCAGATTGTAAATGTGTAATAATTAAAGCGATTGGAAAAATGGGAGACAAATATATTGAAACCTTTGGTGAATCATCACCAGCAAACAACTCAAATGGATATCCAGTTGCTATGGCTGAAAAACGAGCCATGTCGAGGTGTTGTTTAAAATTGGCTGGTTTTTACGAACATCAAGTATTTGGAGAAGATGAAGCCGAAGCATTCAAAAAAAGTAATAATCAATAAATAAATAAATTATGTATAAAATTAGAGGTAAAATAACAAACATAGAAAACATAGATATTAACACTGAAAAAGGAGATTTTGTTAAAAAACTAATCACCATTGAAGAAACTGATACTGGTTTTAATCATATTCAACAGTTTGAGATATTTGGAAAGGAAAGTATCAATGTTATAGAGCATTCCCAGAAATTAAATAATGGACAATTTGTTAATATAGATTTCTATATTAAGAGCAGGGAATATAAAGGGAAGTTTTATAACACGCTGATGATTAAAAATGTTATCATTGAAGATAGCGCAACCTTATTAGCCGATAATCCACCATTTTAATCACTTTTTAGCGCCTGTATAATTTTTTTAATTGTTTATACTTATTTTAGTTTTGTTTTTTTATATGGGCGCTAAAATTTAAAAATTATTAATTATGAAAAAAACATATTTTATCCATGATTCAAACGCTAGAAATGACCTTAAATTAATAAAATTAAGACGTGCTGGTGGTTTTGAATACTATGGTATTTATTTTGCGGTTCTGGAATTATTATTCAGTGAAGAAAACAAACTTTGTATAGATGATTATGATACACTCGCGTTTGGTTTGCAGTGTGACGCTGATAAATTAAAGTCAGTTATTGAGGATTTTGATTTGTTTATAGTTGAAGATAATTGTTTTTATTCCCAGCGATTAAATAACCATATTGAGGAAATAAATAATAAAAGTAGCAGAGCAAAAGAAAATGCTAAAAAGCGTTGGAGTAATGCGACTGCAGAGCGACCGCAGAGCGACCGCAGTGCTAGTAAAAGTATAAGTAAAGAAAATAAAAGTATAAGTAAACGTATTATTTCATTTGAAAATGAAATACAAACAATAACTGGTGTTAGTAATGAAGATAAAAAAGCATTTTTCCTTTATTGGACTGAAAAAAATAAATCAGGCACAAAATTTAGGGCGGAACTGGAAAAAACATTTGATATCGGAAGAAGATTAAAAAGGTGGTCTAGTAATAATTTTAATAAAAAGAAATCTAGATTTCCAGATTATTTTGATTCATTATTAATGAAACGGATGGACGAATCATCAAAAAAAGAATATGAAAAGCACCTTGTGAAATTAGGATATAAAACGGAATACAATCCAAATGCGGGGCAAAAATGGGTTAAAAAATGAAAGAATATATCAATAAAAATCTTAAAATAATTAATGCGGATTGCATGGAAATAATGAAAAATTATTGTGATAATTATTTTGACCTTGCAATAGTTGACCCACCATATAGAGAGAGTAAAGAAAATGACATGAATCAATTTACTAGAAAAAATATAAAA